>Ga0075017_100001232_pt1 | contig 15452 bp, 12 predicted proteins | sample AleBraG_ABR_2012_FD_71475 | JGI IMG/M metagenome (GOLD analysis project Ga0075017, IMG submission 71475) | Freshwater sediment microbial communities in response to fracking from Pennsylvania, USA - Alex Branch Run_MetaG_ABR_2012 | ecosystem: Environmental > Aquatic > Freshwater > Creek >... | reverse complement strand
ATGGTATCGAGCGCAACCGCGGTTTTTCCGGTCTGGCGATCGCCAATGATTAGTTCGCGCTGTCCGCGACCGATTGGAATCATGCTGTCGATGGCCTTGAGACCCGTGGCCATTGGCTCGCGCACCGGCTGGCGATCGATGACGCCTGGCGCCAGACGTTCTAGAGCGATGAACTTGTCTGTCGCAATCGGACCTTTGTCGTCGATGGCCTGGCCGAGCGAATTCACCACGCGCCCGATCAGAGCATCGCCCACGGGAACGCTCATGATGCGCCCTGTGCGCTTCACTTCGTCGCCTTCTTTAATTTCGGTGTACTCCCCGAGCAACACGACGCCCACCTGGTCTTCTTCCAGGTTCATCGCGATGCCCGCAACACCGTGCGGGAAGGAGAGAAGTTCGCCGGCCATGACTTTGTCGAGGCCGTACACGCGGGCAATGCCATCGCCCAGGGTGATTACCGTACCGACTTCATCGACTGCAATCCGCGATTCGTAGTTTGCAATCTGCTCGCGGATTAACTTCGTAATCTCGTCTGCTTTGATTTGTGCCATAGAAATAGCTCTTAGCTACTAGCCCCTAGCTTTTAGCTGTCACTCCCATCCAAATCCATATCGTGGGACTCACGTCCAACAAAATTACGATCGACTTAACTGCCGCCTGCGATCTGTTCTCTAATCTTGTGCAACTGCCCGAGCACCGAGCCGTCGTAAATCGTGCTGCCGACGCGCACCACGGCACCGCCCAGAAGCGATCCGTCGTGCAGATAGCGCGCCTTCACGAGGCGGCCGGCCAGCTTCCCAACCTGCGCTTCGAGCGCCTGCTTTTCACCGTCGGTAAGGTCGCGAGCGCTGGTGATCTCCGCCTCGACAAACCCGAGTCGCTCGTTGATCTCCCGCTCGAACTGCTGGACGATCGGCTCCAGGAACGGAATCCGCCGGTGGTCGATCAACACGGCGACAAAATTCCGCACCGGACGGGCAATCGCCTCGCGCGCAACGATCGCATCCAGCACCGCGCGCTTCTGTTCCGCGGGAATCGAAGGATTCTCCCAGACCCTGCGCAGGTCGGCGCTTTCGGCCAGCACCGCCGTGATGGTGCGCAGTTCCCGCGAAGCCCGGGCCGCATCGAACTTGCTCTCAAACACGGCATCTGCGAAGGCTCGCGCGTAGGTGCTGGTAACCGATGCCATGGCCTAGTTCGCGCCTTTCTTTCCGCCGTTTGCGATGTTCTGCGCAAAGCTGCGTACTATCGTCTGGTCGGTTGCGGGATCGACGTGGATCTGTTTCTGCGCAAGAGCTACGGCCAGATCTGCCGCATGCGCAGCCAGCTCACGCCGAGCCTGTTTGCCGGCGGCCGCAATTTCCTGTTCTGCCGATTCGATAATCTTCCGCTTGTCCTCTTCGGCTGCAGCCGCAATGCGCGCATATTCGCTTTCTGCTTCCTTCTCGGCCGCGGCTCGCATCTCGCCGATCTCGGTGCCTAGCCGGGAAAGCCTGGCTTCAATTTCCGACAGCCGCTGATTCGCTTCGGCGCTGGCTTTGCGGGCGTCTTCCATCGCCTTCTGAATGGCGTTGGTGCGATTGCGGAAGGCGACCGGGAGGAACTTCTTCGAAACCCAAATCAAGACGCCGGCAACCACACCGAAGTTAAGCAGCACCGCCAGCCAGTAAGCATGCTGCAGGCTCATGCCGGTAATCCGGGCCATGAATCGCACTGAAGCGGATTGTTTGAACTCGGCGGTATCGTCCTCGCCTGCCGCTTCGCGCGTCTCTTTCGCTAGTTGCGCCCCGAGGTGAGGCCGCCCGTCATCTTTTCGGATCTCATGGTCGGTCCGCTGTTGAGGTTGTTCGGTAGCGGACTGCGAAGCACTGTCTTGATGCGCCGGCTTGTCTTGCGCAACCGTAGGAGTGGTAAGTGCCACGGCAAACACAAGCACCGCGAGAAAACACTTCACGCTCTTTCTCTGAGCTCGTCCAAGCGCCGGCGAAATGTCCCTTGACCTGATCAATTAGTCTCCACCTGCAACCGGCGCCTGGGGCGCCATTGGCCGCAACACCATGCGAATGATCTCAGCGGCCAGTTTTTCTGATTCTGCCTGGAGCCCGGCGAGCGCCGCCTGCTTGTCCTGCTCGATGGCGGCTCGTGACTGCTGCACCTGCTCCTGGGCCTTCTGGCGCGTCGCTGCCACCGCTTCTGAACGTGCCTGCAGGGCCTTCTGGCGCTGCGCTTCGCGGCTCTTGAAGACCGCCATGCGAGCCTCCCGCAAACGCTGCTCGTACTCCGCCGTCCGCGCCTCGGCTGCGGCAATATCGGCCCGCGCCTTTTCAATCGCTCCTTCGGTCTTACTGCGCCGCTCCGCCAGAACCTTTTCCAGAGGGCGGTGAAGGACAGTTTTGTAAACCAAATACAGCAGGCTGAGCATCAGAATGGTAGGGACGGACCCGAGCAGTAATCCGCCTAGTTGTTTGAGCGTCTCGTCCATTTATGCGTTATGCGGAAATAGCCGGGAAAATGAGGGCTTCCAAAACCCATAAACTTAACAGCTCTAGGGGTTTAGTGTCAATGTAAAGGCGGCGCGCAGGGGACCGTTGATCGACCCATTTTGAAACTTGTCAAGCGCCGAGCCAATTTTCTTTTCGGTGCAAGTTCTTGCAGGTTGTGCTTGACTTCTGCGGCATCGGGGCTACCATAGAAGTATCACCTCCGATCCAATTCAGGATCGAGTGGGCCGATAGCCAAGAAAAGTCACCGCTTCTTGGCTGCCGGCCCATTTTAATTTCTCGGTCTTTCGTCCATGTTCGTTCGCCTGTAGAGTTCGCCTCGACGGACTCCTCCGATCTCAGAAATCACTCCTTCAGCCCCACCACCCACGCCTTAACCTTCCGCAGCACCGATTCCGGTGCCTCGGCCTCTAGCTCGACGAATCCATCCTTGTACTGACGCGAAAAAATTCGTGCCTTCGCTTCAAGCAGCGCCAGGATCTTCCCTTCTTTTTGCGGGACACTCAAGTGCACGCGGCTCAGCCGGTCTTCCTCGAGCATCTGATCGATTCGGTCGAGCAGCGTGCTGATCCCGATTCCCTTGACCGCAGAAACATGCACGGTTGTTGCGTCATCGCGCAGAGCGTCGCGCTGCGCCGCCGCCAGCAAATCAACCTTGTTCCGCACACGCAGGCGGGGTTTCTTCTCCGCTTCCAGTTCCTTCAATACCAGTTCCACCTGCGCATCCTGCTCCGCGGAAATCGCACTGCTCGCATCGGACACCTGCAACACGATCGCCGCTCGCTGCACCTCTTCTAAAGTCGCGCGGAATGCGGTCACCAGCGTGTGCGGCAGATGGCGAATAAATCCTACCGTATCGGACAGCAGCACCGATCGTCGCGAAGGCAATTCCACAGCGCGAATCGTAGGATCGAGCGTGGCGAACATTTTGGGCGATGCCAGCACCTCTGCTTTGGTCAGCGCGTTGAACAACGTCGACTTCCCGGCATTGGTGTAGCCCACCAGGGCCACCGTGGCCACAGGGGCAGACTCTCGCCGCTGCCGCTGCTGAGCCCGAATGCGCCGCACATTTTCAATCTGCTCTTTCACGTGCCGGATGCGGCGGTAAATCTTACGGCGATCGGTCTCAAGTTGTGTTTCGCCAGGGCCGCGCGTGCCGATTCCGCCGCCCAATTGCGACATCTCAATACCTCGTCCACTCAGGCGCGGCAGCATGTATTCCAGCTGCGCCAATTCAACTTGCAGCTGGCCTTCTCGCGTGCGCGCATGCCGGGCAAAGATGTCGAGGATGAGCTGCGTGCGGTCGATGACCCGCGTGTGCACGGCGCGTTCGATATTGCGCTGTTGTGACGGAGACAAATCGTGATCGAACAAAATGAGATCGGCCGACACCGACGCAGCCGCACCGGCAATTTCTTCGAGCTTTCCGCGCCCAATCAGCGTTGCCGGGTCGGGCCGGTCACGGCGCTGCAGGAATTCGCCCGCCACCTCGGCCCCGGCACTCATCGCGAGGCTACGCAATTCGTCGAGCGATTCTTCAGGACTGAATTCAGGTGTGCTGGGCGCCTTCGAACTGCTCGGAGCGGTAGAAGCCGCACTGTCGCGAGCGGCCTGCGCACCGGCGGTCAACGGGCCTTTCGTGACCTTCGACCCAGGTTGCGCCCGCCGTTTCGTCCGGTATTCCAGGCCTACCAGAAACGCGCGCTCGCTTGGTTCCGAAGGGGCAGACCTAGCCACGCGCACACTCCAACCGGAGCGTACGGCATGAGGAAGTGCCATCATGCAGGCGCAAGCGGATAGCCTTATTTCCGGAATCTTTGAATTCTGAACTGCGCAACCCGCAGCGCCTTACCCTTCTGTGCCCGACGCAGGTGGCGCTTCTGTCGCCGGTGCCGGAGCGGAAGCGGCTGGTCTGGGCTCTGCGTGGCCTGAGTGCACCAGTCTCCCCATCACAACCGTGGAGATGGCGTGTTTGAAAATGAGTTGCTCCTGATTGCTGGTTTCCAGCACCACCGAATATTTGTCGAAGGAGCGGATACGCCCGGTCAGCTTCACGCCGCTGATCAGGTAAATCGTTATGCTGGATTTCTCTTTGCGTGCCGCGTTGAGAAAAGAATCCTGGATGTTCTGCGCCGGCTTGTTTTCCATCTGCCGATCTCCTTATTCAGAGTGAACCGCGCCTGCATGCCTCTGGCCTCGCTTGCAGCAAGGTCGAAGGTGGGCGATAGTCGAGGCCCGTATCAACCGGGCGATCCACGCAGGATGCGAGTCCACACCCCGCAGACAGCCCCATGTACGATACGGCGTTGTCTCCCGCTTTTCAACCCTCAGCCTCGGAGCCCTGCGTCCGTCCCAGGTTTGGACGATTTCGGCGATTGTGTAACCGGTTACTGACCCCGTCATTACGTGCCATGTTGTACAATCCGCTGCTTGAACATCGGGACTGGATTGGAACCGATGTCGGAGGACTCTGATGCCCGCTCCGCACCTTCTTGCGATCTTTGCCCCCACAGTCAACTTGCCCGGCGGCAGTGTGGCGTTTCAGATGATCCTCCGCTGGTTCCACTTTCTGGCCGGCATCACCTGGATCGGTTTGCTCTACTTCTTCAATCTGGTCAATGTGCCGTTCATGAAGGAACTGGACGCTCCCACCAAGGGCAAAGTGATTCCCAATCTTTTGCCGAAAGCGTTGTGGTGGTTCCGCTGGGGATCGGTGGTAACGGTTCTGATGGGGCTCGCCTACTTCGGCAGCATCGTCGGGGCCGATGCCCGCAACGGTGGTGGTAGCGTTGGTTCGGTGATGGGAACGTTCTTTCTGATCTGGACGGTGGTGTGGGGGCTGCTTTATGCCTGCCTCATTCCTGGCAAAGGCGCGCTGGACAAAGGCCCGGTCCTGGCCGTGATTGCTGTGGTGATCGTGATTGCGGCCGCATGGCTCTTCCTGAGCGTGAACAACCACGGCTGGGAGAGCAGCCGCCTGCTTTCGATCGGGATCGGCGGCGGGCTGGGATGGGTCATGATGCTCAATGTGTGGGGCGTCATCTGGCGCATTCAAAAGCGGATCATCCAGTGGACCAAAGACAACGCGGCTAACGGCACTCCCATGCCCGACAAGGCGAAGTACATGGCGCGGCAGGCATTTCTCTGCTCGCGCACTAATGCCTGGCTGTCATTGCCCATGCTGTTCTTCATGGGCGCCGCGAGCCACTACCCTATGTTTGGAAAGTAAGGTGAAGAAGGATTCCCTCCACCTCGTGACATCCCCCTTGCTTAGTTCGTAACACCTAGTTACCTGGCGTCGCTCTGCACAAATTCAGGTAACCAACGGTGTCTAGTGTGGTTTAAAATCGCTCATTATGTTGCGCCTGAAGAGAGTTCTCGCCTCTGCGATTTTGTTATGTTGCGTCTTCGCCGGTTTTCCCGCGTGGGGACAAGCCGACACGTCCGACAGTACCCCGCTCGTGCGTATAGAGCGACAAATCCGTGTGGAAGACACGTGCATGCTCGTACGTAATAACGGCCAGTATCATCTGGAGCGCGTCGTCCTGGGGCTGGGGCAGACTCGCATTTTCGAGGGAACCTTGCCGGCGGAATCCTTCTCCCAGCTTCAGCAGATGCTAAACACCGACGAGGTCAAACAGCTCTCACAGAGCCAGATCAAGATGGAGTTGGTGGGCGAGGATCTCGATCATTTGCTGCTGGCCGTGAACCGTCCAACCGGTTGGCAGAGCCTGAACTTTCCCACAGGAAAGAGCAGGAAGCCCTACAAGAATTCGCTCGATCCGCTGGTGAAATGGCTGGATCGCAACATGCAACAGCAGAACCCGCTTCCGCCGCAGGCGCCTGGCCGGTGCATGCCTACCAGCCCGAACTCGAACTCGACCCAATCCACAGCCGAGGCCAAGGCCCCAGGACTGGAAGCTCCCACCACGGATAGCACCACCCAAGCCGCGAAGAACCCGTATCTTCTGCGCATTATCGAAGATCACATCATGGCGGACACGTCCTCTACCACCTCGGGCGCCTGGCAGCAGAACATCGGCCAGAAAATGGAGCGGACATGCATGATCGTTTACCAGTCCGGTCGCTACCGCATGGAGAAGAGCAAGCAGGAACTCAATGCTCCCCTAAGGACCGAGGTGTTCCACGACGCACTCAGTGAAGGCCAGATCAAGGAACTGAGACAAATTCTGGACGCTCCCGATCTGGCTAACTTGCAGCACCAAACTACGAGCGTCGGCCTCACCGTTAAAGAGGGCGAGACGGTCAACTTAGTAGTTCCACGCGGTGCATCGACTCAAAAGTTGAGTTTCGCCAGCTACTTTGGCGTGCGCACGCAGGAGGTGGGTTTGAAGGATAACCTGCACACCGGAGTCGACGCAGAACTTCCGATCATTAAGCCGCTCCGTAATTGGCTTAAAACCAATGTGGAGAGCCGGAAAGCAGGGATGGAGAAGAACAGTCCCTCAACCACCTGCATTCCCTCAATTCAGCCTGAATAAAGGCAAACATCGGTGAGGGGGCGTGCCCCTCTGTCTTCTCTCTGCTCGCTCGATCATGGCCTGCGAGGTCGACCGCCTAACAGGTTGCCCAGAATTGTGTACTGGGGATTCTTCCCCCCCCGACCAACTCATGAGTTCGGCTTGAAATCGACTGCAAAAAACTAGGCCGGCCAATTGGCCGGCCTTTCAAGTACTGCAAGAGTTTTGTTGGTTAGAAGATGAACTTCGCCCCGAGTTCAAGCCGGCGAATGCCAATGCCGTCAGTATTGATATTGCCGGCAAAGGTTGCGCCGCCATTGGCGTTGTAGTCCGTGTTCTGGAATGATCCCGGCAGACTCGCATTGGGAGGAATGACGTCCTCCATGAGAGGATCCGGGACTCCACGGAACTGGGTGTTCATAACATTGTATGCGGTCGCGCGAAGCTGGAGGGTAAGTCTCTCCGTAAGCTTCGTGTTCTTGAACATGCTCATGTTCGCTGTACTAATCGGCTGTCCTCGCAGTGAATTGCGGCCCGCCCCACCAAACGGCGTACCCTTGAATTGAGCCGCGTTCTGATCGTTCAACAACCAGTGAACTGCGCTCAAAGTGGTCGCAGTGGGAGTAGGAAGGGTCAAGAACGAGAGATAGTCGAGGACTCCACAGTCCGCAGCCGTCGGATTTGTGCAGACGCCGATGCTATTCAGCGGTGCAGCCGGATTCGACAGAATCGGGCGGCACGCATCATAGGCAGTACTCATCGTTCTAGTGGGATCGCAAAGATTCGGCAGGCCGGTAGTGAAGTCAGAAGGCCTCAGCTGAATCGTGGTGTAAGGCTGGCCAGGCGTGTAGCGGTAAGTGGTATTGAACTGCCATCCACCCAGGACCTTCCCCAAGAAACCTTGCTGGTTCTTGTAGAAGGGCAAGTCGTAGATGAACGTGACGCCCAGGACGTTGCGGAAGTCTATTCCGCTGACTGCTTTTTCGCCCTTGGAGATATCGAACGGATTCTGGGCGTAGGAGACTGTGGTTCCGCCGGCGATGTTGGAATACACCTCGCTGGCATTGTCGAGCACCTTGCTATAGGTGTAGCTGGCCGTGGAGGTCAAGCCATGCCAGTTAGCAACTCTCAACTCCGTCTGCAAGCCGTGATAGATCGACCACGCACTGTTCTGCCTGGCTTGGACCCGTCTGCGAGTGCAATCCGGATAGCCCGAAGCAAATCCAGGAGCCGTCGGATCGGCACAAGGAGTGACTCCCGCTGGAATGAATTTGGAGAATCCAGCCGCAATCAGGTTATTGAGTGGCGGGTTGCCGTTGACGTTCTGGAAGTTCCCGATGTCATGGTTGCCGACATAGCGAACTTCCGCTGCGATTCTCTGCCCGATCGAGCGCTGAATGCCAAGGTTCCACTGCTCCGTATATGGGTTGTGGAAGTTGGGCGCCACTTGAACTTGCTTACGCAATCCGGGATCGCCACCGGTCGGGTTCAGTGGTCCCAGTTGGGCTACCACCGCGGTGCCCAAGCCAGTTGCCGGCACTCCCGGTCCAGCGAATGTATTGAGGTTAACCACTGGCGCAGCCGTCGCCGTATTCAGGAACATGTTGTAGAAGGATGGATCGTATCCGATGCGGAAGCCGCCACGGATAACGGTCTTGTCTTCACCCATTAGCTTGCGGTATACGCGCGGTGTCCAGGCGAATCCTACCACCGGGCTGAAGTTGTTCAGGTCCTGGGGGATGTGCGGAATCGTCGTACGGCTCAGGGGCAAAGTCGGATTCCAGAACGGATTCGATCCCGTCTGTTGCGCAACGGTCAGGTCGTGAAGCAGGTTGATGGCTTGCCCAAACCATTCCCAGCGCAGACCGAGGTTAAGGGTAAGGTTGTCTTTGACACGCCAGTCGTCCTGAACGTAGAAAGCCAGGTCATTCTCCTTAAAACGGAGAGTCGGATTTCCGGACGCGATAGTGTTCGAAACGGTCGTGCCCGCCAGGAACGAGCTGAAATCAGCATAGTTGTACTGGCCATTGACATCGGGCAGGAAGACGTTGGGCGAGCGCTGTTTTGAATATTCGCCTCCCATCTTTACTGTCATCTTGCCAACCTGCCAGGAAGCGTTGTCCTGGATCTCGTAGACGTTAATGATGCGGCCCTGCGGCAGGTTTGTGGCATAGCCGTAAGTGGGAAATGGCGAGCCGAGAACGATGCTTGTGGGGCAGTTGTTGATGGTCAGCTGCAAGCAACCAGGGAAAGCACCACCCTGGAAACCGAAGTTGGCGCGCGAGTAACTGAAGCGACCCTGGTTGATGAAGTTCGTGCTCCAGTTCCGTACCCAGTCCAGCCCGATCTGCTGGTCACGGCCCGGAACGTCGACCCAGTCACCGATCGCGATGCTTCCCGTAGCGCCACCGGCAACTCCCGTGTTGATGGTCTGCTGGAAGACGTAGCGCCCGAAGAAATTGTCCTTGTTCGTAACCTTAACGTCAACGCGGCCAGTTCCTTCGTAGTCGTTGTAAAGCGCAGGGACCGAACGGCTTACCGTGCCAAACTGGATCGGCACGCAGCCCGCAGGCGCCGGTGTCAGAGTGCAATTCGCACCGTTGGCTGATACCAACTGAGTGGTTAGGTTGTTGTAAGTCGGGCTGCCCGTCGCAATTGCGGTCGGCCCAATCGCCGCAAGCGCTGCCACAGCATTATTGTTAGGGAATGCCGACTGCAACTGCGAAATGCCCGCCGGCGTGGGTGTGATAGTGCTTCCGGTGTTGTCCGGATTGCCGCCGAAGCGGTCCCGCTCAAAGTTGGTCGAACCAAAAAACCAGATCTTGTCCTTCTTGATCGGACCACCGACGGTGCCGCCGAAGCGATTGATCACGACCTTGGGAACCGTGACGGGATTGCAGCCGCTGGTCGTCGGGTCTTGTCCTGGTGTACAGAATCCGAACACAGGACTCTTGGACTGGTTGCCCAGAGAGTCGAAGTGCGAACCCTGATAAAACTCGTACCCAGTCCCATGAAACTGGTTGGTTCCCGACTTCGTGATGTAGTTGACCACAGCGCCCATGTTGCGGCCGTATTCGGCGCTATAGTTGGTCACCACTTGCAATTCGCCGATCGCGTCCTGATTGCCGAAGAAAATTGACGGCCCGCCAACAGAGTTGTCGTTATTGTTCTGCCCGTCAATCTGATAATTGTTCGACCGGGCGCGTTGCCCGTTGACGGCGATTTCCGCGCCGTTGTTGTTGCTGAAACTGGCATCGCCGGCGGTTGCAATCCCTGGCACAAAGAGCGCCAGCGAGTCCAGCGTGTTGCCCACCGGAAGTTCTTCTGCCTTCTTGGAGTCAAAGCTGGCAGAAATCTGCTGCGTATTGGATTCCACGAGTGGCGCCGTACCTTCGACCGTCACCGTCTCGCTGGCGGCACCTAGCTCCATTTTCACTGCACCCACAGAGGTGTCGTCGCCCACTGTTACTCCCAAGCCTTTCGACTCGTAGCTGCGGTAGTGAGCAGCCTCGATCTTCACGTCGTAATTTCCTGGTGGCAAGCTTCGCAAAGTGAAGTTGCCAGTCGACGTGGTGGAGGCGTTGAATTCACGGTTCGTCGCAAGGTGCTTCGCGGTGATCTTCGCCCCCGTCACCACGGCTCCCGAAGGGTCTTCCACGGTGCCCGAAATCGATCCGGTGACGATACCTTGGGCCAAGGTGAAGGTGGCACAAAACACAACGGCTAGTACTGCTAGCAGTGATGTGAGCTTGATTCGAAAATCGTATTCCATTGAAGTCTCCTAAGAACAGTAGTACCTGGAAGCCAGCATTCCTTAACAGGGTCGAGAAATGCGCTTGCTCGCATGACGCACTACGGCAAGCACGAAACGGAACCTGTTAACTAAGCAACTAACGTTCCAAAACAGGAGCAAATAACATATTGTATTTTCATATGGTTACGTCTGTTGAGGCTGTCAGATACCGTATTGTGGAGCTACACCTCAAAATCCCCTATGAAATCCTGTATTTTCTTGGGAGAACACCCGGTAGTCATATGACAGAATGAAGCGTGGATCTTCGGGGCTTCAACAAGGGAATCGAGCACTTCAACAACGGAGAGTTTTTTGAAGCTCACGAGGTCTGGGAGGACGTGTGGCGTGCCGTCGATTCCCCCCAAGAAAAACGATTTGTTCAGGGGCTGATCCAGGTGGCCGTCGCCCTTCATCACCATTCGACCGGCAACCATGTTGGCGCCCAGTCCCTGCTCAAACGCGCGACGCGCAATCTGGCGGGGTATCCTGCGGACTTCGGCCGTATCGACCTTGCGCTGCTTTTGCTGTCGCTCGACGGCTGGCTCCACGCTCTGCAAGATGGGTCAGCCGTGCCCGCTCAGCCTCGCGTGGAATTGACACGGCATTAGCTGCGCCACGACTTCAGTCTTCGGCCCCGCGAAAGTTTTGTCTTGGAGCCGTCTTTCTTCTTGAGATCACCGCCGAGTTTTCTTCCGCCGTGCGACCGGAGCTTCCTTCTGTTCTCCCGGGGCAAGAACACGGCGCACGATCGGAGTGTTGAGCTTGTATTTGCGCTCGATCATATTCCCGCTTGTGTCCTTCACCCGCAGCACAAAGACTGGCAGCGTGCCCTCTTTCCCGAAGTCCTCGCGGCTGACGGTTACCGGCAGGAAGCCCTCGAAGTTTCGCTCCCGGTAAGCCGTCTCGTAACGATGTTTACGCAGGTTCCAGGTGAAAACCCGTACCTGGTCATAGTCGAACTGCTGCCCGTCCTTCGGTTCCGTGAGCACGGTGAGATACTCCGGCACTTTCTTGTCGCCGTCCTGAATCTGGTTAAGCGCGAAGAAGGCCACCAATCGCTGACCTTCGGCATACTGTGCGATCTCCAGCGGGACATCAAGGTCCACCAGACGCCCGAGAACCCATCCCACTCGCCTCTGGCTGTCGCGTGCCAGCCACCAATCTTCGAGGACCTGCTGGGGGCCTTCAGCGTTTTCAGCACTCTTCTGGCTTTTCGGGGGCGGTGACGCCGCTCCGGGCTTCTGGGCCGTACCTCGCTTCAGCATGGCGAGTTTCTCGCCCGCAGCAAGCTGGTAAAGATGCTCTGTGTCGCGGCCGGGTTCGATGTGAAGATTGGTGTCGTTTCGCGTGGTCCCGTTGGCCTGGACAGGTGTGTTCAGGTTGTCTTTCGCCATCTTCTGAAAGCCGTCGTAGACATCCTGACCCACCACGTAGCGCTGCTCAATCCAGCCCTCGGCTCCATTCGCCGCACGCACGCGCAGGAACCGGCGCTGCCGTTCGAGCACTTCCACGCGATCGCCGTTCTTCACCACACCGGTTTTGTTGTAAACGGCGGCCAGACGGTCGCGGAGATTCACTTGCGGCGCGGAAACGTAGTCAACTTCGAGGACTTTTCTGCGCCCGTGGCCACAACCGGCAAGCAGCAAGCAGGTCGCCAGAAGAACTGCAGGCAGACAATGGGAGATTCGCTTTCGCGCAGACACCTTCACAGGATATGTAGAACACTATAGCGCGAGCGCCTGCGGCAAGCATTGACGGGGAGAGCACGTAAGTACGTAGCGGAAGATTCAGTCTCCGAAACAGATGCCGATCGCCCGCGCGGCGCACACCAACTCTCCATTCGGATCCACCGCCTTCATTAGCCCCACGGCATCGGCAATATCGACCGCGCGAATTCGCTCCTGCTGCAGACAAACCACCTTGCCGAATCCGCCAGCCGCGATCAGGTCCACCGCGGCCACACCGAAGCGGGTCGCCAGCACGCGGTCGAACGCCGAAGGCGAACCGCCACGCTGGATGTGTCCCAGAATGCTCACGCGCACTTCCTTATGCGAGAACAGCCCAATCGCATCACCCACCAGACTGCCCACCGAGCCTCCGCGCGACATGTGCTTGAGTTCCGAAGGAATTTGTATACCCTCGGCGACCACCACCAGAGTGAACCGCTTGCCGTAGCTTTCCCGCTTTGCGATGTAGTCGCACACCTTCTCTACGCTAAACGGAATCTCCGGCAGGAGGATGATGTGCGCGCCGCCGGCGATGCCCGCCTCCAAGGCAATCCAGCCAGCATCACGGCCCATCAACTCGATCACCATTACCCGGTGGTGCGACTCAGCCGTCGTATGCAGCTTGTCGATGGCCTCGGTAGCGGTGTTCACCGCGGTGTCGAATCCGAAAGTGACTTCGGTGGCCGAAAGATCGTTGTCAATCGTTTTGGGCACACCCACAATCTTCATGCCCTTCTGGAACAGCTCCAGCGCGATCTTTTGCGAGCCATCGCCGCCGATTGTGATGATGGCGTCGATTCCCAGCTTGTGCTGGTTCGCGATCACTTCACCGGAAATGTCGCGCACCAGTTGCTTCCCGTCCTCAACGGTCTTGTAGTGAAAAGGATCTCCGCGATTGGTGGTGCCCAGGATCGTGCCTCCGCGCGGCAGAATCCCGCTGACATCTCGCAACGTGAGTTCGCGCGACCGCTCGGGCCAGATCAAGCCGTCGAAGCCATCCGGAATGCCGATCACCTTCCACTTGTATTTCAGGATGGCGCACTTCACCGCCGCCCGAATCACGGCGTTCAGGCCGGGAGCGTCTCCGCCTCCGGTGCAAATGCCAATGCATTTGATGCCGCTCATCAGAAATCACGCACCAGAATTGAATGAAGGTTGATCACTTCCGATCATACATTCTCGCGGCGTAAGCAGGGCAAGGTTACGCAGGAACGTACCGCGTGGATGGCCGAGATGGGAATGAATTGCAATCAGAGGCTCCCGGTTCAAAACCCGGCCGCTTCTGACCTTCCTGCGATCGCTTCTTGGTCTATTGCACCGTGAAGGTTATGTTGCCCTGGATCAAGCCCGACGTTGCGGTGATGGTCACAGGAGTCGGCGTAGACGGCTGTAGCGTTGTCACCTGTCCTGAGATAACCGTTGCCACTGCGGTATTCGACGAGGTCCATTGTGCCGAAGTCGTCAGGTCAACTGTGCCGCCACTCTGCAAGGTACCGATAGCCGAAAATTGGGTCTGGGTGTTTGGACTGAGGCTGGATGTTGCGGGCGTAATTTTGATCGAGGTCAGTCCTGCTACGCTGATGGTCGCGGTTGTGGTGCCACTGATGTTGGCGGAGTTGGCTGTGATCGTTGTGGTTCCAACGGACACTCCGGCAAGTAATCCGGTCGTGCTGACTGTAGCGACCGTAGAATCGGAGGTGCTCCAGAATATGTTTTTCGTTAGCGTCTTGGTGCTGCCGTCGTCGTACGTGCCGGTGGCGGTCATCTGCAAGGTCGAGCCCGCCTGCACAGTCGGCGTCACCGGATCCACCGTGATCGTGGTCAAGGTCGGGTTGACGAAGAACCCATGGCAACCGGCCGCGAGCGCCACGCTGATGAGAATTGAAAAGGACAGAAGAACCCGGATTTTCTGCTTAGCCATCGGCATGCTGAAGAGCCTTGTAAGTATCCTTAAATTCCCCGAGCGACCGGATGCTGCTGGCTCGGAACTATCCTTTGTTATGAACGCAACAGGTCTTCCTTCTTGCAGAATTTTGATGCATTCCGAACCGGCACAGCACACAAAATTCCACAACCAAAACGGAACGTCCCGTGCAGCGTTGTTGAGGAAAATTGTAGCAGACCGCACCCGCCGGCCAAGGTACCGTTAGGGCTTCCCACCCTGTACCGTTGGGCCGCAGGGAAAGAGGTTACCGTTGCCAGTGCAGCGATCTCTCCATCCGGGGATCAACCCCAACAGTACCGGGAAATCTCTCGCCGGGACTGCAGGCGCCGCGCTCCTAGTGCATGCTCTCAACGATCATCGCGATTCCCTGGCCGCCGCCGATGCAGGCCGTCGCCAGGCCATATTTCTTGTTCCGACGCCGCAATTCGTAAAGAAGTGTAATCACCAGTCGGGTCCCGGTCGCACCTAACGGATGACCCAGGGCAATCGCGCCTCCGTTGACGTTCACCTTTTCTCGATCCAGGCCGAGTTCCTTCTCCACCGCGAGATATTGCGCCGCGAACGCTTCGTTCACCTCGATCAGGTCGATATAGTCAAGCGTCAGGCCCGCCTTCTGCAACGCCAATTTCGTCGCCGGGACCGGACCCCGGCCCATGATTTTCGGCTCGACCCCCGCCACTCCCCAGCTCACGACTCTCCCGAGGGGTTTCAGGTTGCGCTTCTGCGCGGCCTCCAGCGACATCACCACGACCGCCGCTCCACCATCGACAATCCCGCTGGCGTTCCCCGCCGTGACCGTTCCGTTCTTGCCAAACGCTGGCTTCAGCTTGGCGAGTCCTTCCATGGTGGTCTGCGGGCGGCGATGATCATCCTCAGCAAGGGACTCTCCTGTCGACTCGCCTTTTGAATTCCTAAGAGCTACCGGGACGATCTCCTCCTGCAGCCGCCCCGCCTTGTACGCCTCATCAGCAAGCTGCTGCGAGCGCAGCGCGAATTCATCCTGCA
>Ga0075017_100001230_pt1 | contig 15483 bp, 16 predicted proteins | sample AleBraG_ABR_2012_FD_71475 | JGI IMG/M metagenome (GOLD analysis project Ga0075017, IMG submission 71475) | Freshwater sediment microbial communities in response to fracking from Pennsylvania, USA - Alex Branch Run_MetaG_ABR_2012 | ecosystem: Environmental > Aquatic > Freshwater > Creek >... | reverse complement strand
ACGGTCAGGTAACGATCCAGAAAACTTAGTCGTGAAGATAGGTTCATTCATCAACTCCGAGGTTTCGTGGCAGGTGCTCGCCGTCGCACTTTCATTGGTGACCGATGCGATCGATTTCCCTCTGGAGCGCTAGTTTGTCCAGGGTAGACAGAGGCAGACACAGAAATAAACTGATGCGGCGGTCGAGGGTGATAAACGCATCGCGGAAAGCTCTCTCGATGTCTTCGGGCTTGCCGGCAACGGCGGCGGGATCAGGTATGCCCCAATGCGCCGTCAGAGGCTGGCCAGGCCAGTAGGGACACACTTCCTTTGCCGCCCGGTCACAAACGGTGAAGACAAAGTGCAGTTCGGGTGCGCCGGGCTGCGAAAATTCGTCCCAATTCTTGCTGCGGAGCCCCTTGGTTGGGAGGTGGGCGAGTTCGATTTGCTTGAGTGCCTCGGGGCGAACCTGACCTGTGGGGTGACTGCCGGCACTGTAGGCGGCGAAGTTGGGCCGGCCTTTCTGGTTGAGGATCGCCTCAGCCATGATCGAACGCGCCGAATTCCCCGTGCAAAGAAAAAGAACGTTGTATCGCGCCTGCATGGTCTTTATCCTTCCCAGCTAATTGGAGGAACAGCACTCCGGTGCACAGCAGGATGCTTTGGGTTTAACAGCTCTTACAAAGGCGCTCATGAACTTGCCATCGACCTGCGGTGCGAGAGCGTCAACATCAACGCCTTCGCGGGAGAGAAACTCGCGAGCATCTTCGGCGCGATAGGTGCGGGTCGGCTTGACATCAACCTGCTCAAAACCGGCAGCCGCGAGTTTCGCCCGATAGTCGTTCTCGTCGAGCGCGCCGGCGATGCAGCCCACCCAGAGCAGGACGCTCTTGCGGATTTCAGGAAGGATTTCTCCGCGCGTAACGACATCGGAAACGGCGAAGCGTCCACCCGGCTTCAGGACCCGAAAGGCTTCGCGCAGCACCCGGTCCTTGTCCGCTGAAAGATTGATCACGCAATTCGAGATGATGACGTCAACGGAATTGTCGGGCAGGGGAATGTGCTCAATTTCACCCTTGAGGAATTCGACATTCTCGATGCCAGACTTGCGCTTGTTGGCGTTGGCGAGGGCGAGCATTTCGTCGGTCATGTCGAGGCCATAGGCCTTCCCCGTGGGACCGACGCGACGCGCGGAGAGCAGGACGTCAATACCGCCACCAGAGCCAAGATCGAGCACCGTCTCGCCGGGAGAAAGCTGGGCCAGCGCGGTCGGATTGCCACAGCCAAGCGAGGCGAGCAAGGCTTCTTCGGGAATCTGGGCAGCCTGTGTGCCGTCGTAGAGGTTGGCGGTGATCGGGTCGCAGCAATTCTCAGCGGTCGCGGGCGCGGCGCCGCAGCAGGAACTGCCTCCGGCTTTCACGCGCAGGGCGGCCTGCCCGTATTTCTCCTTGACGACTTCCTTGATGTCTTTTGTGTCTGTATCAGCGGTATTCATAGCGGCTCCTATTTGCAGATTTGAATGAACTCTTCGGGCTTCAGCGCTTTGTTGCGGGTGCAGCACTCGGCGTACAGGAATCCCAGCAGTTCCTGCAGCGCTTCGGTATTGGCGGTATAGCGGAGAAAGGTGCCTTCGCGCTGGACGTTTACGAGCTCTTCGTTCCTTAGTTTGTCGAGATGGTGAGACAACGTGGAGTTCGGGATTTCGAGTTCCCCCTGGATATCGCCAACCACTAGGCCTTCGGGATGAGCGGAAAGCAGCAACTGCATGATCCGAAGGCGGGGTTCGGTGCCCATGGCGGAGAACATGTCGGCAAATTTGGCCACGCGTTCGGTGGTTTGGGAGGCTCGGGTGGTCGACATATTTCGATATTACTGGAAATATGGTTAGAGTGTCAAGAGCTTTGTGTGGCTACAAGCCGTCCGTGCCAGGATCAGAACTGGAAGTAGAGAAATGGGCTGGCGCCACCCAACATGAGGACTGACGCGAGAAGCAACCCCGCGAGCGACCAAGCGTACGCGAGCCGGGGCTGCAATTCGACTTCCCAGGTATTCCGGGCAAAGAATGCGACGGCGCAAGCCCAGGCGAGCCAGCACATATACAACGGAGAGTCCGGAAGGGCTCCCAGGCCCGTGCGGCCGAACATCGCGGCCAGAATCTTCATCGCGCCACCGAAACTCTCGGCGCGGAAAAGTACCCAGCCCAGCATGACGGCTACAAAGGTGATGATTCGGTTCAGGGTTGGAGAGTTGAGAGTCCAGCGCCGTTCGCGCGCAGCGGCATGGATCACGAGAAGCACGCCGTGATAGAGGCCCCACACGACAAACGTCCAGCCGGCGCCGTGCCACAGGCCGCCTAAGAACATCGTGATCGTGAGGTTCAGCGTGGTGCGGGTTTTTGACCGCCGCGATCCCCCGAGCGGAATGAACAGGTAGTCACGCAGCCAGGTAGACAGGCTAATGTGCCAGCGGCGCCAGAAGTCGGCGATGTTTTCCGCCTTATAGGGCGAGTTGAAATTCTGCGGAAACTGAAGTCCCAGAAAATGCGCGAGGCCCACGGCCATGTCGCTGTAGCCGGAGAAATCGAAGTAAAGCTGCATGCTGTAGCCCAGCACCGCGATCCAGCTGTTGACGAGTCCGGCAGGATGAGCCAGGGCGAAGAATTCGTTGACCGGACGGGCAAGGCGGTCGGCGATCAGAACTTTTTTGGAGAGTCCGATAACAAAGAAATAAATCCCAAGAGAAGCCTGATGCGAGCCAAGCCGGTTTTTCAGAGAGTTGAACTGGGTCTCGATATCGCTGTAACGCACGATCGGCCCGGCGATCAGGTGCGGAAACAGGGCCACGAAAGCGGAGTAGTGCAGGAGCGATCTCGCCGGGCGGACGAGTCCTCGATAGATGTCGATCGTGTAGCTCATGGAATTGAACGTGTAAAACGAAATTCCGATGGGCAGGATGATGTTCAGCACGGGAACGACGGTCCCGGAACCGAGGCTACTGCTCGCCTGATTGATGGTGCTGGCGAACAAACCGTAGTACTTGAAGAAGGCAAGTAGGGCGAGGTTGAAAGACAGTGAGCCAACCAGCCAGGCGCGGCGCGTGCGCGGGTTTTCCGTTTCGGCGGTCTTTATTTTTGCGCCGGCGATGTAGTCCACCGTGGTAGAGGCGATCATCAGCGGAAGGAAACGCCAATTCCACCAGCCATAGAAGAAGTAGCTGGCGAGCGTTATCCAGGCGAAGCGCATTCCAGAGCGGCGCAGAAGCCACCAACCCGCCAGTGTGACCGGCAGAAATGCAAAAAGAAAAGTATAGCTATTGAATAGCACGCGCTCTCGCAGGGAACATTCTGGCTTCCATCAGCTCGAAGTAAGTGCCGTCGTGGTGCACGCCGTCGATGAAGTGGGTGATCTCGCCTCCGAATTCGCGAGGAGAGCTGAAGTCATAGAACGGAGTCTTGGTTTGATCGGAGATGCTCTGAACGGCCGCGATTACCTCGGCCTTGCGCGACGCATAGCCGTGGGGCTGAAGTCCCGCCTCGACGAGAGGATGCGTGGGCGTCAGGAAAATGACCGTCTGGCTTCCGCTCTGGTGCGCGAAATCCAGCGTGGCGCGAAGGTAGTCGAGTCGCTCGCGGGAGAGCGCGGTGTAATCGTCGTAGCGCGGCGCGAAGCGAGAAATCGTGTCGCGGATACTCTCACCGAGCTCCCGATTACCGTCAGCCATTTGCCGGCTCCACCCGTCACAATGGGTGAGTCCGTCCGAGTCGGTCCGCTCCAGCTGGTCGGCGTGGCCGGTCGTCACTTTGTAAAGCGCCGTTAACGACGATCGTGTTTCGTCATAAGTAAATAGCTTGGTGAATTTGGCCCAGCGCCAATGGGGGTTGGGCTGCGTCCAGAGATATGGAGTCAACTCGGTCGGCTGCTGCAGGTAATAGTGCGGCGGTTCGTGGTTATGGAAGGCCTCAACATCCACGCCGATCACAATCAGCCGGGGGTGCAGATGAAGCCGCTCCACTGCGTAACGCAGCAGGACGTAGAAGTCCTCGGGACGAGCAACATCGACACCCGCGTTGAAGGCGACCAGCCCCGTGGCTTTTTGAAGATCGGTGGGAGCCAGATTCATGATGCGCGACGACCCGAGAATGAGCGCCTGCGGAGCCGGGTTGGCCGTGGCGAGCAGGCTGAGCTTTTGGCCCCGTGCGCCCCAGAGAAGTTGCGGCACAACGCGTGAGCGGTAAGTACCGTCAGGGTTGACGACATAGTTCAGAACGGCAACCGCGGCCAGCGCACAAAGCATTGAACACAGAAATGTGCGCACAAACGGGTTCCATTCTGACGCGTCGGAAAATGTCAGTTTCATCGGGATAGGTGAAAAAATTCTAGTGGTTCCGGCATCCGCGACGAATCAGAAAAAGGCAGGGCGGCTCAGGGTGGTCAACGCATGGCCGAGGGGATTCCGCGTGGGATGAGGCAGTTATCTAGACGTTTCCATCGCAAATTCGAAAAGTATCCCTAAGTCTTCTGCCCCGAAAAGCCAACCTCTACGAGCTTTCTGTCGTCTTCGGAAGCCTTGAACATCTCGCGAGGCTTGAGGGCCATCATGCCGGCCAGGAATACATCCGGGATCTGGCGGATACGAGTGTTGTAGGTATTCACGTCGTCGTTGAAGAACTCGCGCCGGTCGGCGATGCGCTCTTCCAGTTCAGAAATGCGGTTCTGCAACCGAAGAAAGTTCTCATTGGCTTTGAGTTGAGGGTAGTTCTCGGCCACCGCAAACAATCCGCGCAGCGCGCCCGTCATGACGAGCTCGGCTTGAGCTTTCTGCCCTATGGTCGCAGCGCTTATGGAAGCCGCACGGGCCTGGGTGACGGCCAGAAGTGTCTGCTGCTCGTGCTGCATGTATCCCTTGACGGTCTCGACCAGGTTGGGTATCTCGTCGTGCCGCTGTTTGAGCAGCACGTCGATGTTGGCCCAGGCGCGGTCGTTATCGTTGCGCAGGCGGACCAGTTCATTGTAGAGGATCACGATGTAAATCAGGATGCCGGCGGCGATCAGGAAAACCACCAGCCCGGCGATGATCGATAAACCCATATTTCCCCCGATCTGAGAGTCAGATCAGAACATCTTCAAATGAGCGAGCAGCAGCACCAGGCAGCCAATCGCCAACGCGGCGCCGCCAAAAATCATGCCCGCGGAACGCTTGCCCAGAGCCGACCGCGTTTGCTCGGCAGATTTCCAGGAGATCAGGAACGTCTTTTCGTTCTGCCCTTTCGCGATCAGATTGTTATCGTGCGCATCTTTGGGAGCCGAATTCGGCATGCAGCTGCCGGTAACGTCGTACTCCTGCCCGGGCAGGACTAAGTATTCGCGAAAGCGGTAGCGGCCTTGCTCGGTCTGTGTCACGTTCAATGACATCGGTATCGGCATGTCCTTATGTTCCTGCAAGTGCTGCAGGAACATTTGCCGCTGCTGCTCCTTCGCGGGGTCTGACAAAGGCCCACGAGCGGCTGCAAGTTTCTGGATTAGATCGACCGGCACCGGCATGGTGCCCTGTCCGCGCATCAAGTTTGGTATGGCCTGGACCATGCCTAGCAGAGCCTGGCGTGTCTCCTCTTTCTGCGAGCCCTGAAGGGGGCCCTTCTTCTCCAGGAAATGTTCGACCATGTGCGACATGCGGTTCGCGCCGGCGGTGTGCAAGTAGGAAAGAAGGTCGGAATCGCTTGCGCCCGAACCCGCGGCGAGCGATGCGACGTGCTGGGAGTCGACGATGCGCGGCGCGCTGTCGGGCAGGTCGTATTCAGCAGAGTAGGAGTCGATCAGAACTTTGCCGGTGTCGTCCTGCAGATAGAATTTCGTGCCGTCCAGATCGGTGCGGTAGTGCTTCCAGCCGCTGTCATCGCTGCCAGAGTGCCAGCGCTCGATCACGACCTTATAGAAACAGCAGGGCGTATGCGTAACGGGACTGGGAATCAACTGTTCGCTTTGTGCCTTGCCACGAATATTGATGAGGCCCATCGCCATACTGCGGATGGGGATGCGAGGAGTGTCGGAGACAACTTTGTATTCGCGGAAGGTGCGAAAGCCCTTGAAGAAGAGAAATATTCCCGCGCCTATCCCCAGAAGCAGAGCGCCGCTTGGGTCCGAGTTACCTCTCATATGATTTGGCAAATGTACCGGAAGGGGGCGGGCGGGGCAACAGGACGGTGGTAACGGGCAAGCTTCATCCGCCGCCCGGTTTTGGCCGGGCTAGCGGGTATCGATCTTCAGATTGATGCTGACCTGCTGGCGATTGTCGAACTGGCTGACGGTCTTGCTATCGCTCTTGCGACCGCTGTATTGCGCGTAAACTTCGTAGTCAATGTTGGGAGAGAGCGCGGGAAAGCGGTAGCTGCCGTCCTGGCTGACGATGTAAGTCTTGACGGAGCGCGTTCGCGTGTTGGTGAGATATACCACCGCGTTGGGCAGGGGGTTGTCACTGCGATCCAGGACTTTGCCCAGAAGCAATCGCCCGGTCGGGCCTTTGTCCTTTTCAAAGGGACTGGCAAGAGCAAGGCTGACCAAAAGCAGAATCACCGCAACCGCGAAGGTCTTTTTCATGGGTTCTTTCCCCACAGCCAACTGCCTACTTCTGTCTAGTTAGATGCAGGCCGATGTCCTGGCGCTCGTCATTGTCCACATGGACCGTTAGTTCGGGGCCAGCCTGTAACTTGCTGCCATCAGACGACTTAAACCCCTTCAAGTCGGCCCACACCACATAGTCTGCCGTGCCCGCTGGCACCCGCTGGGCGAATTCACCATGATGGTCAGAATAGAGTTCCCACTTGGCTTTCTTTTGATCGGCACGCCGAATCTTGACCTTGACCCCGTAGACGGGGAGGTTATCGGGTCCCCAGGCAGTTCCGAATATCAACGCGTAGGGTTTTTCGTGCGCACTGCCGGCAGGAGCCGCTGCCTGGGCGGGGATCAGCAAGTGTGTGCCGGAGGCGGCGAGGAGCAGTATGAAAAGACGAAAGTAAAGACGGAATGAGGCGGCAGGAAACACAGCATGAGAAGAAGGCGGCCTCCTACGCGTAGTCGCCATCTTCGGCTTCTTCCTCTTCTTCTTCGTCGTCGACCTCTTCCTCTTCTACAGCCTTCAACTCTACGGGATTTACAGTGATGACTTCGAAGTCCGTGCCGCACTCCGGGCACGACACTACTTCGCCTTCGTCGACTTCATCCTCTTCAATGTCCAGATCGCTTTCGCATTCGGGACAGTAAACCATAAGTGCCTCCAGTCCGATATAGGATAGCCTTGTTAATATTTAGGGTTTCTTCGGCCTTCGGTCAAGGGGTTCGGAGAGAACCGAGAAAAAAAATATGAACCTCGAATCCCGTCGTCCAGCTTGCTTTTTTACACGGGTGTCACAACGTGTCGTCTCAGGGTTGTTGGGCGGTCTTTTATTGCTTGCCCTTGGGATGCCAGGCAACCAGGCAGCGTTGGCCCAGTCGGACAAGCGGAAAACGGCCGCAGAGACCCAAGGCTCCCGGATCGCCGCGCCGCCCGTGGACGCGCAGATCGCGGCGGCGCTGAAGAAGGTATCTGCCGAGCGAATTCGGGCGAATATCGAGAAGTTGGTGAGCTTCCAGACGCGTCTGACTCTGTCGGCACAGGACCCAGAGTCGATTGCAGCCGGGCATGGGATCGGCGCTGCCCGAGAGTGGATCAAGTCGGAGTTCGAGCGTTATTCGAAGGACTGCGGCGGCTGCCTGGAAGTGAAGGCCGACAGCTTCACCGAAGCACCTACTGACCGGATACCAGCACCCACCGTTATCACCAATGTTTATGCGGTCTTGAGAGGCACCGATACAGAGAATGCCAAGCGAATTGTGCTGGTGACAGGCCATTACGATTCCCGCAACAGCGACACGTTGGACACGAAGGGAGCGGCTCCCGGCGCGAATGATGACGGCAGCGGCACAGCGGTCAGCCTGGAATGCGCGCGGTTGCTAAGCCAGATGAAGTTTCCGGCAACCATCATTTTTCTGGCCGTGGCTGGAGAGGAGCAAGGCCTGAATGGCAGCAAGCACTTCGCGCAAATGGCTAAACAGCAGGGCTGGAACCTCGAGGCGGTGCTGAACAACGACATTGTCGGCGGAGACAAAAACGCCGAGCAGGATGCGAATGTGGTGCGGGTGTTCTCCGAAGGCGTGCCCGCGGCAGCCACGGATGCGGAGTTGCGGATGATTCGGGCGTTAGGCGGGGAGAGCGATTCGCCATCGCGCGAGGTGGCCCGATACATCGAGGATGTAGGACAAGCGTACGGTCCCGGCGTGACGCCCCTGCTTATCTTCCGGCTTGACCGGTATCTGCGGGGCGGTGATCACTACGCGTTCGATCAGCAGGGATTCGCCGCCGTGCGCTTCACAGAATATCGCGAAGACTTCAACCACCAGCACCAGAACGTGCGGACGGAGAACGGCATCGAGTTCGGCGACCTGCCCAAGTTCGTGAATTTCGATTATGTGGCGCGGGTAGCGCGGCTGAATGCGGCGACTCTGGCCTCGCTGGCATCGGCGCCGGCACCGCCGGGGAAGGTCAGAGTACAAACCAAGGAACTGGTGAATGACTCTACCTTGACGTGGGAGGCCGCTCCCAGCGGCCGTGCCAGCAGTTACGAAGTGGTATGGCGGGCGACCAGCAGTCCGACCTGGGAACACGCGCAAGACGTCGGCAACGTCACGCGGGTGACGATGAAGCTGTCAAAAGATAATGTCATCTTCGGCGTGCGAGCGGTGGATGCGCAGGGCCATCGCAGCCTGCCGGTTGTGCCGCTGCCGGAACGCTAGGAAGACTGTTAGGATAAGGGCTGCCTGCGCTTGACGCTGGCGGCTTGATCATGAATCGTGGACGCGCGTTCTCGCTGAGCTTCCCACCCTTCACGCGGTGGGTGAAACGCATCATTCTCGCCTGCGCGGGAATGTTCTTCCTCCAGGTCGTACTGCAGGCGATGTCCCCGCGAACAGCCGGCGACATGCAGGCCTACCTTGGTTTAGTGCCGGCCCTGATTTTCCACTACGGGTTTATCTGGCAGGTGGTGACCTACTCTTTCCTCCACGCCGGCCTGAGCCACCTGCTGGTCAACATGCTCACGCTCTGGATGTTCGGATCGCAGGAGGAGCAGGACTGGGGCTCGCGGCAATTCCTCGAGTTTTACCTCTTCTGCGTAGTTGGGGCGGCGCTGGTTACTGTCGGTGTAGCTTACGCAGGACTGCCGGGACTGAGCCCGACGACGATCACGATCGGAGCATCAGGCGGCGTTTACGGCCTGTTGGTGGCGTTCGGCATGCTCTACGGCGACCGCGAGATATTCCTTTTTCCGTTCCCGTTCATGATCAAGGCGAAGTATCTGGTGATCATCATTGTTTTCGTGGTGATCATTGCGACCTTCCAACCTTCCCAGGGCGGGGTCGCGAACTTCGCACACCTCGGCGGTCTGCTCTTCGGGTTCCTTTACGTGAAGTTGGTGCCGAAGAAGGGATTACTATTCGGCGCGTCGGAGCAGTATTTCAGCGCGCGCAATTCCTACTATCGGTGGAAGCGCCGCCGCGCGGCGAAGAAATTCGAGGTCTACATGCGCCAACACGACCGCAAGGTAACCTTCGATGAGCACGGAAACTACATACCGCCCGAGGATGACAAGAAAAACGGCGGGTCGAAGTCGGGGTGGGTGAACTAGGAAAATTTAGTAATTAGGTAATTGGTAATTGAGTAATTTCGACATGCGAGGCGACGAATGATCTTCCCACGCCCAGCGCGTGTTTCCTGAATTTGTCATTCCGAGCCTTCCGGAGGCGCGCAAGCGACGAGGAGATGCGAGGAATCTGCATTTCTTCCCGTGTCACAATCCGCCTCGTGCGCGGAGAATCACTCGGCGAAGAAAATCTCGAACTTCCTCACAACTTCTACCGGCAGCTCGGCTCTAATCGCTTTTCCCTTAAATCCCAGATCATGCCCCTCGCCCTCAACCGGCAGCAGTTTTTTCCGAGCGGGGATCAACTCCAACTCTTTTTCGATCTCCTCAATCGAACCGAATGGATCGCGTGTGCCCTGTACGAAGAGGCTCGGCGTGCGCAGATTGGGGAAGTGCTGAACACGCAATTGTTCCGGTTTGCGCGGCGGATGGAGAGGATACGACAGCAGCAGTAGCCCTGCGACCAGGTCGGGCTCGTCCGCACACAACATGCTGGCCTGGCGCCCACCGTAGGAGTGCCCGCCGAGGAAGATACGTTTGGCCTCTCGCTTTTGCAGAGTCTCTACTGCATTCTTCAGTCCCAGCCGGTCACGTTTTGCATCGCCCGGTCCAGGTGGACCATAAGGGCGAGTTTGGCGATAGGGCAGATCGCACCGCAGGACAAGGTATCCGGCACTGGCGAAAGCTTCGGCTAGCACAATGAGCAGAGAGGCATTGGCATTCGAACCCGCGCCGTGGGTAAGAACGATGGCGTTCCCGGATGGACTTGCAGGCTGATGCAGGAAGCCTCGCACCGGCGGATCGAGTGACAGGTCGTGAAGGGGCTGAGGATTCGATCCGGATGTCATGAAGTTTCCCGTCAGGACGGTTGAACGCGGAATCAGGACAACACATCATCCAGTTTTTCGAAGACGCGCAAGATGCGAATTTCGCTGGCCAGCTTCGACCAGCAGCGAAGCACTTTGGGATCCTCCAGGGCGAGACGCCGAGCCTCTTCCGACTGCCAGTGCCGAATGAGCACGTAGGCTTCGGATTTGACGTCGCGATGAAGAGAATCGCGGCTGTAGCCACCCTCCTTCAAAGCTGCAAGCAGATCGCGGAAGGTGGCGAGGGCATCGGCTTCCTTGCCCTCCAACATCTCGAAGATCGCTACCGAGAGGATCTCATGGGACATGTCTAGCTTGCTTCACCCTTGTGCAAGGTCCGAAAATCGTCTGCCAGCGGACAGGCCGCGACGGTATCGGCAAGTTCCAATCTACTTTCTGTTGCCATTGGCCGCGCGCCGCGCATGTCGTTTAGCAGGTTGAGCCGTCGCTTCCGCCATCACGGTGTGAAGCCGCATGAAGTTGGTCGAGCCGGAGGCGATCTGGGTTCCCGCCACAACGCCCAGCACGTCACCCACCTTCAGAACGCCATTGCGTAACAGCTGACGCTCCGCGAGCGAGACCATTTGCTCGGCGGAAATCGTCTTATCGTGCAGCACCGGATGCACGCCCCAGAAGAGGTTGGTGCGGTTGCAGACAGACGCGTAAGGACTGAAGGCAAAAATTTCCGCCTTGGGGCGGTACTTGGAGATCATACGCGCGGTGTTACCGGTCTCCGTGAAGACAGCAATCGCTCCCATGGGAAGGTCAAGAGCGGCGTGAGAAATAGATTCACAAATGGTTTCCGCGATCGAGAGATGCTGATGATCGCGGCGGCGGCGTGGCTCGCTGAAGGCCACCATATTTCGTTCGGCTTCGACGACGATGCGGGCCATGATGGCGACGGCCTCGCGCGGATAGTTGCCCGTGGCGGTCTCGGCAGAAAGCATGACCGCATCGGTGCCGTCGAAGATCGCGTTGGCCACGTCACTCGCCTCGGCGCGCGTGGGGCGTGGATTCTGAATCATCGACTCCAGCATCTGGGTGGCGATGATGACGGGCTTTCGCCAATCGCCGGCGCGGCGGATCACATACTTCTGGATGACGGGAACTTTTTCCGGCGGCACTTCTACGCCGAGATCGCCGCGCGCCACCATGACGCCGTCCGATGCCTCGAGAATTTCTTCCAGCTGCTCGATCGACTGCGGCTTTTCGAGCTTGGCGATTACGGGAACGTCGCTTGAGTGGGAAGTGATGAGTTGCTTCGCGTCGCGCACGTCGGCTGCCGACCGGACAAACGAGATGGCGATCATGTCCACGCCGCTTTTCAGTCCGAACTCCAGGTCAACCCGGTCTTTCTCGGTGAGGGCGGGAATACTCAGGGCAATCCCAGGAAGATTTATGCCCTGATGTTCTGCGACGGCCCCTCCGTTGATCACTTCGCACTCAACATCCTGGCCGCGCACGCGACAAACCTTCAATTCAATGCGCCCGTCAGACAGCAGAATGCGTGAACCCGTTTCGACTTCGCGAGCCAGTTCTTGAAATGTGGTCGAGATGAGCGCGGGCGTACCGAGCGTGTCGCGCGGCGTGATGGTTACATGCGTACCGGCTTTCAACAGAACGGGAGCGTGCCCTTTGAGGCGTCCGGTGCGGATCTTGGGTCCCTGCAGGTCCTGAAGGATGCAGATGGCGCGGCCTTCTTTCTCGGCGGCGCTGCGCAGGCGGCCAATGTTGAGCGCGTGATCTTCGTGAGTGCCATGGGAGAAATTCAAGCGGGCGACGTCCATGCCCAGGCGCATCAACTCACGGATCGCGTCTTCGGAATTGCAGGCTGGGCCGATCGTGCAGATGATTTTGGCGCGGCGGGCCGGCCCCGGTAACGACTGCGGAGCTTCCTCGCTCAGAAGCGGGAGTGATGTGTGATCGGACGAGACTGAGGCGGAGATATCTCCGGTGACCAGATCGAGCTTGCCTTCTTTCAAGAATGCACTCCCAAAATTCGTTCCCGACGGAAGAAGCTCGAACCTTCTAGTGCCGCTAGCGGCGACGTGCTCGTCGAATCGGGATTTCAGCCAGCTGCTTACCCAGCGTGGAACGGGGAAAGATCATCGCGTTGAACTCCGCTCCTACCAGGATCACGAGCGAGATCATGTACATCCATACCAGCAACGCGATGCCGACCCCCAGCGACCCGTAGATTACGCTGTAATCCGCGTAGTGAGACAAGTATCCGCCGAAAACCATGGTGGCGCCAAACCACATGGCGGTCGCGAGGGTCGCTCCCGGCAGAACACTGTGCCAGGGTTGAGTGCGCGGCACGGCATTGTGATAGATGAGCGCGATCACGGCGATGCTCGTCAGGGTCGCGATCAGCCAGCGCATGGCTGTCCACATCAGCAGCACATAGGGACCGAATTCATGTCCAAGGTGAAACAGGAGCCGGGTTTCGATGCGGCTGCCGAACGCCACGAGAACAGTGGCAAAGGTGAGGGGAAGACCCGCGAGAATTACTAGCGAAAAAGCAATGAAACGCTCCTTCACCAAACCCCAGGTTTTTGGAACGTCGTAGGCATGGCGGAAACCTTCCATCCAGGAGATCATGACGCCGGAGGCGGTCCAGATGGTAAGAAGCGACGCGGTGACCAGTAAGCTCACGGGCCGCTGAGTGGTCCCCTTCAGGTATGCGATCGCGGTGCCGCTGCCCGCCGGAAGAATGCGACCAAGGGCGTAGGAAATCTCCCGGAGGTAGGCTTCGGTCTGGTGCGAAGTGGCCAGCACCGATCCGAGCACGAGCAATGCCGGAAAAAACGTGAGGATGGAAGAGTAGGCGGATGCCTTGGCGATGGCGAACGCATCATGCTGAAAGGCACGCCAAAGAGCCAGCCGCAACAGACCAAAGAAGCGAAACACGTAGTCCTGCATCGTGTCGCCCTGCATGGGCAGACGCAATTCAGGTGCGGTTTCGTCAGTTTCGTGAACCACAAGAGTTTTCGGGTCGGCGTGCATGGGAGCCTATGAGAAAAGGGGCGACGCCTGTCGCCCCTCTCTCGTTTCCTGGGATTACTCTGCTGCCAGTTCTTCGGTTTCGCCTTCGTGCCGCATGAGTTCGAGCGCGCGCTCGGCCTCTTCGTAGGCGGCAGAGACTTCTTCCTGAACCTTGGCCGCGGCCTCTTCCATTTCCGGAGAGAGGCGCACGTTGCGGTAGTACTCCATGCCAGTGCCAGCCGGAATCAAGCGGCCGACGATGACGTTTTCCTTGAGCCCGCGCAGGTGATCGACAGCTCCCTGAATGGAAGCTTCGGTGAGCACACGCGTGGTCTCCTGGAACGACGCCGCCGAGATAAATGATTCGGTGGAAAGCGACGCCTTGGTGATGCCCAGCAGCAACGGGCGTCCCGTGGCGGGTTTTCCGCCTTCCTTGATGACGCGCTCGTTTTCCTCGCGGAAGCGGAACTTGTCCACCTGCTGCTCGAGCAGGAACGAAGTGTCGCCGACGTCTTCCACCTTCACCCAGCGCATCATCTGGCGAACGATCACCTCGATGTGCTTGTCCGAGATGTTCACGCCCTGCAGACGATAGACTTCCTGGATTTCGTTCACCAGGTAAGCCTGCAGCTCTTTCTCGCCGAGCACGGCCAGAATGTCGTGCGGGTTGAGCGGGCCGTCCATGAGCGGTTCGCCCGCCTTGACGCGCTCGCCTTCCTGCACGTTGATGTGCACGCCGCGCGGCACCGAGTATTCCTTCTCCGTGCCGTTATCGGCAACGACGTACATCTTGCGCTGACCCTTGGAAACCTCGCCGAACTTGACCAAGCCATCGATTTCGCTGATGACCGCGGTCTCGCGCGGCTTGCGGGCTTCGAAGAGTTCGACCACGCGCGGCAAGCCACCGGTGATGTCCTTGGTCTTGGTGGTTTCACGCGGGATCTTGGCCAGCACGTCGCCGGGGAACGTCGTGTCGCCGTCCTGCACCATGAGGTGGGCGCGTGAAGGCATGAGGTAGCGCTTGCTGGTCTTGCCTTTGATCACGATCGCCGGCTGGCGCTTCTCGTCGGGCGAATCCGCCACCACGTGACGCGACAGGCCAGTGACTTCGTCCACTTCTTCATGCAGCGTGACGCCTTCCTGCAGATCCTTGAACTGCACGGTGCCGCCGATTTCGGTCAGGATGGAGAAGGTGTAAGGATCCCACTCAACCATCACCTGGCCGAGTTGGACCTGATCTCCGTCGTTGACCTTAACCTTGGCGCCGTACACCACCGCGTAGCGCTCACGCTCACGGCCCTTGTCGTCGACTACGGCAACCGAGCCCTGGCGGTTCATCACCACCAGATCGCCCGACTTTGCCTTGACGGTTTGCAGGCCGATAAAGCGCACGGTGCCGTGGCTCTTGGCATCCAGGCGCGATTGCTCGGAGACTCGCGACGCCGTACCGCCGATGTGGAAGGTACGCATCGTGAGCTGGGTGCCGGGTTCGCCGATGGACTGCGCCGCGATCACTCCCGTAGCTTCGCCCAGTTCGACGAGGCGCCCGGAGGCGAGGTTGCGGCCGTAGCACATGACGCAGACACCGCGCTTTGATTCGCAGGTCAGCACCGAGCGAATCTTGACGCGCTCGATACCGGCTGCCTGGATCGCGATGGCCAGCTCTTCGGTGATTTCCTGGTTGATGTCGACCACGACGTTGCCGTCGTAGTCCTTGATCTTCTCGAGCGAAACGCGGCCCACGATACGGTCGCGCAACGGCTCGATGATTTCGCCGGCTTCCACGATACCTGCTACGTAGATGCCGTCGACGGTACCGCAGTCGTACTCGCTGATGATGACGTCCTGCGCCACGTCAACCAGACGGCGGGTGAGGTAGCCCGAATCGGCCGTCTTGAGAGCCGTATCGGCCAAGCCCTTGCG
>Ga0075017_100001229_pt1 | contig 15487 bp, 10 predicted proteins | sample AleBraG_ABR_2012_FD_71475 | JGI IMG/M metagenome (GOLD analysis project Ga0075017, IMG submission 71475) | Freshwater sediment microbial communities in response to fracking from Pennsylvania, USA - Alex Branch Run_MetaG_ABR_2012 | ecosystem: Environmental > Aquatic > Freshwater > Creek >... | reverse complement strand
GCGAGGCCGCCGAGGGCATCGGCGAGATCGTCTGGGCGGGCCTGAACCCCGCGCCGCAGACCCCGCTCAACGTCCCGATCGGCCCGCACCGGCGCTTCGTCGGCGTGCGCTGCCAGCTCGAGGACTTCAAGGCCGTCAAGCGGGCCTTCGGCGGGACCGTCAACGACGTCGTCCTGGCCGTCGTCGCGGGGGCGCTGCGCACATTCCTGATCTCCCGCGGTCGGCGCACCGAGGGCGTCGAGATGCGGGCGCTGGTGCCGGTCTCGGTCCGCACCGATGACGAACGCGGCGGCGCCGGGAACCGGATCGTCGTGATGCGGGGCCCGCTGCCCGTCTACATCGCCGACCCGCTCAACCGCCTGCGCTTCGTCTCCCACGCGATGGACGGCCTGAAGGAGTCCAAGCAGGCCCTCGGCGCCGAGGTGATCGCCGGGGCCCAGAGCTTTGCCCCGCCGACGATCCTGGCGCAGGCCTCGCGGCTGAACTTCTCCACCCGCCTGTTCAACCTGATCGTCACGAACGTCCCCGGCCCCCAGTTCCCGCTCTACGTCCTCGGCCGCGAGATGCTGGAGGTGATCCCCGTCGCCTTCCTGCCCGAGAACCACGCCCTGGCGATCGCGATCATGTCCTACAACGGCCAGATGAACTTCGGCCTGCTGGGCGACTTCGACGCCCTCCCCGACATCGACAGGATCGGGCAGTCGATCGCCGCGGAACTGGCCAACTTCGTCTCGCTCGCCCACCAGGAGGCCGGCGCGCCCGCCTAGGCCGGGAACCACCACCGGGGGTCGAGGGTGACGGGGATGGCGGGAGGTGCTCAACGCTCGCGCACAACCCGCAGGCGGGCTGTGCGCCCGCATGCGGAAGTGGTGCAGATGCTGACCCCGACGTGGGGGTGGCGTTCGCTCCAGACCGTCTGAAACCAGGCGTGCGGGAGCCTGGCATGCAGCGCTCTGACACGGCCCGGGGCGAGGTTGAAGCCGGCGGTCACGGGGTGCCCGTGGACTGTGATGCGGAGATGCCCGACACACCCTGTGGAGCCCGCCGCCCCGACGCATGCGATTGAGAGCTGGATGCGCCGGGTGCGGTGCAGCGTTGCCGCGGCCCGCGACAGGCGCGCCCTCGCGGCCGATGCGCCCGGCGCCGGCATGCCCTCGGCGGGGTCGGTGTGGGCGCGGATCGTCCAGTAGGCGGGCCGCGGCGACCCGTCGGGCTCGAGCAGACCCGAGTCGAATGAACCCGGTTCGGTGCTCGCGAGCCAGCCGTAGAAGTAGACGCGGGCGACCCTCTGATGCGCGGCCGCGAGACCAAGGATCCACTGGTCTGCCTGCGCCGCACGCTGCTCGTCGTGGGGGAGATCTCCGTTCTGCACGAGCCCGCCCGTCTCGGTCAGCCAGAGATCGCCTGTCGTGCCCGCGAGCATCGTCGCGACGCCGGCGCTCTCGAAGTAGTTGGCGTCGTAGTAGTCGTGCAGCCCCCAGACCTCCGGCGTGTCGAGGAGCGCGCCGACGTATGCGCTCAGGTAGGGCGCGAGCGAGGGGCCGTCGAGGAAGTCACCCGCGATCAGCTCGCACGAGGGGCAGACATCGCGCGCAGCGTCGTAGTAGGCGGCGGCCGCCTCGGGGTGCCCGGCCGTGGGCTCGGTGGAGTCGTTGGGCTCGTTCCATGGCTCGATCGCATTGATGAACGGGTAGCGCTCCAACAGGGCGGCGAGGGCGGAGCGGTAGCGCTCCAGCGGGACCAGCGCACAACTCCTCGCCGGACAATGGCTCGTCCAGTCATGATCGAGCGCTACGAGGACTTCGAGTCCGTCGGCGTGCGCATCGGTGAGCCAGGCCCTCCAGGGGCCGGGCGATTCGGCTGCGTTCCACGGCAGGTCCAGCCGCACAGCGCCCACATGCAGGCCCGTGAACCACGGCGAGGCGAACAGACTCACGTTCTGGGCGCCGATGCCGATCACGGGCGATGCCCGGGCCGCCCCTCCCTGGCCAACCAGGACGAGGGAGACGACCGCAAGAGCTACCGGCAGCGGTGCGCGGCACATCTCACGCGCCCGGTCAGCCGGTCAGGGGCGTCGGAGGTGACGCTTCGCCGGGCGCGGCACGGTCCGCCGCACCGTGATCGTCCGTGACGCCGTGAGCGAGCCCGTCGTGAGGTTCTCCTTGGCCTGCGCGAGGACCGGCGCCGGGGCACCCGTGCGCGGCAGCAGCCGCAGACCGGCGGCGGACACCTGCACGGGGACGCGGAGGGACGTTCCGCCGGGCAGGTCGAAGGAAGCGGTGGCGATCGTGGTGCCGACGAACCTCACGCTGCGCCCGCTCCTCACCTCGGAGTTGTGGATCAGCCTCACAGTTCCCAGGCAGGCCGTCTGCCCCCTGCATGCGAGGCGGACCGAGCCCTTGCCGCTCGTCGCCAGGGTCACCGTCTGGCGGGGAACCGAGACGATCCCCGGCAGCGGTGCGGGATGGCCGGTCCCGACCCCGTTGAGGCTGACAACGGCGGGACTCAGGGGGTCGTTGCTGATCAGTCTGAGCACCGCGACGCGACCGCCGAGCGCGCCCGGCCGGAACACGACGCTCACCTGGCAGGTCTCGCCCACCACACCCGGGTAGCCGGGGTACCCCGGATAGCCCGGGTAGCCGGGATATTCAGGGTATCCGGGGTAGCCGGCCCCGGTGATGCCCAGGATCGCGGCCCCGCTGCAGGTGTCCGACACGATCCGGAAGTCGGATGCGTTTACACCCGTCACACCGACGGAGCCGATTTCGAGCGTCGCATTCCCGGTGTTGCCGACGGTGAGCGTCTGCGCGGGCGCGACGGTGCCGAGGGCATTCGCACCGAAGATCAACACGGGCGTCGAGAGGCCGAGCGCGGGCTGCGGGCGAACCGGAACCGCAGTGATCGCGCCAGCCCGAGCTGCGCCCAGGAGCAATGCCACGCCGGCCAGAGCAACAACCGTCGCACGATTCCCTCGCACTGCCACCCTTCGCATGGCTCCTCCCTCGGCGGCGTCAGTCCGGTCCGAACTCGCCTCCGCGCAACCGTAGGCGGTCCATACGCGGTCTGCCATCCGTAGTCCACCACGCCGCTCCCTGCGCTCACCCCTGCGGCGAACCCGGGTGTTCGTGGGCTCTTCCGTGCCCGTCCGGCCCGGTCGCTCTGGATTATGCAGGCTCAGTTCAGTCAACTCGGCTCTAGTAATGTGTGAATCGCACGGCGTCACTTGAACGGTCCGGTGCTCTCTCACAGGCCTAAAGGCGGTGGCCCGCGCCCCAGTAGCGCGGACCACCGTGGCGAAATCTCCTACTACCTAGTTTATTGGTGGATTCTGGCACTGCTCCTGTTGCCATGGGGCCAGTTCGGCATTGAATCCCGTGCCGTTTGGCAGACAGCCCCAGGCGCTAAGGTGGCCGACGTGCTCGCCCCACCCGCCGAGGACCGCATCGTCCATACCTTCGAGGATGTTCTTCTGCCCTCCGGCGATGACGTTGGCTTCACCCTCCGAGTTGTTTTCCTGTCCGCCGTCCGCGGCCGACGCGGCCCCGCTTGCGGTGTTGTGCAGGCCCCCGGTTACAGAGGCGAAGGGACCACTGGCCGTGTTGTACCGACCGCCGCTCACCGATGTGGCCTCCCCGCTTGCGAGGTTGTGGTCGCCGCTCGTGACGGCAGAGCGTTCGCCCGTGGCTGTGTTCCAGAGGCCGCCGCCGATCCAGGAACGGTAGTTGCTGGCAGTGTTGGATTCACCGCCGCTAACCGATGCTTCTGTCCCGCTGGCGGTGTTCCCTCCGCCTCCCAACACGGACGAGTATGGGCCGCTAGTCGTGTTGGTCCAGCCGAAGACGACGGAAAACGGCCCTTCGGCATTGTTGTGGCCGCCGCCAATAATCGAGCCGTAGCTGGTGTCGGCCTGCCCGCTACCAACCACGAGGTTGTTCGAGCCAGTCTGTTTGCCAGGTGATTCGTCATACCCCACGATGAGATTCCCAGCCCCGTTGAGGGTGCTCTCATTGCCAGCTCCACTGACAACCTGCACGTTGACCCCGGAGAACTGGATTGTCGGTTCGCCACCGACGCCCGACGCGACGTACTTTATGTGCGGAAGGATCGCCTTGAGTGTTTCTTCTTCGGTTTGCGAGACAGACGCCGCACGAATCGCTTCGTATTTGCCTTCAGGGGCGGCTTCTGACCGGTATTTGCCGGCCGCGGCTTCTGTCTTACATTCTTTTTCAGTATACGATCCGGTATACACGGACTTTGTTTTCGTCTTCGAGCCGGATTTGTAGCTAACGGTTTCCGTTTCGGCCTTCACACAGTACGTCCCGGCGACCATCGAACGGGCAGCCTGTGCGGCGGGCTTGCTTGCTCCGCCGCCGAGTTCAGTTAGCGTGTACTGCGCTGGGCATACGCCAGCCCTCGGTGTCTTGATCGTTGCGTTTTCCTTTGCTGGCACGCACACCTTCAAGCCCGAGGCCATGGCCCCAGACGCTAACGCTGCCACGCTGATGGCCAGCGCGCCAGCAACAGCGAGGCTGGTAATCCGGATTGCTCGCATGTTGTCGCACCCCTCTTGCTCTAGAGCAGGCAGACTGGGACGCCACCCGCGTTAGTGTTGGTCTACCTGGCCGGTTTTCCAGTGGCGACCGTAGAAAGCCACAGGCGGACGGAGGAAGACGCCGCAGGCGCCTCGCCCGTCCACTGCTCCTTCTTGGGGACGAAACACCAGCAGTCTCGGCCTGACCCCCGCAGACGCTCCCCTTCGCCCCGCAGAGCAGGCGTGAGCCTCTTGCGACGATTATTCCTCTACGCGGCAACGGTGCCACTAGCCCGGAATCGTCAGTAGTGGCGCGGGGTGTGGTTGTGCTGAGGGGCTGAATCGTCCGCCTGGGCGGGCAGGATTGCGGTTGCGAACCAAGCAATCCACCCGTCCAGGAGGTTCACCTTGAAGGTGACGAGAAGTGCGTCTTTTAGAACGGTAGATGTGGTCGCGGACGGCAGCGGCCTCTCGTCGCGTGCAGGGACCGTGCTGCTGGCGATGACAGCGCAGCGACTGGGGCTCACGGACGGCCTTTCTCGTGCTCTGGCGGGGACCCGGGAGCGCCGCTCGGCTAATGATCCGGGGCGGGTTCTGTGTGATCTGGCGGTGATGGCCGCGGACGGCGGAAGCTGCGTCTCAGACCTCGCTGTTCTGGCGGGACAGGGCGCCCTGTTCGGGAACGTCGCGTCGGTGTCAACCGCCAGGCGGGTGCTCTTGAAGGTCGGCGAGAGCGAGCTTGAACGGATCCGTCAGGCCCGGGCGCTCGCCCGAGCACGGGCGTGGAGAGCGGGGGCAGCTCCTGACCGTGTGGTCCTGGATTTCGACGCGACACCGATCAGCATCCATTCCGAGAAGGAGCATGCGGCCGGCCATTACAAGGGCGGGTTCGGGTTCAACCCGCTGATCGCGGCCTGCGGCCGGGAGGTCCTCGCCAGTGTCCTTAGGCCCGGGAACGCCGGCGCGAACAACGCCCAAGATCATCTGCGGGTGCTGGAACTCGCTCTCGAGCAGCTGCCCGAGAGCGCATTGGACGGGGAGATCCTCGCTCGCTCCGACTCCGCCGGCGCGAGCCATGAGTTTGCAGGCGCTTGCCGGGAGACCCGGATCCGCTTCTCGCTCGGCTACCCGATCAACCAGACCGTCCGCGAGCAGATCCTGGCCCTGGACGAGGCCGCCTGGATGCCGGCGGTCAACCAGGACGGTCAGCCGCGCGAGGGTGCATGGGTCACCGAGCTCACGGGCCTTCTCGACCTGTCCTCCTGGCCTTCCGGGACCCGGCTGATCTGCCGCCGCGAGCGTCCGCACCCCGGGGCGCAGCTGTCCTTCACTGACTCAGGCGGGCACCGCTTCCAGTGCTTCATCACCGACCAGCCCGACCAGGACATCGCCGCGCTCGAGGCGCTTCACCGCCAGCACGCCGAAGTCGAGGATCGCGTCAAGACCCTGAAGGCGACCGGTGCCGCACGACTCCCGTTCCACGCCTTCACCGCAAACGCCGCGTGGTTCGAGCTCGCGCTACTGGCTCACGACATCGTGGTCTGGACGCAGCTGCTGACCCTCGACGGCGAGCACGCCGTCTCAGAACCCAAGCGGCTGCGCTACCGCATCCTGCACGTCGCCGGGCAGATCACCCGCCACGCCCGACGCACCACCCTGCACCTGCCCGCCGACTGGCCTTGGGCCACAGCGATCCTCCGTGCGTTCAAGCGCCTGGACGCGCTCCCAGCTCACGGCTGAGCACCCAGCCCGCCCCCATCCGCGAACCTCGCAGCACCCCGCCGGACTCCGTGCTCGCCGCTACCCAGCAACATGGACCCAGCGACCACAACAAGCGCGTGACCCGCCCCGCGGACACCGCCAAATGCCAGCCGCCCCTCACCCTCGGCGACCTCACCCCAAAACTGCCCGCAGCTCACCTTGATGACGAATCGAGGCTAGGTCGAGCATGGCGGAAGCCGTCGTCGACAACTGCAGTCGCCCGCCCACGACGCCCTCGAGCAGGTGAACACGCGCGACGTCGGCGGCTCCCCTTACCACGCGTTAGGCTTCCGCCGCCGCGAACAGGTCCTGTAGAAGTGTCTACGAGGTCACGGGTTTCGACGTGAGACGCGGGGCCAGCGGGCAAGCAACATCGGCTGAACTAACCGGGAGATGCTCCACCTGCACCGGCCTCCCCGGGATTTCGAACCCCTGCGGGATGAAGTTCTCCTTATACCCCCAGGCCGCGGTCACATCCGACAAGTCCGCCTCAAGCGGCGCTACCGGTCCAGAAAGTACATGCATGCCCAGATCGCCCCGTCCTCGTCCTCGCTCCAGATCGACCGGGCAATCCGCTCCGAGCGCACCTTCGCGTACACGCGACCCCAGTAGCCGAAGCGCCGCTCGCCCGTGTACACGACGCATATGTCGCCCGCGTTCAGCCGCTCCCACTTCTGCTCGGCAAGATCGCCGGGGCGAGCACCCCAAGCGTAGACACGCCCACCATCGGCATGCGCCAGAAGCTCCGGGTATACCCCGGTCAGGCTCTGCAGCTGCTCCACCGGGACCCCCGCGACAAGCGAGGTCCGCAGATGCGCGGCCGCAAGACCCCTCGCGGCCGCGAAGAAGAACAGCTTCGCCGGCCCCCCACCGGCGCGCAGCTGCGTCTCTTCCCAGTCGCGGATCGCCTGCGGGTCCATCGCCATCCCGGACAGACCCCAACTGCACCGGAAGACCCTCGCCCCCCCGGGGCGGCGCCCTTCGCGCGCACGCGCGAAACCAGATTCAGCGGGTGGGGTCGCAACCCGCCGATCCCGGCCAGCCCTCACGGACGGGGGCCCTCCCCATTTCGACGGTGGGGGGCTTGCCCATCCCCGGCTGCCGGCGGGACCGACGTCGATCCGAACGGTGGCCGTAGGGATTGCCGAGCCCCCTCGTGGACGCGGTTGGACCTAACTGGCTGGCGCGCTCCCCAGGGGACCCGCCGCTGGCACCTTGCTGGCACCCGCGGCCGTTCCCCGGAGCGCACGTCGCATGCATCAGGACGAAAAGCCCATGTCTCCAGGCGTTTTGGCGCCCGTCAGGCCCGGTCGCTCAGTAGCCGAGCGCGAACTTGGCGTCCTCGCTCATCAGCTCCGGCGACCAGGGCGGGACGAAGACCATCTCCGACTCGACGGTCCTGACGCCGTCCAGTTCGCCGACGAACTCTTCGATCTGTTCGTTGACCTGCGGTCCGATCGGGCACCCGGGGGTAGTGAGCGTGAAGGTCACCTTGACATCCCCTGTGCCGGTGACCTCGACGCCGTAGATCAGGCCGAGCTCGACGAAGTCGAGGCCCAGCTCGGGGTCGATCACGTTGGCGAGGGCGTCCATCACGTCCTCCTCGGTTGGCAGCACGTCACGTGGTGTTTCGTCCATCCCAGCAGTGTAGTCCTGCACGAATGCTGGCGAGGCTACGCATCGGGGGCCTCCGTCTGTCAGGATTTGCAGGGAAATCGCTCTCGGGACGGGGAACATGATCAAACGCACGCTGACAGTCCTACGCCGCAACGTCGTCGCCTGGCTCGCCCTGTTCGTCGCCCTGACCGGCACGAGCATCGCGGCGTCCCGCTACGTCATCACCTCCTCCCACCAGATCAAGCCCAGCGTGCTCAGGCAGCTCCGCGGCGCCCGGGGCGCCCGCGGCGCGACTGGAGCAACCGGCCCCCAGGGCCCGCAGGGCCCCGCCGGAGCGACCGGTCCCGCAGGCCCGGCCGGCGGTCCCGCCGGACCCACCGGACCGAAGGGCAACACCGGCGAACCGGGCAAAGAAGGCAAAGAAGGCAAAGAAGGCCCGAAAGGCGAACCGGGCAAAGAAGGCAAAGAAGGCAAAGAAGGGGCGAAGGGCGAACCGGGCACCGCGCTGGCCTTCGCGCACGTGACGGCCGCGGGTAACCTCGAACCCGAAGCCGACAAGCGGAACTTCACCGGCGCGACCGTCGAAAACCCGCCCGGAAAAGCCGGGGAAGGCGTCTACTGCATCTCGGGCCTCGGCTTCGAACCCCACAACGCCACCGTGACCGTCGACGACAAGGAATCCGAAGAACCGTTCTTCGCGACCGCCACGCTCGGCAAGAGCCACTACGTGATCAAAGAAAAACTCTGTGCGCCCTCGACCCAGATCACGGTTGAAACCTGGACCTTCAGCGCATCGAAATTCCTGACGTACGACGCGCCGTTCTTCATCGCGATCAACTGAGCGGGCCCGGGCGAGGCGTCAAGGATGACGAACCGAGCCTTTGACTCGGCGGGGCCGGCGGGACCCGGACGGAGGCGCCTTGCCCCACACGGGCACGCGCTCCTGCGCGGGCCGGCGCGCTGCGCCCTCCGCGCGCTTGCGGCCGGGCTGATCCTGCTCGCGGTCCTCCCGTCGCAGGCCTCGGCACGCTGGACCCGGATCGCCGAGCGCCCGTCGGGCTCCTCGCCCTACTACGTCTGCCCCGCGCAACCTGGGCGGGTCGCCTGCAACGTCATCGAGGACCCCACCAACGGAACCAATCGCCGCGGACCGCTCCCCGCCGGAGCGATCACGGCCGGGCCCGAGCAGGAGGTCAGCCCGGCGCTCTTCGGCAGCGGGGTCCAGGGGGGCTACGCGCCGACCGACCTGCGCAGCGCCTACGCGCTGCCCTCGGCCTCGGCGGGAGCCGGCCAGACGGTGGCCGTCGTGATCGCCGAAGACGACCCGACGGCCGAAGCGGACATGAACGAATACCGCCACCAGTACGGGATCGCGCCGTGCCGGGCCGGCGAAGGCTGCTTTCGCAAGGTCAACCAGACCGGCGGGAGCACCTACCCGCCGGCAGGCCCCGAAACGGCCAAGTGGGCGCGGGAGGCCTCGATCGACCTCGACATGGTCTCGGCGATCTGCCCGAACTGCAGGATCCTGCTCGTCGAGGCGTCAAGCACCCAGACCCAGGATCTCGCGACGGCCGAGAACGAGGCCGTCGCCCTCGGGGCGACCGAGGTGAACAACAGCTTCCTCGGCGAAGAATCGCCGGAAGAAGCCTCCGCCTATGACCACCCCGGGATCCCGATCACGGCCTCCGCCGGCGATCAGGGCTACGGCGTCGGAGCGCCCGCCTCCTACCCCGGCGTCATCGCCGTCGGCGGGACCTCGCTGCTCCCGGCGAAAAACCGCGGCTGGTCGGAGACCGTCTGGGGCGCGGCCCGCGGCGCGGGAACGGGCAGCGGCTGCAGTCTCGAACCGAAGCCCCCCTGGCAGACCGACGTCGGCTGTGCCACGCGGACGATGAACGACATCGCCGCCGTCGCCGACCCGAACACGCCCGTGTCGGTCTATGACAGCTACAACACGGGCTCGCCCTGGCTGCTGCTCGGTGGCACCAGCGTGGCGGCGCCGATCGTCGCCGCCGCGATGGCCCTGACGACCCCCTACACGCGCTCGTTCACGGGCGCCCACGCCCTCTATGCACAGGCGAGCGCCGGCGGCGGCGCCTTCAACGACATCACCGCCGGCCTCGATGGAAGCTGCGGCTCGTATCTGTGTGAAGCCAGGGCGGGCTATGACGGGCCGAGCGGCCTCGGCACCCTCAACGGCGCCCCCGAAGTGCCCCCGCCGACGGAGCTCGCGCTCGCCGCCACATCGATCACCCAGACGCGGGCCACCATGAACGCGACCGTGAACACGCACGGCGGGGAAGTGCACGAATGCACCTTCGAATATGGCCCCGCCGGCGGGAGCTCCTACCCTCACAGCGTGCCGTGCGCGGCGCTCCCGGCGCCGGCGATGAGCCCGGTGGGAGTCTCGGCGACCGTGGCGGGGCTCTCGGCGGGGACCGCCTACCACTTCAGGCTGGAGGTCTCCTACGCCGGCGGTACGGGTCTCAGCGGCGAACAGGCCTTCACGACGCTCGGGCCCCCGCCGACGGTCTCGACGGGCGGCACGTCAGGTCTGACGGCCTCCTCGGTGACGCTGAGCGGCGAAGTCAACCCCAACGGCAGCCCCGTCGGCGAATGCCGCTTCGAATTCGGCCCCACCGCTGAATACGGGTCCACCGCCCCGTGCACCCCGTCGCCCGGCGCCGGGCAGGGCGCCGTCCCGGTCTCGGCAGCGCTGACGGGGCTCACGGCGGGACGTGCCTACCACTACCGGCTCACGGCGGCCAACGCCAACGGCGGGCCGAGCCACGGCGCCGACCGGACGGTGACGCTACCGCCGAATCCTCCCCGCGTGCTGACCGGCGCCGCCGTATCGATCACCTCGAGCTCGGCGACATTGACGGCCACCGTCGAATCGGGAGGCGTCCCCGTCAGCGCCTGCGAGTTCGAATTCAACAGCTCGGAAACCTTCATCCCCTGTTCGGTGCTCCCGGGCTCGGGCCCCGGAGCCGTTGCGGTCTCCGCCCCCGCGGTCGGCCTGCGCCCCGGCGTCCTCTATCGCTACCGGATCATCGCCGCCAACAGCGGGGGCTCGAGCTACGGGAACATCGCAGAATTCTCATCGCTGCCCTCATCGGTGCTGGAACCCGCCACCAACCCGCTGTCGACGCCTGCGCCGGTCGCGGTGCTCTACCAGGCCAAGCTCATCGCGAGGACGCTGACGGTGGGTCATGCCGGGCGCCTGCGCGCGACCGTTCGCTGCCCGACCGCAGAGGCCAACTGCCGGGGCACGGTAAGGCTCGAGACCCTCGGTGCCGGACCGGCCACCGGTGCTCACCCGCGCAGGGGAATAATGACGCTCGCCGTCGGCCAGTTCGCGGGCGGGGGCGCCGGCCTCGGAGTGGTCACCCTGCGGCTCTCGCCGGCCGCCCGGGCCCTGCTCGGCCGCGCACGGCTGCTGCAGGTGCACGCGACGGTGCAGACCCGCGGACCATCCGGCGAAGCCTTCAGCTGGCAGGCCGTCGTAACGCTCCGCGTGGCCGGCGTCCACCGGCGCCGCGGCGGCTGACGCCAAGCCCCGGCTCCGAGGGGCGCTCAGCGGTGAAGGACCAGCGTCGCCGTCCAGGCGACGGGCGCATGCCCGGCGATCGTGAAGGTGGCCTTGGCCTTCAGGGTCATGCGCTTGCGGTGCTTGAGCATTCGTTGTCCGGCCGCGGTGAGCCGCAGCGTGACGGTGGCCTTCTTGGCGAGCGTGAACGAGCTCGTCGCCTGGGCGAGCACGACCTGTTTGCTCTTGGCACCGTGGACACCCTTGACCGTCACATACCAGGACACCTGCAGGGTGCCCGCCGACGGCGACAGGAACGCGAACGTGAAGCTCCCGGTCTTGGTCAGCTTCCCGATCGTGGCGCCTGGGAGCGCGGTTGCGAGCTGACGGTTCAGCGAGGCCAGGATCGCGCCGGGCGTCGGCAGGACGACTTTCGTGCCGCCGCCTGTTGGCACCGTGGTTTCGGTCTTGGTGAGCGTGACGCGAGCGGTGATCAGCAGGACGTTGGTGCTTTCCTCCTGGACGCTTCCCCCACGGTTGGTGGCGGTGACCTCGCAGGCGATGCGGTGGCCCTGGTCGGAGGGTTCGACGGTGTAGTTTTCGTCGGCCGCGCCGGCGATCGCGCCGCCGTCACGCAGCCACCGGAATGAGAAGGCTGGCGGGGGCTTGCCGCTCCAGCTCCCGGCTTCGCAGGTCAGCCGCGAACCGACCGTCGCGTTGCCGGAGACGAACGGGAGTTCTTCGGGCGACGGGGCGATGCCGCTGACTTCGACGCCCTTGCTGGTCGCCGATTCGCTGCCTTCGCTGTTGGTTCCGCTCACCCTGCAGCTGAGCACGAACCCGCGGTCCGCGCCGACGATCGCGAACGAGGCTTTCGTCGCTCCGACGATCGGCCCGCCGTTCAACAGCCACTGGTAGGCGAACACCGGCGCGGGCGCCCCTTCCCAGCTTCCGGGTTCGCATTTCAGCGTCTTGCCGGGTTCCGCTTCGCCGCCGCCTTCGATCGAGACCGTCGGGCCGGCCAGCGGCGGCGTCGGCGGGGCCCCGGGGATCGCGACGCTGTTGGCGCTCAGCGCGGAGGCTTCAGATTCCACGTTCTTGGCGGTCACCCGACACGAGAGCGAATGGCCGCGGTCCGCGGCGGCGATCGTGTAGGCGGGGGCGTTGGTGCCGACCGCGGTTGATCCTTCGCGCAGCCATTCATAGGAGTAGGTCGGCGTCGGTTGGCCACTCCACTGCCCGGGCAGGCAGCTCAGTGATTCCCCGACATGGGGCGTGCCCGGCCGCGCGGAGACTTCGGGCAGGATCAGGTTTTTCGGCGCTTCGCCCTGGATGTAGGAGCCGGCGCTTTCGGCCGGTTCGCTCGCGCCTTCGCTGTTCTGGGCGATCACCCGGCAGGACAGCAGGTGGCCCTCGTCGGCCGCTTTGACGACGTAGGTCCCGCTGGTCGCGCCGGATATCGGAGCGTGATCGCGCAGCCACTGGTCGACGTAGGAGGTCGGGCTGCCCGTCCATGTGCCTTCCTTGCAGGTCTGGGAATGCCCGACGACGAGGTCACCGACGACTTCGGGAAGCGCCGTCTCCTTCGGTACGCCGGGCCCTTTCGGGATCCCCACCGGTTCGCTGATCGCGGAGACTTCTTCGCCTTTTTCGTTCCTCGCGACAACCTGGCAGTAGAGCAGGTGCGCCTTGTCGGCCGAGGCGACTTTGTATTCCTTGCCGGTCGCGCCGAGGATCGCTTCGGTTTTGTCGCGCAGCCACTGGTATTTGAACGTCAGTTTGGTCTGGTTCCAGGTGCCTTCCGAGCAGCTCAGGGTCTGGCCTTCTTCGAGTTTGCCCGAGATGCTCGGCGCCGGTTCGCCGGCCTTCAGTTTGCCCGTCACGGTCACCGCTTTGCTCGCCGCTTCGGCTTTGCCTTCTTTGTTTTTCGCGGTCACCTTGCACAGCAACGACTGCCCTTCGTCGGCCGTTTCGACGATCCGCGTGCTGCCCGTCGCCATCGGGATTTCCGCGCCGTTTCGGAACCAGCGGAATTCGTAGGTCAGCGGCACCGAGCCCGTCCAGGTCCCTTCGTAGCAGGTCAGCGATTCCCCGACCGCCGCCACCCCCAGCACTTCCGGCGCGGTCGTGTTTTTCGGCGCCGTCCCCGCCACCGTCAGGCTGTTCTTGCTTTCCGCGGCAACCGGAATCAGGGCTGCGTTTTCCGCCGTCACCCGGCAGGACAGCGCATGCGTTTCATCTTCGGCGACGACCGTGTAGGTGCTGGCGATCGCGCCTTTGATCGGTTCTTTGGCGTCGCGCAGCCATTTGTAGGTGTAGGTGATCGGTTCCGTGCCGGTCCATTCCCCATGCGAGCAGCTCAGCACTTTCCCCACCACCGGCGTCCCCGACACTTCGGGGCGCCCACCCGGTTCTTTGACCGCCGGCGCCACCGGCGGCGGGCCGCCGCATGAACCCGCAAGACAGATGCTGTTGATGCTTTCCGCGACCGAGCTTTCGGCCCCGATGCTCGCCGTCACCACGCACCAGACTTCCTTGTGTTCATCGGCTTTCGTGAGGTAGTAGCTCGGGCCTTCGCCCGACTTCAGGCCTTCCCGGACCCATTCATATTTGAACGAGGGGGCCCCTTTCCAGGTCCCCGAGGCGCACACCAGACGCTCCCCCACCCGCGGTTCCCCGGGTTCTCCGCTCACCTTCGGCGGCAGCACGTATTCCGGCTTGGCGAGGGCCGTCGCGACCGCCACCGTGGCGAGAACCGCCAGCGCGCCGATCAGCGCCGCGAGCAGCCGTGGAGAGCGCCGTGAGGCGACCCGGGGGTCCTTCGAATTCATCGTTCCGTGACGTGGCTGCTCAAGCATCTCGCACCTCGAAGGGGCCAACGACCCTAGCGGCCGGTCCGGCGGCTGTCAAGAATGAACCGCCGGCCCCCGCCGCGGGCGCGGGACGTTGACCCGGGGTGCTCGCTTTGTGCTCGCTCAGCCGGTGAAGTTGGGCGAGACGCCCGACCTCGGGTGCACGAAGAGCTTCGAGCCCCGCGACGCGCCGCATTCGGGGTCGCTCATGACGGTCTTGAACGAGACGTGGTGCGCCCCGACGGAGAGGCGTCCGGCGCTGAGCTTGAACTTGAACCGCCCGTTCCTGGCCTGCCCGTGCTTCAGCGTCTTCTTCTTGTGGCCGTCGACGTAGAAGGTGATCTGCTTGATGCCCGTGGCGGACACCCACACGGTGAAGGCACCGCGCTCGACCGCGCCGACCCCCCTCAGCACCACCCTCGGGCATTTGGCGGTGGTCGGGAGCACTTCTTTCTTGCCACCGGGACCGGGGACCACTTTGGAGCCCGGGGGCACCACGACCGTCACCTTGGGCGATTCGTTCGTCGTCGGTTCTTCGCCGGGCCCCACGACGGTCGCCACGGCGACGTTGGTGAACAGCGATTCTTTGCCCACCAGGTGCGTGCAGGTGTAGCGCGTCGAGGCGCCCGGGGCGATCGGCGATCCGCCGGGTCCGCCGGTGAGCGTCCCGGCGTCGCAGCGGGGGTCCGTGAAGTTCGTCACGGTCAGCGGCACGTTGCCGGTGTTGGCCAGGACGATTTCGTATTCGATCGTGGCTCCGGGGGCGGTCGTCAGCTGTTCAGCCGTGAAGCTGCCCCCGGTGCCGGCGATCCGCTGACGCTTGGTGATCGTGGATTTGGATTCGCGCGCTTCCACCTTGACTTCCACCGGTCCCGAGGTTGGGGTGATCCCGGGCCCCGCAGGCGGGGTGCCGGTCACCGTCGCGACATTCACGAGGGTTCCGACGGTCGTGAGCTTGTGGCTGCAGGTGTAGGTGGTGGAGGCTCCTGGGGCCAGCGGCGCGCCTCCGGGCCCGCCGGAGAGCGTCCCTGCGTCGCAGCGCGAGTCGGTGAAGTTCGAGAGCGTCAGCGGCGGTTTGCCGGTGTTCTTGACGATGATCTCGTAGTCGACCGTCTGCCCGACCAGGCCTTTGAGCTCGGCCTTGGTGAAGCCCGTCGTCGTGCCCTCGATCTCCTGCAGCTTTTCGATCGTCATTTC
>Ga0075017_100001228_pt1 | contig 15487 bp, 15 predicted proteins | sample AleBraG_ABR_2012_FD_71475 | JGI IMG/M metagenome (GOLD analysis project Ga0075017, IMG submission 71475) | Freshwater sediment microbial communities in response to fracking from Pennsylvania, USA - Alex Branch Run_MetaG_ABR_2012 | ecosystem: Environmental > Aquatic > Freshwater > Creek >... | reverse complement strand
GAGTCGACAGGTCGATGACAGCGACGATGCGACGCAGGTCGTCGAGCGTCGCGAACTCGATCGTCACCTTGCCCTTGGACTTGCCGGACTCGATGCGCACCCGGACTCACCGAGATCGCCGACCGCCTGTCCGACCGGCTCGAGACCCGGGTGCGCATCGAGTCCGGCAAGTCCAAGGGCAAGGTGACGATCGAGTTCGCGACGCTCGACGACCTGCGTCGCATCGTCGCTGTCATCGACCTGTCGACTCCCTAGCCGCGCGCCACCGCTCGCTCGACGAGGGAGGCCGTCACGGCACCGAGGTCGAGACCGGCCGCGGCGACGGCCTGCGGGTAGGTCGAGGTCTCGGTCATCCCGGGCGCGACGTTGACCTCGAGGAACCACGGCGCACCCTCGGCGTCGACGATGAGGTCGCTGCGCGACCAGTCGCGCAGGCCGAGAGTGCGGTGCACCGTGACGGCCGCCGCGGCGCACGCGGAGAGCACGTCGTCGGGAAGGCGCGCCGGGACGAAGAACTCCGTCGCGCCTGCCGTGTAGCGCGCGCCGTAGTCGTAAAAACCGCCGTCGGGGACGACCTCCACGGTCGGGAGCGCGCGGGGGCCGTCGGCATCCTCGACGACCGAGACCGCGACCTCGGTCCCCCGCACGAACGACTCGACGAGCGCGATCTCGGCGTAGGCGTATGCGGCGACCATCGCGGCGGGCAGGTCCGCGCTGGTGCGCACGACGCTGGCGCCCAGCGACGACCCGCCCCGGGCCGGCTTCACCATGAGCGGCAGGCCGAGACGGGCGACGACAGCGTCGAGGACCGCGCCCGCGCCGAGCTCCCGGAAGGTCGCGTGCGGCAGCGCCATCGACGGCGGCACCGCGACACCCGCCGCCTCGACGAGCGACGAGGCGATCGGCTTGTCGAACGCGCGCCGGCACGCCGCCGGACCTGACCCCACGAACGGCAGGCCGAGCGCCGCGAGCACGTCGCGGATCGCGCCGTCCTCGCCGGGCGCACCATGCAGCAGCGGCACGACGCAGGCAGGCTTCTCCTCGCCGAGGCTGCCGAGCAGGTTCGCATCGACGTCGAGAACCGTGACGTCGACACCGACCACGCGCAGCGCGTCCGCCACCCGCCGACCCGACCGGATCGACACGTCGCGCTCGGCGGACAATCCACCGGCGAGAACGACGACCTGGCCTTGCGATGCGTTGGTCATGCGTTGTATCCCCTTGTGCTGCAACGGTTCTCGGCAGTGATGAAGGCCACGGCTCAGGCCAGGTCGGTGTAGGGCGCGGACGCGGACGGTCGTTCGGCGCGGGCCGTGGGCGAGCCGAAGGTGCCCACGACCTCGAGCTCGGCCTCGATGACGCCCGCGAGGCGGCGCACGCCTTCACGGATCCGCTCCGGCTCGGGATAGCAGTACGACAGCCGTAGCGACTGCCGTCCCTGGCCGTCGGCGAAGAACCCCGTGCCCGGCACGTAGGCGACGAGCGCCGCGACGGCGCGCGGCAGCATCGCCGTGGCGTCGAGGCCCTCGGGCAGGGTCACCCAGCTGTAGAAGCCGCCCGCCGGCACGGTCCAGGTGGTGCCTGCGGGCATGAGCGCGTCGAGCGAGCCGAGCAGGGCGTCGCGCCGCTCGCGGTAGACCTCGCGGAAGACCTTCACCTGGTCGAACCAGGGCTGCGTCGCGAGGTAGTCGCTGATGGTGAGCTGGGTGAGGTTCGAGGGGCAGAGCGTGGCCGTCTCGTTGGCCAGCACGAGCTTCTCGCGCACACCGTGCGGTGCCACCGCCCAGCCGACCCGCAGCCCGGCGGCGATGGTCTTGGAGAACGTACCGAGGTAGATCACGCCCTCGCTCTCGTCGGCACGGATCGCGCGCGGCACCGTCCCGTCGAAGCCGAGCAGGCCGTAGGGGTCGTCCTCGAGCAGCAGCAGCCCCGCGGAGGTCACCACCTCGAGGACCTCGGTGCGGCGCTGCGGACCCTGGCACACGCCGGCGGGGTTGTGGAACGAGGGGATGGTGTAGACGAGCTTGACCCGCTTGCCCGCGGCGCGCGTCGCAGCGATCGCCTCGCGGAGCGCGTCGGGCCGCAGCCCCTCCTCGTCCATGGGGACGTGGACGACCTCGCACTGGTAGGACGAGAAGACGCCGAGCGCCGTGACATAGGTGGGCGCCTCGACGATGACGACGTCGCCCGGGTCGCAGAACACACGCACCACGAGGTCGAGGGCCATCTGCGAGCCCGCGGTCACCACGATGTCGTCGGGGTGCGCCGTGACGCCGACGGGCGCCATCACCTCGAGGATCTGCTCGCGCAGTCGCACGTCGCCCTGGCCCGAGCCGTACTGCAGCGCGACGGCGCCCCGGTCGCGGATCAGGCGGGCGACGGTGTCGGCGATCGCGTCGAGGGGGAGCGCCGACACGAACGGCATGCCGCCCGCCAGGGAGACCACCTCCGGCCGCGAGGCCACCGCGAACAAGGCGCGCACCTGCGAGGCCGTGAGCCCGCGCGTACGCGCGGCGTAGGCGTCGACCCACGGGTCGAGCCTCGTTCCGGTCCCCGCCTGCTGCGTCGGCTCCATGACTCCCTCACTCCGCGCGCCCGGGTCCGGCCGCTCTCGCCGCTGCCCGGGATGGCGCACGTGGACCTGGGACGTCGTTGTCGCAGATCACTGTGCGGGATCTACGATGCCCGATAGAGGGCGGGAGGTGTCATGCGGGTTATCCGGTGGCTGGTGGGGCTGCTCGCGCTCGGGCTGGTGCTCGGGTTCGCCATGGGTCTGGTCCGGCCGCATCGCACCGAGGTGCCGCTCCCGGTCATCCGATGAGCGGGCCGCGTGCCGAGCACGTCGTGGCGGGCTGACCCGTGGCCGTGGCCCGCCGGCTCGCCCCGCTCACCCGTGACTCCCTCGACGAGATGCCGCAGCCGTGCCGTGCCTGCACGCGGTGGGAGCTCGACGCCGTGCACCGCGCCCGGGTCGAGGCCGGGGGCGGTGGAGCCGACGCCAAGGCGGCGTGGCTGAGCGCTACCCTGCTCGACTGGGGCTCGTGCGGTCAGGTCGTCCGCATCGACGGCGCGGTGGCCGGATACGCCCTCTATGCGCCGCCGGCCTACCTGCCGGGGCTAGCGGCGTACCCGACGGCCCCGGTCTCGCCCGACGCCGTCGCCCTCGCCGCACTACGGGTCGAGCCCGAGCACGCCGACCGCGGTCTGGCCCGGATGCTGGTGCAGGGGATGGCGGCCGACCTCGCACGCCGCGGGGTGCGCGCGGTCGAGGCGATCGCGGCGGCGGGTCCGGGCGCGGCCGACTGCCTGGTGCCCGCGGAGTTCCTGCTCGCGGTCGGGTTCACCACCGTGCGAGCGCACCCGCGTACGCCGCGCCTGCGGCTCGATCTGCGCACGACCGCGGTGTGGCGCGAGGACGTCGTGGAGGCCGCGCTGGAGCGGCTGCTCGGACGTCGTCGCGCGGTCGGCACGCTGCACCGCGAGGACCCGACCGGCTAGGTCGCTCAGACCTCGACGGGCACCGGTGCGAAGAACCGCACCACGGCGGCGGCGATGCCCTCCGCGACGGCGTCGCGGAACGCGGGGTCCTCGAGGCGGCGGGCGTCGCGCGGGCTCGAGAGGTAGCCGCACTCGATGCGCACCGCCGGCATGCGTGTCATCCGCAGCAGGTCCCACGTCTTGGCGTGCGTGCGGCAGTCGGTGAGGTCGGTGCGCAGGCAGATCTCGTCCTGGACCATCTCGGCGAACCGCTGGCCGAGCGAGGACCCGGTGCCGGCGACAGCGTCGCCGAAGTAGAAGGTCGCGCATCCCGCGGGCGTCGACGATGCGACCGAGTCGACGTGCAGCGAGAGCACGAGGTCGGCGGCGGTGGCGTTGGCGAAGGTGGCGCGCTCGGACTCGTCGAGGGTGCCGGCCGACTCGGGGTCGGGGGACCGGGTGAGCAGCACCTGCACGCCGATGGCCGCGAGCCGGCCCTCGACGCGGGTGGCGAGGTCGCCGGCCACCACGGCCTCGGTGAGCCCTCCGTGGGCCAGTCCCTGGTCCGGCCCGCCGTGGCCGGGGTCGATGACGACGACCTTGTCGGCGACGCCGCTGGTGAGGGTCTCGAGCGCGTGCAGCTCGCGCAGGGCGGACGCCGTGCCACCGCCGCTCATCGTGCGGGCGAGGCGTGCCATCGCCCGGAAGGTGCTCGGCCCGCAGGTGCCGTCGGCGTCGACGCCCACGCTGCGCTGGAACTCGCGCAGGGCGGCGTCGGTGCGCACCCCGAAGACGCCGTCGACGCGGCCGAGGTCGAACCCGAGGCCGGACAGCCGCTGCTGAAGCGCGAGGACGTCGTCTCCGGAGACGACGTGGCCGGGGCTGTAGGACAGCACGCGGTCCCCGAGGGCCCAGCGCGCCTCCTCGAGGCGCCGGAAGGTCTGCGGCCCCACCACTCCGTCGACGGTGAGCCCCCGCTCCTGCTGGAAGGAGCGAACAGCGCGGTCGACGGCGTCGTCGAAGCAGTCGGGGACGGGGTCGACACGGTGGTCGTGCCCGACCGCCCCGTCGACGAGCAGGCCGAGCCGACCGAGCCGGTCGCGGATCTCCGCGACCGCCGGACCCGTGTCGCCCCGGCGGGTCACGGCCGGGGTCACGGGTCTACAGGAACTCTGCGAGATCCGCGAGGATCGCGGCCTTGGGCCGTGCGCCCACGATCTGCTTCACGACGCGACCGCCCTGGTAGACGTTCATCGTCGGCAGCGACATGATCCGCTCGTTGGCCCCGGTGACCGGGTTCTCGTCGACGTTGAGCTTCACGATGTCGATCTTGTCCTGTGTCCCGGCGATCTCCTCGAGCACGGGCGAGATCATCTTGCAGGGTCCGCACCACTCGGCCCAGAAGTCGACGAGGACGGGCTTCTCGGACATCAGGACGTCGTCGGTGAACGTCGCGTCGGTCACGATCTTGACGGCGCCCATGTCGGCGCTCCTTCCAGGACGGGGGCTGGCTCTGAGGTCGTGCGGTGTGGTCGGTCCACCGTACGGGCTGGGACCGACCGAGTCCGAATCCCCGGCAACTCGCGGCGGGGGGCGGGCGATCAGGCGAGGACCTGCAGCGGGTCGTGGGTGCTCTCGGCCGCCTCGAGCGAGGCGAGGAACTTCTCGGCGTCAAGCGCGGCCGCGCAGCCGGACCCGGCCGCGGTGATCGCCTGCCGGTAGGTGTGGTCGACCAGGTCGCCGCAGGCGAAGACGCCGGACAGGTTCGTGCGCGTGGTGCGGCCCTCGACCAGGACGTAGCCCTCGTCGTCGAGCGCGACCTGCCCGCGCACGAGCTCCGAGCGCGGGTCGTGGCCGATGGCGACGAACAGTCCGGTGACCTCGAGGGTGCGGGTCTCGCCGGTGTCGGTGTCGCGCAGAACGACGCCGGTGAGCTTGTCCTCGCCCATGACCTCCGCGACCTCGGAGTTCCAGGCGAAGCGGATCTTCTCGTTGGACAGCGCGCGCTCCTGCATGATCTTGCTGGCGCGGAGGCCGTTGCGGCGGTGCACGAGCGTCACGGTGTCCGCGAAGCGCGTGAGGAACGTGGCCTCCTCGACCGCGGAGTCCCCGCCGCCGACGACGGCGATGTGCTGGCTGCGGAAGAAGAAGCCGTCGCAGGTGGCGCACCAGGAGACGCCGTGGCCGGAGAGACGCTTCTCGCCCTCGACGCCGAGCTCGCGGTAGCCCGAGCCCATCGCGAGGATCACAGTGTGCGCGAGGTAGGTGGTGCCCTCGCTGTCGGTCACGCTCTTCACCGGACCGGTGAGGTCGACCGCGGTCACGTCGTCGGTGATGATCTCGGCGCCGAAGCGCTCGGCCTGGCCGCGCATGCTCTCCATGAGCGCCGGTCCCATGATGCCGTCGGTGAAGCCGGGGAAGTTCTCGACCTCGGTGGTGTTCATGAGCGCGCCGCCGGCGGTGACCGCCCCCTCGAACATCAGGGGTGCGAGCTGGGCGCGGGCGGCGTAGATCGCCGCCGTGTAGCCGGCGGGTCCCGATCCGATGATGATCACGTTGCGGACGTCGGTCACGGCTGGCCTCTCGACGGCGGGGCCCTGGCCCCGGGGTGGTGCTGGGTGCTGCTCCGGCGTCAACGATCCTAGGGCGGCCGGCATTCCGTGCCGAGCCTGGGAGCGGCCGGGTCGGCTAGGAGGCCGGAACGCGTTCGAAGTCGCGGATCGAGGGCGAGCAGTCGAGCGGCACGACGAAGACGTCGAGCGTGCTGGGGTCGCCCGAGGTAGGGACGACCACCACGAGGGCGGGCTTGCCGGCGAACGTGCCGGCGTCGATCGCGACGGCGTGCGACGTCTCGCCCGCCGTGAGGCGGTTCACGCAGGCTGCGGCGGCGCCGGGGGCGGACAACGTCTGGGCGGCGCTGCGGTAGGCCGTGCCCGCCGGTGGGTTGGCAACCCGGGTCGAGGCGGTGCCCAGGGCGGGGGACGAGGCTGCCGGAGCGGGGGTGGCGTCCGCGGTGCCGACCGCGGCCGGGGTCCGTGCGGCCGCGGTGAGCGCGAGCACCTGGGTGGCCAGCGTGGACTTCGCGTACGCCGTGCCGGAGGCGGTGACAGCCGCCTGGCCGCCCGCGCCCTCGGCAGCCGCCCCCGCCACGCTGCCGGCCGAGCTCGACGCAGCGCCGGCCGACGACGACCCGGCGGAGAGGTTCAGCCCGCCGAGGAGGTTGACCGCGCCGACCGCAACCACCGCAGCGGCCGCGAGGCCGCCGACGACCTTGACCACCCGCAGCGACGGGCCGCGGCGCTCGGAACGGACCGGCAGCACGGTCACGGCCGCGGTCCAGCCGCCGGCCGCGGACGACGCCTCGTCCGCGGCCGTTGCCGCGCGGCCGCCGGCGATGGCCGCGGCGGAGCGGCGCTCCTCCGCGAGGACGGCGTAGAGGCGGGTCTCGACCTCGGGCGGCATTTCGACCGGCTCGTCGCGCAGGAACGCGAGCAGCGAGCGGACGTCGGCGTCCTGCTCGGTCGTCGCGTCGGCTCCCGGAGTGTCGGCGAACCCGCCCGGAGTGCTGTCGGTCATGGGGTCACCTCCCGGTTCTCCTCGCGCGGTCGTGACGCAGGTGTGACGTCGGCGGGGGCGTCTGGGTTCCGCAGCCCGGCCAGCGCGACGGCGAGGCGCGCCCGTCCGCGCGAGCAGCGGCTCTTCACCGTGCCCTCGGGGATGCCCAGGATCTCGGCCGCCTCGGCCACGGACCGGCCCTCGACGTCGACGAGCACGATGGCCGAGCGCTGGTCGTCGGGGAGGTCGCCCAGCGCGCGGTCGATCTCCATCCGCAGCTCCAGGCGATCGAGGTCGTCGCGGGGATCCGCGAGCCCGCGGTGGCCGGTCTCGCCGTCCTCCTCGGGCAGCGGGACGGTCGGTCGGGCCCGCCGCCGCCTCATCCGGTCGAGGCAGGCGTTGACGACGACGCGGTGCAGCCAGGTGGTCACAGCCGCCTCGCCGCGGAAGGACCCGGCGTTGCGGTACGCCGACACCAGGGCGTCCTGGAGCGCATCCGACGCGTCCTCCGGGTCGCCCGTGGTGCGCAGGGCGACGGCCCAGAGCCGGTCCTTGTGCCGTCGGACGAGCTCGGTGAACGCGTCCGGGTCGCCGGCCACGTGGGCTGCGAGCAGAGCGGCGTCGTCCGCCGGCCCGGGTCCGGCCCGGTCGTCGTCCTGCAGGACGGTCTGGTCGTCGCTCATCGCGTCGGCCAGCCTAGGGCCGCGAGGCGCTCAGCCCAGGACCCGGACGTCCGCGACACCGCCCTGGAAGCTTCCGTCGGCGGGGGGCAGGGCGGTGAGCCACACGACCAGGTAGCGGGTCGTCACCGGCGTGGGCACCCGCAGCGTGACGGCGTTCCCGGCCCCGGTGACCTGCGCCAGCGAGGTGAAGGTGTCCGGCTTGGCGTTGGGGTTGTCGGTGGCGAGCACCGCGAGGTCGGTTCCGTTGCCGACCAGGCGAAGCGCGACCGCCGACACCGGCCGTGGCGCGCCGAGGTCCAGGAGCAGGCCGACGCCGGGCTTCCCGGACATGTCCGCCGCCTTGTAGTGCACGGTCACCCAGGCGGTGGCGGGGTTCGCGTCGACGGCGAGCGGGGCGAGCTCGGGGTTCTCGTGGTGGCTGTTGCCGAACGGGTCGAAGTCGGTCGCCGACACGACCGGGATCACCGAGTCCCCGGTGGCGGCTGTGGGAATCGAGCTGGGGCTCGCACCGGTCGGGCTGGTGGCGACCACGGCCCGGGGCACCGTGAGCGGCGACCCGCCGAGTCCCAGGGCGAGCTGCAGCCCGAGGACGGCGAGACCGGCCGCGCAGGCCACCGCGACGACGACGCTGGCGACCCGGATGCCGGTGCGCCGGTGCGGCGCGGCCGGGACGACGGTGGGCACCACGAGGGCGGCGGCGAGGTCGGCCACGACCTCGTCGATCGAGGCGTAGCGGCCCTCCGGCCTGGGGGCGTCCGTGGTCCGCAGCGCACGGGCCGCGATGACGTCGAGGTGGCGCGGCACGTCGGCCACCACCCGGCTCGGCCACGGCACTCGGCCGCCGCGCAGCGGGGGCACCCCGGGGACGCCGTCGACCGTGGTGGGCCCCGGCCAGCGCCCGGTGAGCCCCGAGTAGAGGATCGCGCCGACGGCGTGGACGTCGGCGAGCGCCGGGTCGTCCCCGGGCTCGACCCCGCGCAGGACCTGCTCGACGCCGAGCCCGCGGACCCGCACGTCGCCGGTGTCGGTGAGCATCACGAGCTCGGGGCGCAGGTGGCCGTGGGTGACGCCGTCGGCCGCCGCCGCCTGCAGGGTGCGCGCCACCTCGAGCGCGAGCGCGGTCGCGTCGCGCTCGGGCAGCGGCTCGCCGCGGCGGTCCGTGAGGTGCTGGGCGTACGACGTGCCGGTCAGCCACTCGGTGACGATCACCAGGCACCCGCACGCGTCGTCGGCCACGGCGTCGAGGACGTGCACGGCGCGGCGGTCGGTGACGTGCGAGGCCCGGAGGGCGGCGCGGCGCAGGTCGCCCGCCAGGGGGTCCTCGAGCGGCACGAAGCGGACGCTGACGGGGCGCTTGAGGCGGTCGTCGTGGCCCCTCCAGAGCGCCGTGCCGGCGCTGTCGCCGACCTTGTCGACGAGGCGGTAGCGGCCGAGAACGACGTCGTCGGCCGCGGGCGCGCTGCGCTTCGCCTTCGACGTCTGCTTGGCCATGGTCCTCAGGCTAGGCGGCTCGGGGCGATTGTGCGCCCAGGACCGGTGGGACGGGTGAGGCGCGAGGGGTCGCGGGGGCCGGCCGGTCAGACCGGCCGCACGGCGCCGATGAGGCCGCTGAGGTAGACGGCCGCGACCTCGACGTGTCCGCCGGTGTGCGGCGCCTGGACCATGAGCCCGTGGCCGAGGTACACCGCCACGTGGTGGATCGACGCCGGGTTGGCCGTGTCGTAGGCCCAGAACAGCAGGTCGCCGGGGCGAAGGTCGGCGAGGGCGACGTGGATGCCGATCGTCCACTGCTCGCGCGAGGTGCGCGGCAGGGCGCGTCCGGCGGCGGAGAAGATCCGCAGCATGAGGCTCGAGCAGTCGAAGCCGAGGGTGGAGGTCGCCGCGCACGACCCGTCGGCGAGCCGGCCGTTGTCGGGTGCCGAGCTCGAGCACCAGCCGGTCGACGGGCCCGCGGTGCCGCCGCCGCCGGCCGAGTACGGCGTCCCGAGCCAGTGGCGGGCGTCGGACAGGGCGCCGACGGCCCACGGCGTCGCCGGGTCGGCGGCCGCCTCGGCGATCGCCCGGTCGACCGCGGCGTAGGAGTCGGCGGGGACGGTGACGGCCCCCCAGGGCAGGCTGCCGCCATAGGCCGCGACCGCGGCCGCCTCCGCCGCCGCCTGCGCGGCGAGACGGTCGCGTTCGACGAGGTCGCGCACGAGCTGGTCGACGCTGGCGAGCGCGGCGCTGGCCTGCGCCTGGAGGGTCTGCGCCCGCAGCACGGCCGCCCGACGACGGTCCTGGAGCACGGCGACCCGGGCGGTCAGCAGGGCGACATCCGCGGCGGTCACCTTCGCGCGGGCGGCGGTCGCCTGCGCGGAGGTCGTTTGCGCGATCTGGCCGCGCACGACGGAGTCGACCGAGGCGATGCGGTCCAGGACGTCGGAGATGTCGTGGCCGTCGAGCACGCTGCCGTAGATGGCTCCCGGACCGCCACTCATGTAGAGCTGCGCCGCGGCGGCGTCGGTGGCCGCCACCTGGGCATCGGCGGCGCTCTGGCTGGAGTCGACCGCCTCGTTGGCGAGCGTGAGCCGGGTGACGACGTCGTTGAGCTCCTGGTCGGCGGCGCCGTAGTCCTCGGCGGCGGCCTCGACCTCGGCGCTGATGCGGTCGACCTCCACCCGCAGCGCGGCGGCCTGGACCCGCGCCTTGTCCAGGTCGGGACCAGCGGACGCCGGGGCCGCAGGCAGGAGGGCCACGGCTACCGCGACGACGGTGACGGCGACTGCCAGCACGCGGCTGATGGGCCCGGGGCTCATGATCGTGCTCCCGGCGTCATCAGAGTGGGTCCCGGAAGGTCGCCGTGGCGACCGCCACCGTGTACTGCTTCACCCGCGGGAGGAAGCCCGCGATGATCGTGTGGGCCTCGCGCTGCAGGACGACGGTCACCGCGTGCCGGTCGCCGATCGTGAAGCTCCTGGTGATCAGCGTGTCGCCGTGCTCCTGGGCGTACTTGAACGCCGCGGCGTAGGCCATCTGCGGCGTGCCCCGGCCGGCGAGCGCGTTGTTGGCGCGCATCGCCGCCTCCTGCGCATCCTGCTGGGCGCCGATCTGGGCTCCGGCGATGGAGATGGAGTCGTAGCCGACCGCACCCACCACCGAGAGGATGAGCAGCAGCTTGGCGAGCGTGCCGATGACGATCGCGCCCGCGTCCGATCGCGCTAGCGACGATCGCGACGGGGACGCCGGAACCTGCAGGGGGGCCACTCAGTACCTGTCGGCCCGCGGAGAGCCCCGCTTGAGCAACCCGCGTGCCCAGTCGCCCGTGGTCGCCCGAGCGGAGCAGTGCCGTTCAGCGTCCGATCGGCAGGCGGCGGCGAACGATCGCCACCATCTCGGTCACCTCGGTGATGCGCATGAGGCGGGCCAGCAGGAGGTAGGTGCCCAGGCCCAGCAGCCCGACCACGGCGATGTCGAGCAGGGCGGCGACCTTGTGCGCCAGCGCCAGGTGACCGGCGAGCAGGTGCTGGACCAGCGACATGACCGCCCAGGTGCCGAGGCCGGCGAGCAGCATCCGCACCAGGGCGCGCACGGTCCGCGCCGTCTGCAGGCCGCCGATGCGCCGGCCCAGCACCCACCAGCCCAGCAGCAGGGTGATCCAGTAGGAGCCGACGTAGCCGGCCGCCAGGGCGATGAGCGCCAGTGAGCCGTGGTCGCCCGAGGTGGCGAGCCGGAACAGCGGGTAGGCCAGGGCCAGGTAGAGCACGTTGAGCACGACGGTGACCCAGAACGCGGTGCGGGTCAGCTCGAGGGCGTACCAGCCGCGCAGCACGATGTAGTAGAGCGTGAAGGGCAGCAGCCCGAGGGCGAGCACGCTGGCGACCTGGCCGGTGAGCTCGGCCTCCGCCCGTGTGGTCGCACCGTAGTTGAACAGCACGACGCCGGCCTGGGTGCCGAGCACGATGAGAGCCACCGCCGCCGGGACGATGAGCGAGGACACCGAGCGCATCCCGCCGGCGATGTCGGCCGCCAGCGCGACGTAGTCCTCCGCGTGGGCGGCACGGCTCATCCGCGGGAGCAGGGCTGCGACGACGGACACGGTGATGACCGAGTGCGGCAGGATGAAGATCAGGTGGGCGTTGGTGTACGACGTCAGACCGCCCGACGTGGTGCCGTTCTGCGCGGCAATGACGTTCGCCGTGGTCGCCAGCCGGACGATGACGATGTAGGCGAGCTGGTTGACCAGCACCAGTGCGATCGTCCAGAACGCGAGCCCCCCGGCGGTGGACAGGCCGGCGCCGCGCCAGCGGAAGCTCGGGTGCCACACGTAGCGGGCGCGCACCAGGACGGGCACCAGGATCAGCGCCTGCGCGGCCACCCCGAGAGTGGTGCCGATGCCCAGCAGTGCGATCTGCGAGGGCGGCAGCGTCGTCGCGTTGAGGCGCGCCTGCCCCGCGACCACGATGAACAGCAGGAAGGTCGCGATGGCGATGATGTTGTTGAGCAGCGGGGCGAACGTCGGAGCACCGAAGCGGCCGCGTGCGTTGAGCACCTGCGACAGCATCGTATAGACGCCGTAGAAGAAGATCTGCGGCAGGCAGAAGCGGGCGAATGCCGTGGCCAGGTCGTGCTGCTGGTCGGTGTACTGCGGCGCGTAGAGGTGCACGATCCACGGCGCGAGGAGCACCGCTGCCACGGAGACGGACAGCAGCACCGTGCCGACGAGGGTGATGAGGCGGTCTGCGTAGCCCTGGCCGTCGTCGGTGTCGTCCTTCATGTGCCGGACGAGCTCGGGGATGAAGACGGCGTTCAGCGCGCCGCCGATGATGAGGATGTAGACGACGTTGGGCAGCGTGTTGCCCAGGCTGAACGCGTCAGCGAGCGTGCCGGCGCCGAGCGCCGAGGCCAGCGCGACCCCCCGGAGGACGCCGCCGAAGCGCGACACGACCGTGCCGACTCCCATGACCGCGCTCGACCGCAGGACGCTGGAGCTCGTTCCGCCGGGGGTGGTCTCCGCGGCGGAGTCGGAGACCGGGTCGGCCGCGACGTCTCCGGCGAGCTCCTCGGCGAGGTCGTGCGCGAGCTCCCCCCCGGCGCCGTCGACCGTGGGCACGTCGTGCGGGAGGTCAGCCGCCACCGGCCACCGTCCCCTCGTCCGTCGTCGGCGTCTCGTCGGTCGTGGTCGGGTCCTCGGGCGCGGGTCGGCGGCGACGGACGAAGTTCACGCCGAGCAGCACCACGAGGATGCCGAACAACCCTCCGACGACCCACTGCGCCGCGCGAGCGTACGCGGCCGAGCGCACCTCGGTGCGGGTCGGCGTGCCGAACGCCTGGCCGTCCGGCGTGAGCAGCGTGATGTCGACGCTCACCGGTCCCGTGCCGATCACCCGTGCCGTCACCTCGAGCGTGCTCTTCTGGCCGGGGGCGAGGGTCACCGGGGGCACGTCGGCTGCGACGAACCGCGTCACCGGGGTGCCGACGAGTCGGACGCCGACCCGGGCGGGCCGGTCGAGCTCGTTGGCCACGGTGACCGGGATCGTGCCCTCGTCTCCGGGCAGCGTGACCGGTGCGCGGGACAGGACCTGCACCTGCGCAACCTGCGCGTCGATGATGCCGCGAATCGCCGTCAGCAGTCGGCGGCCACCGTTGGGGTCGGTGCGCCAGGCGGCGGACTCGGCGCGGGTGAGTCCCTCCTCGAGTTGGTCGGTGCTGGTGCCCGTGGTGTCCGGGGCCACGGCCCGCAGGCCCGCGAGGTCCTTGCGGCCACCGGCGACCAGGGCGAGGTAGCCGGGACGCAGCTCGGCCGCGCGCGCGACGGGCGGGTAGTCCGCGCGGGCCCGCGGCACGTCGCTGGGCGGGGTGGCCACGAGGGTGCCGAGCCGTGACGGCGACGCGAACGGCGACGCGGCCACGGCCGTGATCAGGTCGCGCGTGCTGGTGGCGTACGGCGACCACTGCATCCCCGGCGCGATCACCAGGGTGCGCGGGGTACCGGGGAGCTCGAGGCTGGTCATGGCGATCTCGGCCAGCGCGGTCTGGCGGCGGACGACGGGGTCGCTCGTGGCGGGGTCCGCGACGGCGCGCGTCGGCGCAGCGACCAGCCGCGAGAGCACGGGGTCGGACACCGCGGCGCGCAGCGGCGACCCCCCAGTGGCGAGGTCGACCGACCCGCTCGGCGTGTAGGTCACGGGCGGTGACGGCGGCAGGGCCGCGGCGGAGAGCACGACGACCCGGGCTCCGGCCGCGCGCAGCACGTCGAGCGTGCCGTCGTCGGCAAGCCCGTCCGCGGGCCAGGCGAGCCCGTGGCCGACGGGTGCGGTGAGCAGCCGCTGGGGCAGGTCGCGCGCCGTGGTCGAGGCGAGCGCGATGTCGATGTCGAGCCCGGCGCGGTGCAGGGCCACGACGTCGGGGTCGGCGTACGCGGACGCCGTCACCTCGGCCGACGCCGTGAGGGTGCGAAGACGGGCGAGGAAGGCGACGGCCGCCGGGCCGCCCGTGCCCGGCACGGTGGATCCGTCGGGACGTCGTACGACGTAGCCGTCGGTCATGTCCTGCAGGGACGCGAGCAGCGCCGGGTCGACGACCCAGCTCACCGCGCTGGGCGCGCCCTCGGCGCTGTCGAGCAGGCGGCTGAGCCGGCCCGTGGTCGAGACCTCGCTGGCGAGGTGGTCGTCGTCGAAGACGCTGTCAGCGATCCGCGAGGGCGCGGTGGACAGCGGGAAGAGCCAGAGCACGGGGGTCGGCGCCACCTGGCCACGGACCGGGAACCAGGGCACGAACGCGCGCGTCAGGCCGGTGGTGATCACGCCCTGGCCGTCGTTGTCGATGTCGGCCTGCGACTCCACGCCGAGCACCAGCACCGCTGCGGTGCTGGTCGACAGGTGCAGGCTCGCGACCGGCACGGTGATCGTGAAGGTCGCCTTCGCGCCCGGGGCGAGCGCGTCGGCCACCGCCACGCGCGTGCCGTCGACAGCGACCCCGCCGCGGCCCGCGGTGCCGGCGAGGATGTCGGCGATCTCCGACCGGTTGCGCACAGGGGTGGGCGACAGCCGGAGGCGGACGACGACCTGGCGGGCGGTCGTGGCCGCGAGGTTGGCGACCGACCCGGTGATGACGAGCACGTCGTGCTGGGTGGGGACGGCCGGCGTCATCGTCCGCAGCGTCACGGGAAGGATTCCCGCCGCTGGATCGGCCGCCCGCACGGCGGTGCCTGAGACGGATGCGGCCCCGGCGAGGGCGGGCTCGCCCAGGCCGGCCCCGAGGCTGGCGAGCACGGCCGCCGCCGCGACCAGGCGCGCCGCGCGGCCGGCCCTCATCCGCCCGTGCCGGTGTCGGTGCGCGGGTCCGCCTCGCCGAGCAGGGAGTCGACCCGGTCGAGCAGCCGGCGCTCGTCGGCGTAGGCGAGGACCGAGGCGACCTCGGCCAGCGGGAACCAGGCCACCTCGACGACCTCGACGTCGGCGTCGGACAGCTCGCCGCCCTGCGCCTCGAGCAGGTAGTGGTGCACGGTCTTGTGCACTCGGCGCTGGTCGGCCACGAACCAGAAGTCGATCGTGCCCAGGGGGGCCAGCACAGCCCCGCGGATCCCGGTCTCCTCCTCGACTTCGCGGACGGCAGCGTCCGCGGGGGTCTCGCCGGCCTCCACGTGGCCCTTCGGCAGCGACCAGACGAGGCGTCCGCGCTTGTCGTGTCGGGCGATCAGCGCCGCGCGCGCGGTCTCCCCCGTCCGGTCGACCACCAGGCCCCCGGCGCTGGTCTCGTCGACCCGGGTGAGCCGCGGCGACGGAGCGCGCGGC
>Ga0075017_100001227_pt1 | contig 15493 bp, 16 predicted proteins | sample AleBraG_ABR_2012_FD_71475 | JGI IMG/M metagenome (GOLD analysis project Ga0075017, IMG submission 71475) | Freshwater sediment microbial communities in response to fracking from Pennsylvania, USA - Alex Branch Run_MetaG_ABR_2012 | ecosystem: Environmental > Aquatic > Freshwater > Creek >... | reverse complement strand
ATCGACCGCTTCGCCCAGATCGAGCCGAAGCTCTTCCTGACCGTCGACGGCTACCGCCACGGCGGCAGGGACTTCGAGCGGAGCGCCGTCGCCGCCGGCATCCTGGCCGAGCTGCCGACGGTCGCCCAGGTCGTTGTGCTGCCATATCTGGACGCCGCCGCCCGGCCCGCGGCGGTCGCGCCCGCCGCGATCTCCTGGGATCAGCTCCTGGCTGTCGAGGAGGCGCCCGAGCTGAGCTTCGAGCAGGTCCCCTTCGACCATCCGCTGTGGGTCCTCTACTCCTCGGGCACGACCGGCCTGCCGAAGGCGATCGTCCATGGCCACGGGGGGATCCTGATCGAGCAGCTCAAGAAGCGGATGCACCTCGACCTGCGCCGCGGCGACCGGATGTTCTGGTTCACGACGACCGGCTGGATGATGTGGAACTTCCTCGTCGGCTGCCTGCTGAGCGAGGCCGCCATCGTGCTCTATGACGGCAGCCCCGCCCACCCGGACCTCGGCGCCCTGTGGCGGCTGGCCGAGCGCGCCCGGGTCACCTGCATGGGGGTCAGCGCCGGGCTGCTTGCCGGCTGCGAGAAGGAGGGGATCCGGCCGGCCGAGGTCTGCGACCTCAGCCGGCTGCGGGCCGTCGGCTCGACCGGCTCGCCGCTCTCGCCGGAGAGCTTCCGCTGGGTCTATGAGGCGGTCGGCCCGGACATCTGGCTGTTCTCGACCAGCGGCGGCACCGACGTCTGCACGGCTTTCGTCGCCGGCTGCCCGCTGCTGCCCGTCCACGAGGGCGAACTGCAGTGCCGGGCCCTGGGCTGCAAGGTCGAGGCCTTCGATGAGGACGGCAGGCCGCTGATCGACGAGGTCGGCGAGCTGGTCGTGACCGAGCCGATGCCCTCGATGCCGCTGTTCCTGTGGGGCGATGCGAGCGGGGAGCGCCTGCGCGAGAGCTACTTCGCGATGTATCCCGGGGTCTGGCGGCATGGCGACTGGATCAGGATCACCCCCCGCGGGGGGGCGGTGATCTACGGCCGGTCGGACTCGACGATCAACCGGCAGGGCGTCCGCATGGGGACCAGCGAGATCTACCGGGCCGCGGGCGCCGTGCCGGACGTCCTGGACGCGCTGGTCGTCGATATCCCGGCGCCCGAACTGGGAGGCGAGCTGCGGATGATCCTGTTCGTCGTCCTGCGCGAGGGCGTGGAGCTCGACGAGGGCCTCGTCAGGCAGATCGAGGCGCGGATCCGCGAGGACTGCTCGCCGCGCCACGTCCCCAACGAGATACGTCGGATCGAGCAGGTTCCGCGGACCCTCTCGGGGAAGATCCTCGAGGTCCCCGTCAAGCGGATCCTGATGGGCGTCCCACCCGAGCAGGCCGCCTCGATCGAGTCCCTCGCAGACCCGCATGCCCTGGACTACTTCATCGCGCTCGCGTCCGAGATCGCCCCGACGCCTTCAGGGTTACGCTGAACACAGGCCATGGCCCACTTCGAGCGAAGCTTCCACATGGATTACCCGCCCGAGCAGGCGCAAGCGATGTTCCTGCGAGACGTCGGGCCGGCCTTCGCCCAGGACGCGGAATTCCTGCTCCAGCACGAACAACCCGGTGCGCTGCTCTTCAGCGAGGGTGACCTGGGCCTGCCGCCGGGCCCGCTCGACGAAGGCCTCCCCTTTGGCAACAAGGAAATCGACGCCGCTGAACTCTCGGCCTCCCCGTCCCGCTTCCGAGGCCGGCCCGATGGTCTGGCACGAGCCTTCGCCGCACATATCAAGGTCGAGTTCACGCCCGAGGGCGAGGGCACGCATGTCGAGCTCAAGGGCCATGCCGAACATGAGCTGCGCGCCGCGATCGACCGGTTGGGCACCCCGGGTCACTGGCCCGAGACGGCCGAGGACCCGCACTCCTGACGTCGCGCCGCCTCGGCCCGGCAGAGGCACTGGAGCCACTCGTCTTTGCGCCCCGTTTCCCGCTCGAGGCTCTCAAGCTCCCACGGGGAATCGGCGATCAGGGCACGCAAGGGATCCTCGCGCCAGTAGGTGAAGTGGCGGGGCCGACCGAGCTTGTGGCTGCTCCAGGCCGCGCCGTCGCCCTCCTTGACCGTGAAGGCCAGAAGGCCGCCGGGCGCGACGGCCGTGGCCGTGCGCGCAAGCACACCGGCCAGCTCCTCGGGCGTCAGATGCAAGAAAACGGCGTTTGCCTCGGCTGCGGCCTCGTAGGCGGCCAGCGTTCGCGCGTTGGTCTCGGATTGCGGCACTTCGCTCACCGCGGGCCCGACCGTCTCACAGCCCCAGCGAGCGCCCGACGATCTCCTTCATGATCTCGTTGGCGCCGCCGTAGATCCGGGTCACCCGGGCATCGGCGAAGGCGCGGGCGATCGGGTACTCGAGCATGTAGCCGTAGCCGCCGAACAGCTGCAGGCAGCGGTCGACGACGCGGCCCTGGAGGTCGGTGCACCACCACTTGGCGGTCGCGGCCTCCTCGGGCGTCAGGCCGCCCTCGTTCAGCGCGATCGCGCACCGGTCGACGAACGTGCGGGCGATCTGGATTTCGCCGTGCAGCTCGGCGAGCGTGAAACGGGCCGACTGGAAGGAGCCGATCGGCTGGCCGAAGGCCCTGCGCTCACGGACGTACTCGAGCGTCCAGCCGAGGGCGGCCTCGCAGGCGGCCACCGCCGAGGCCGCGATCGAGAGCCGCTCCTGGGGGAGGTTGGAGACGAGATAGAGGAATCCGCGGCCCTCCTCGCCGAGCAGGTTCTCGACGGGGACGCGGACATCGGTGAAGGAAAGCTCGGCCGTGTCCTGTGCGTGCTGGCCGATCTTCTCGAGGTTGCGCCCGCGCTCGAAGCCCTCCATGCCGCGCTCGAGGATCATCAGGCTGATGCCCCGGTGGCGCTCGGCGGGGTCGGTCTTGGCGGCCAGGATCACGAGGTCGGCGTTGATGCCGTTGGTGATGAACGTCTTCGAGCCGTTGACGATGTAGTGGGCGCCGTCGCGGCGCGCGGTCGTGGACATCGCCGCCAGGTCGGAGCCGATCCCGGGCTCGGTCATCGCCAGCGCCGTGATCAGCTCGCCCGAGGCGATCCCCGGAAGCCAGCGCTCGGACTGGGCCCCGTCGCAGTAGGTCAGGAAGTAGGGCAGGCAGATGTCGTTGTGGAGCGTGATGCCGAGTCCGAAGCTGCCCGCCGCGGCCCGCTGGCACTCTTCGCCGATGACCAGATTCAGGCGGAAGTCCGCGGCCCCGGCGCCGCCGTGGGCCTCGCCGACGGCCATGCCGAGGAAGCCGCCGGCGCCGGCGGCGGCGAAGACCTCGCGCGGGACGATCCCCTCGCGCTCCCACTGCCCGTAGCGGCCCTCCTCGCCGAGGACCTCACGCTCGAGGAACGTGCGGAAGCTGGCCCGGAAGTCTTCGTGGAGGTCCTCGAACAGCGTGCGCTTCACGAGCCGGACCCTACAGCGACAGCGGCGCCGGTGAGAGCGGCTCGCCCCGGTTGGCCGGCTTTGCCAGCAGCAGCTGGACGTCCTGGATCCGACGCTCGGCGAAGCCGCCCTCGCAGTAGCTCAGGTACAGGCTCCACAGCCGGCGGAAGCGCTCGTCGTAGCCGAGCGCGGCGACCTGGCCGCTCGCCGCTTCGAAACGCTCGCGCCAGTGCGCCAGGGTCCTCGTGTAGTGGCCCGTGATGTCCTCCAGGTGGACGGGGCGCATGTCGGTGACCCTGGCGACGGTCCGCGAGATGATCTCCATCGAGGGCAGGCAGCCGCCGGGGAAGATGTAGGTGTTGATGAAGCTGCGCCCGGCCTTTTCGACGTGGTAGGCCCGGTCCTCGATCGTGATCGCCTGCAGCAGCATCGCGCCGTCGGGTCGCAGAAGCTGCGAGCAGGTGCGGAAGAACAGCCCGAAGTACTGCCAGCCGACGGCCTCGATCATCTCGATCGAGACGAGCTTGTCATAGCTCCCCGTCAGGTCGCGGTAATCCTCGAGCAGCAGGGTCACGCGGTCCTCGAGACCCGCGGCGCGCACCTGCTCGCGTGCATAGGCGTGCTGTTCGCGCGAGATCGTCGTCGTCGTCACCCGGCAGCCGTAGTTGCGGGCGGCGTAGATCGCGAAGCCGCCCCAGCCGGTGCCGATCTCGAGCACGTGGTCGGAGGGGCGCAGGTCGAGCTTCTCGCAGATCCGCCTCAGCTTGGCCAGCGAGGCCTCTTCGAGCGTCGCCTCGGGCCGCTCGAAGACCGCGCAGGAGTACATCATCGTCGGGTCCAGGAACAGCCCGAACAGCTCGTTGCCGAGGTCGTAGTGGGCTTCGATCTGCCTGCGCGAGCGGACGGGCGTGTTGCGGGCGATCCAGCGGCCCCAGCGCTGCACGGGGATCAGGACCGGGGCGAAAATCCGCCGCAGACGATCCAGGCCGGCGACGTTCAGCGCCGCGATCCTCGTCATCGAGACGAGGTCCTCGCACTCCCAGTGCCCCTGCAGGTAGGACTCGCAGAGGCCCACGCTGCCGCGGAGCAGTTCGCGGTAGAAGCGCGGCGAGCGGACCTCGATCACCGCCTCCACGGGACGGTCGGACTCGAGCCGGCCGAACTCGAGCCTGGCCGTGCCCTCGTCGAGGATCAGCCTGCCGCCCCGAAGGCCGCCGAGCATGCGGATCACGATCCGCCGTGCCACCCGCCAGGTGAGGCGCACCCGCTCGCCGCCAGCCGGCTGCTCGATGCGAGCGGGAAGTCCGCCCTGAAGCTCGGAGACGCTCATCTGTGCCTCGCGATGGGGTAGGCAGAGGCCGTCTTCGTGTCGGGGTGCGGGAAGTAGCGGGCGCCGCGCAGCCGCAGCCGCAGCGCATGGCCGTAGATCCGCACCATGATCCGCATCGTCAGGAACGGGAAGCGGGCCAGGGCGCGCGCCATGTTGGCCCGCGTCAGCTCACGCCGCGAGAGCCCGAGCGTGGCGTCGAATACCGGCTCGCCGTCGCGGCCGGCCGCTGAGATGTGGACCGCCAGGCGCTCTGCGGGGTCGGTCACGCGGAGCTCGTAGAGGTGCTCCATGCCCATCAGGGGCGAGACGTGAAGCCGCTTCTCGAACGTGGCGCTGGAGACGGTCGCCGTCCCGTGGTCGGCCGATCGGGTGACCGGCATCACATAGGCGTGGCTCTCGCCCCAGGGGGTGTTGGTGACGTGGGCGATGACCGCCTCGAGCTCCTCGCCGCCGGGCCTGAAGCAGTAGTAGAAGCTGACCGGGTTGAAGCAGTGGCCGAAGTAGCGCAGGTGTGTCAGCAGCCCGATCGGGCCCTGCGGCCGGCTGCCGGTCCGCTCGGCGACGAGGCGACGCACCGACTCCTCGAGCGTCAACCCCGGGTCGCCCAGATGATCCGAGCGCCTGAACCAGGCGAGGGCCGGCCGGCGCGCCGACCACAGCCAGCGCCCGTCGAAGGCCCGGGGCAGCTCGCCGAGGTCGAGGTAGACCATGAACAGCCGGTGGCGGAACTCGCCCGGCGGCTTGCTCATGCGGCGGTGGCGCACCGAGCCGACGTACAGGGCGCTCCTCACAGCGAGACCCCAAACGCGGCGCATGCCCGCAGCGCCGAGCGGACGCCGTCCTCGTGAAAGCCCCAGCCCCAGTAGGCGCCGCAGTAGTGGGTGCGCCCGGCGGTCCCGCTGATCTCGCCGTGGCGGGCCTGGGCGGCGACGCCGGCCGGGGTGAAGACGGGGTGGGCGTAGTCGATCCGCCTGATGATCCGGCGCGGGTCGATCGCCTCGGTGCGGTTGAGGGTGACGCAGTAGTCGCGCTCGGCTCCCCGCAGGCGCTGCAGGTGGTTCATCCAGTAGGTGACCGTGCTGCGCGCACCCGGCCGGGTGGGCAGGTGGTAGTTCCAGGCGGCCCGGGCCGCCCGGCGGCGCGGCAGCAGCCGCACGTCGGTGTGCAGGACCGCCTCGTTGTGCTGGTAGGGAATCGAGGAGAGCACCTGTCGCTCGAGCTCGCTCGGGTCCCGCAGCATATGCAGCGCCTGGTCGGAGTGGGCGGCGATCACGACCTGGTCGAAGGTCTCGGTGGCGTGCGCTCCCGAGCGGTCCTCGGCGCTGATCTGGACGTGGTCGGCATGGCGCTCGATCGCCCGCACGGGGCTGTTGAGGCGGATCCGATCGCGGAACGGTGCGGTCAGCGCCTCCACATAGCGGGCCGAGCCGCCGGCGATCGTCGACCACCGGGGCCTGCCTCTCAGGCCGAGCATGCCGTGGTTGGCGAAGAACTCGGCGAGGAAGCGCACCGGGAAGCTCTGCATCTGCGCCGGGTCGGCCGACCACACGGCGGCGGCCTGGGGAACGATCAGCCGCTGCACGAAGAAGTCCGAGAAACGCCGGCGGGCGAGGAAGTCGGCGAGCGACTCGTCGGCTCCGGCGCCCCGCTGCGAGCCGTCGAGCATCGCCCGCAGCTCGCGGTTGAAGCGCAGCAGTTCGGCGATCATCCGCTGGAAGCGGGGCGAGACGAGGTTGCCGGGTTGGCAGTAGAGGCCCCGCGGCGTCCCTGCATACTCGAAGTCCTCCTGCTCGGAGGAGACCGAGAAGCTCATGTGGGTCGGCTGACGGGCGACCCCGAGACGGTCGAGCAGCCTGGTGAAGTTCGGGTAGTTGCGGTCGTTCATCACGATGAAGCCGGTATCGACGTGCTCGGTTCCGCGGTCGGTCTCGATCCGGATCGTGTTCGTGTGCCCGCCCGGGTAGTCGCCGGCCTCATAGACGACGATCTCATGTCGGGGATGCAACAGATGGGCGGCAACGAGTCCGGAGACTCCGGCCCCGACGATCGCTACCCGCATCAGGCCTCGTGAACCGGGTGCGCGCCCGGAGGGTGGGCTGTTGCGTCAGGCCTGGTCGTCATGTCATCCAGCATCGCAGACCTTAATACGGGCCCCGACCCGGAACGGTTCATCGCGCCGTCGGCGGATGGGGGAAGGAGTGCGAGGCAGGCACGTCGAACAACACGGCCGATGAAGCGGACTGCCACAAAGACCCCCGAGGCCCCGCCGGCGAACGGCACCTCCGAGCACCAGAGCCTCTCGAAGTACATCCAGGCCCGCTTCGATGAGTGCTCGCGCTCGCAGAAGGATGTCGCCCAGTACATCGTCGACCATCTCGACGAGGCGGCCTTCCAGACGGCCGAGGAGCTGGCCCGTCGCGCGAACACCTCGAGCTCGACCGTGGTTCGCTTCTCCCAGGCCCTCGGCTTCGAGGGCTTCCCCGAGCTGCAGGCGGCCGCCCGCGAGGAATACCGCCGCGTCAACGCCAAGGCCGGCGATGGGGCGCCGAGCGGCTCGACGCCGCTCTTCTCGCTCGACCAGAACGAGTTCGAGTCGGCACTGGCCGCCGATCACCTCAACGTCGAGGAGACGGCCCGCAAGATCTCCCGCAGCGCGGTGGAGTCGCTGATCGCGGCGATCGTCGAGGCCGACAGGGTGCTGGTCGCAGGCACCGATCAGATGGCCTTCTTCGCCAGCTACCTGCGCCATCTGCTGATGCTGCTCGACCTGCGCGTCGACGTCGTCGCGAGCCCCTCCCAGGAGGCCCTCAGCCGCCTCGGGCGGATCGACGCCGCGACGCTCGTGATCGGCCTCTCGGCGGGGCGGCCCCATCCGCTCGTCGTCCGGGCCATGAAGCTCGCCCGTCACCGCCAGGCCCGCACGGCGGCGATTACCGACGCGACTCTCTCCGAGGTCGCGAAGCTCGCTCAGATCAAGCTCTACTACTCCTCCAACAGCCCCGCCTATGTCCGCTCGCACGCGGCCCTGTTGAGCGTCATCCAGGCGCTCGCCTACGGCGTCTACGCGCAGGACACGGCCTCCTACGACGACCGCATCAAGGCCTTCCGGCTGAAGTAGCGCCGGCCGGGCGCGGCACAGAGCCTCTGTGCTGTCGGTGTGGCAGGATCCCGGCCGATGCAGCGCAGATCCCTCGGCAGCGACGGTCCGGAGCGTCTCGGCGCGATCGCGTTCTTCGCGGGGCTCACCGACGGGCAGCGCCGGATGCTCGCCCGCATCGTCGACGAGCTCCATGCCGACCCCGGCGAGGTCGTGATGAGCGAGGGCGCCTACGGCTACGAGGCGGTCTTCATCGAGGACGGAAGCGCCGAGGTTCGCCAGGACGGTGAGCTGATCAACATCGTCGGCCCCGGGGAGATCGTCGGCGAGCTGGCGCTCGTCGAGGCGGCCGGGCGCCGCACGGCGTCCGTGACCGCCGCCTCGACGCTGCGCGCGCTCTGCCTCACGTCGCACTCCGTCCACGAGGTCCGGGCGAAGATGCCCGAGCTCGCCGCGGCGATCGACCGCGCGGCGCTGGAGCATCGCGAGCGCGACCGCCGACGGAAGTCCGGCGAGGCCCCGGGCTAGGTCCCCGCGGAGGCCCGCCACGCCTCCCGGCCGGGGTCGGCGTCGGACGCGGCTAGGCTGGCCTCTCAGATGGGCAGCCCCCGGGACATGCCGGCCGGCGCACCGGCGCTTCGCACCGTCACGATCGCCGACCTGCGGGTGATCCTCGAGCAGCTCGCCGACTTCTGGTCGGAGGACCGCGACATGGCCTTCCTGCACCAGGCGCTCTACGTGCACGAGTTCGGCGAGACGTCGGTCCTCGCCGAAGTGGAGGGGCGCATCGTCGGCTACCTGCTGGGCTTCCTCGCCCCCGGCGGCTATGGCTACATCCACGCCGTCGCCGTCCGTGACGAGGCACGGGGGAGAGGGCTCGGACGGCTGATGTACGACCGTTTCGCTGAGCTCCTCGCCGAACGCGGGGCGCACAGCCTGAAGGCGATCACAGCGCCCGAGAACCGCGGGTCGCGTGCATTCCATGCGGCTGTCGGCTTCAGCGAGCAGGCGCTCGCCGGCTACTCGCCATCGGGCGGCACGCGGATCGTCCTGCGCCGCGAGCTGGGCTGAGCGGGCGGCGCCCGCGCGGACGCCGGGTCGCCCGCGGATAAACTGCCGGTGATGCGCGACGAGTCCACCTTCCGGGTCAAGACGGGCCTTGCCGAGATGCTCAAGGGCGGCGTCATCATGGACGTCGTCGATCCCGAGCAGGCGAAGATCGCCGAGGACGCCGGCGCGGCCGCGGTGATGGCGCTCGAGCGGGTCCCCGCCGACATCCGTCGCGACGGCGGCGTCGCCCGCATGTCCGACCCCGAGATGATCTCGGGCATCCAGGAGGCGGTCTCGATCCCGGTCATGGCGAAGGCCCGGATCGGGCACTTCATGGAGGCCCGGGTGCTGGAGGCGCTGGAGGTCGACTACGTCGACGAGTCCGAGGTCCTGACCCCGGCCGACGAGTCGAACCACATCGACAAGTGGGACTTCAAGGTCCCGTTCGTCTGCGGCGCGACCAACCTCGGCGAGGCGCTGCGACGGATCGGCGAGGGCGCCGCGATGATCCGCTCCAAGGGCGAGGCCGGCACCGGCGACATCGTTGAGGCCGTCCGCCACATGCGCCAGATCGTAGGAGAACTGCGCCGCCTCGGGACGCTGGGCGACGACGAGCTGCCCACGGCGGCCAAGAACCTGCAGGCGCCGCTCGAGGTCGTCCGCGCGGTCGCCCGCACGGGCCGGCTGCCGGTCGTGCTGTTCTGCGCCGGCGGCATCGCCACACCGGCCGATGCGGCCCTGATGATGGCGCTGGGCGCCGAGGGCGTGTTCGTCGGCTCGGGCATCTTCAAGTCCGAGGATCCGCCGGCCCGCGCCCGCGCGGTCGTCGCCGCGACAACCCACTGGCAGGACCCCGAGCGGGTCGCCGACGCCTCCCGGGGACTGGGGCCCGCGATGGTCAGCCTCGAGAGCTCGAAGCTCGGGGGCGATCAGCTGCTGGCCCGGCGTGGCTCCTAGTCAGGCGCCGCTGATCGGCGTCCTCGCGCTGCAGGGAGGGTTCGCGGCGCACGGGCGGATGCTGCGGGGGCTGGGCGCCGAGACGGCCGAGGTCCGCGTGCCCGCCGACCTCGAGGGTCTCGACGGCCTCGTGATCCCCGGCGGCGAGTCGACCGCGATGATGCTCGGCGTCGAACGCGAGGGCCTCGCCGAGCCGCTACGGCGGTTCGCCGCCGACGGCAGGCCCGTCCTCGGCTCCTGTGCCGGGCTGATCATGCTCGACCGCGACCATCTCGGCGTGATGGACATGCGGGCCGAGCGCAACGCCTTCGGCCGGCAGATCCGGAGCTTCGAGGCCGACGTCGAGATCGACGGCCTGGCGGGGGGCCCGATCAGGGGGATCTTCATCAGAGCCCCCTGGATCGCCGACCACGCCGGGAGGGTCGAGATCATCGGTCGCCTCGAGGGACGGGCGATCGCCGCGCGCGAGGGCCCGGTCGTCGCGATCGCTTTCCACGCCGAGCTCGGCGGGGACGACCGTCTGCACCGCATGTTCCTGGAGCTGGTGGATCGTTCCCTGGCCGGCCCGGGCTCCGACGGCTCCCCCTGAATCGCCCGATGCGGATCGCCGTCTCTGCAGATGAGCTTCGGGGGGTCGCCGGCGGTCTGGTGGCGGCGCTCGAGGCCCGCGGGCACCAGGTCATTCGCCACGGGGCGCTGGCCGACGGGGAGCGCCAGGACTGGGCCTGGGCCTCCGAGCGGGCGGCCCGGGACGTCGCGGAGGGCCGTGCCGCGCAGGCGGTCGTCTGCTGCTGGACGGGGACCGGCGCCAGCATCGCCGCGAACAAGCTCGCCGGTGTCAGGGCGGCGCTCTGCGCGGACGGCGCCACGGCCGCCGGGGCGCGGCGCTGGAACGACGCCAACGCCCTCGCCCTCAGCCTGCGTGCCACCTCCGAGGCGCTGCTGGGCGAGATCCTCGACGCCTGGTTTGAGACCGGCCCCAGCGAGGATGGGGGAGACCTCGCGAACATCGCCCATCTGAGCCGGATCGAGTCCGGGCCCGCCGGAGGAGCGGCCTCCGGCTAGACCGCGGCAAAGCTGACGACGCCGGCGGACTCGCGTTCCTCGATGCGGCCGTCGCGGAGCAGCAGGTCGACGTGGCCGAGGACCTCCGAGAGCGTCAGATAGGCCTGGGTCACGGCGACATTGCCCCACAGCTCGTGCGCGATCTCGTGCGCCGTGCGCGGCTGCCCGGCGATCAGGCGGTGGATCTTCTCGGCGCGGCGGGCGTGCATCCGGAAACGCTCGTCGATCAGCGAGACGTGCTCGGTGATCGGTCTGCCGTGGCCGGGCAGGACGAGCTTCAGATCCATCGCCCGGGTCTGTTCGAGCGAGTGCATGTAGGTGATCAGGGCCTGCGGGCGCGGCCCCTGCTCGTTGCCCGCGCCACCCAGCGGGCGCGCCAGCAGCGGGTTCGACGAGATGTGGGCGATCAGGTGGTCCGCGGAGAGCATGATCGAGCGCTGCTCGTCGTAGAAGACCGTGTCGGAGGGGCTGTGCCCCGGCCGGTGCAGGACCCGCAGGGTGCGGTCGCGCAGCCGCAGCTCGCCGCCGTCCTCGAGCATCCGCGTGACCTGCACCGAGGAGCCCCAGGCACGAAACCCCGCGGAGACGGCTCGCAGCGCCGTGACGATCTCGGTGGGGATCCCGTGGCGCAGCATCAGCGTCTCGGCGAAGGCGTCTTCGAGGTCGGTCTCATGGCCGTAGGCGGCCAGGTAGGGGGCGAGGATGTCGAGTGCGGCGACCTCGGCCCCCGAGCGCCGGGCGAGGATCGAGGCCAGGCCGAAATGGTCCATGTGCTGGTGGCTGACGACCAGCAGCTCGATGTCCTCGACCCGGTGCCCCCGCGCCGCGAGCAGCTGCTCGAGCTCGTCCAGCGCCTTGGCCGAGTTGGGTCCCGAGTCGATCAGCGTCAGCGGCGAGTCCTCGATCAGGTAGGCGTTGACACGTCCGACCATGAAGGGCGTCGGGATCGCCAGCCGGTGGATCCCCGCCTCGGCCGCCACCGCCAGCGCCAGGCGCTCGGCCCGCTCCTCCTCCTCGCTCACGAGCGGATCACCGCGAGCACCTCGTCGCGGCGGCGCTCCATGTCCTCCCGGGAGACGAGCGACTCGAGGCACAGGCGCAGCAGAGGCTCGGTGTTCGAGGAGCGCACGTTGAAGTGCCAGTCCTCGTAGTCGATCGAGATCCCGTCCAGTTCGTGGCGGCGGGCGTCGGCGTAGATCGCGGCCAGCTGCCTCATCTTCGCGGGGGCGTCGGAGACCTCGGAGTTGACCTCGCCCGAGATGAAGTAGCGGCTGTGGTAGGGCGCCAGCAGCTCGGACATGCGCCGTTCGCCCTTCGCCAGCAGCTCCAGCACGAGCAGCGCCGGGATCGTGCCCGAGTCGGCGCAGTAGAAATCCCGGAAGTAGTAGTGGCCGGAGACCTCGCCGCCGAACAGCGAGCCCTCCTCGCGCATCCGCGTCTTGAAGAAGGCGTGCCCGACGCGATTGATGTGGGCCGTGCCGCCGGCCCGCCGGACGGTGTCGGCGACGGCCCGTGAGGCGCGGACGTCGTAGAGGATGGCCTGGCCGGGGTTCTTCGCCAGCAGCGACTCGGCGAGCAGCGCGGTCAGGAAGTCCCCGTCGACGAAGGCCCCCGTGTCGTCGATGAAGAAGCAGCGGTCGCCGTCGCCGTCCCAGGCGATGCCGAGGTCGGCGCCCGTCTCGCGGACCCGCCGGATGATGAACTCGCGGTTCTCGGGCAGCAGCGGGTTCGGCTCGTGGTCGGGGAAGTTGCCGTCGGGGGTCCAGTAGGTCTCGATCAGTTCGAGGTTTCCGAAGCGCTCCAGCAGCGGGCCGACCATCGGGCCGGCCATCCCGTTGCCGCCGTCCAGGACGACCTTCAGGCGACGCGGCGAACGGGCGAGCGCATCGGCGTCGACGAAGGCGAGGGCCGCCTGCTGGAACTCCCCGTAGATGTCGTGCTGCTCGAGCGCACCGCGCGGGCCGGCGGCCCGCTCGGCGCCGCCCGCTTCGATCACGCGGCGGATGTCGCCGATGCCCGAGTCGCCGGACAGGGCCAGCGCGCCCTCGCGGACGAGCTTCGCACCCGTGTAGGCCTTGGGGTTGTGCGAGGCCGTGCACATCAGCCCGCCGTCCAGGCCGCGCGAGCCGACGAACCAGTAGAGCATCTCGCTGCCGACCTGGCCGATGTCGAACACGTCGGCGCCCACCGAGAGCAGCCCCTCGCGGTAGCGAGCGGCCAGCTCGGGGGCGCTGAGGCGCATGTCGCGGCCGAGCCCGACCCGCAGCCCCTCGCTCGGCTTGGCCTCGAGCTGCCCGAGGACGATGCCGAAGGCCCGCCCGATCCGTTCGGCCAGATCGCCGTCGATCTGCTCGCCGTAGAGGCCGCGGATGTCGTAGGCCTTGAAGACGTCGGGCAGCGGGGTCGAGCTCATGCGCCCGCGCATCCTAGTCGTCCTCCGTCCGGCCGAGGCAGGCGGCCGTGCGCGCGGCGGGGCGCGCCCGGCCCCTAGACTTCAGGCATGTCCGGACATTCGAAGTGGGCCAGCATCAAGCACAAGAAGGCGATCGTCGACTCCCGGCGGGGGGCGCAGTTCTCCAAGTTGACGCGCGCGATCACCGTGGCCGCCCGCGACGGTGGCGGCGACCCCGTCGGCAACCCGGCCCTCGACCTCGCGATCCGCAAGGCCAAGGAAGCCTCGATGCCCAAGGACAACATCGAGCGGGCGATCCTCAAGGGCACCGGCGAGGGCGGTGAGGCGGATGCGATCGAGGCGGTCCTCTACGAGGGCTACGCCCCCGGCGGCGTCGCCGTGCTCGTCGAGGCGCTGACGGAGAACCGCAACCGCACCGGCGCGGAGGTGCGCCACATCTTCACCAAGAACGGCGGCAGCCTGGGCGAGCCCGGCTCGGTGGCCTACCTGTTCGACAAGAAGGGCACGATCGTGATCGATGCGAGCCGCTACTCCGAAGACGACCTGATGGTCGCCGTCGAGGCAGGCGCCGAGGACATCGCGACCGACGAGGGCGTCTTCGAGGTGGTCACCGAGCCGGCCGACTTCACGGCCGTCCGGACCGCGCTCGAAGAGGCCGGCGTCGAGATCGAGAGCGCCGAGATGTCATACCGGCCGTCGAGCCTGGTGCCGGTCGAGGAGGGCCCGGCCGGCAGACTGATGAAACTCCTCGAGCTGCTCGAGGACAACGACGACGTGAGCGCCGTGCACGCCAACTTCGACGTTGCCGCCGACGTGCTCGAGCGGGCGCTCGGCTAGACCTTGCAGCGCCCTCCCATCGCGATCCTCTGCGGCGGGCGCGGCACCCGCCTGCAGGAGCACACCCGTGAGATCCCCAAGCCCCTGGTCGAGATCGGCGGCAGGCCGATCGTCTGGCACGTGATCCAGCTCTATGCCGCCCAGGGCTTTCGGCGCTGCCTGCTGGCGACCGGCTACCGCGGCGAGCTGATCGAGCGCTTCGTCGCCGAGACGGACTGGCCCGAGGGCCTCGAGGTGCGCTGCATCGACACGGGCCCCGACACCCAGACGGGCGGGCGGATCGCGGCGCTGGCGGGCGAGCTCGAGGGCGAGCCGACGTTCTGTGCCACCTATGCCGACGGGCTGGCCGACATCGACCTCGAGCTCCTGCTCGAGTTTCACGCCGATCACGGCGCCCTGGCGAGCATGACCGTGGTGCGCCCGGAGCTGCCCTTCGGCGTGACCGAGCTCGACTGCGACGGCTTCGTGCGTGGCTTTCGCGAGAAGCCGCGCTCCGAGCACTGGATCAACGGGGGCTTCTTCTGCTTCCAGGCCGAGGTCCTCGAGCGCCTCCGCGGGCCCGCGACGATTCTCGAGCGCGAGCCGCTGGCGGGGCTGGCGCGCGAGGGTGAGCTGCGGGCCTACCGTCACCACGGCTTCTGGGAGTGCATGGACACCTACAAGGACGCGGTCGCCCTCGATGACCTGTGGGCCTCCGGCGCCGCCCCGTGGGCCCGGCCTGCCGGGCGGGCCGAGCTGCTCCCCGGTGGCAGGCCGGTCTGAACCCCGCGCGCTCAGGCCGCCGGGCGCCTGACCCGGTACAGCCTGACGGGTTCACGGATGCCCTTCAGCCGGCGCTCGCCGGCGAACGAGTAGCTGAACGCCCCGGCGGCCGAGTCGCGCAACGCGGCGTCGCTCACGAGGCTGCCGGGCCGGGCGATCGAGGTGATCCGGCTGGCCAGGTTGACGGGCCGCCCGTACCAGTCGCCGGCGCGCAGCAGTGCCGGCCCCCAGGCTGCGCCGGCGCGCAGCTGGGGTAGGTCCTCGCCGTCGGCGTCGGCCGCATCGATCAGCTTCAGGCCGACGCCCAGCAGGGGCTCCGGCTCGGGCGAGGCCAGCATGACGGCGTCGCCGATCGTCTTCACCAGGCGCACGGGCGCCTCGAGGAGCTCGCTGGCCAGCGCTTCCAGGCGGACGGCCAGCCGCCCGAGCTCGTCCGGCGGGACTTCCTCGCCGAGCCGGGTGAAGCCGACGAGGTCGGCGAAGCAGACCGCGACCTCGCGCGAGCCCGGCAGTTCCCCGCCCCGGCGCTCCATCGCGCTGACGACCGTGCTCTGGGTCGCGTGGCGCAGGTGCAGGG
>Ga0075017_100001226_pt1 | contig 15515 bp, 11 predicted proteins | sample AleBraG_ABR_2012_FD_71475 | JGI IMG/M metagenome (GOLD analysis project Ga0075017, IMG submission 71475) | Freshwater sediment microbial communities in response to fracking from Pennsylvania, USA - Alex Branch Run_MetaG_ABR_2012 | ecosystem: Environmental > Aquatic > Freshwater > Creek >... | reverse complement strand
GCCTGAAATGGCCGGTGTTATGGGCGCATTGGGCGGGCTGTGGCTGGCCGGCAACGAACCGGATTGGCCCAAGGTTTATCAGGGACAGCAGCGCCAGCGCGTTTCGCTTCCCTCCTACCCATTTGAACGAAAGCGCTTCTGGATTGAAGCGCCACAAAAGCAGTCATCGCAAGAAAGGAAGACATTGATGCCCGTAGTTTCTCCTAGCGTGTCCACTCCCAGCCGGCTGAACCGGTTGGGGCAAGAGCTCATCGCTCTGCTTGAGGATCTGTCCGGATTGGACCTGGCTTCTGCAGCCGGCGCCACATTCCTCGAGATGGGATTCGACTCGCTCTTTCTCACACAGGTGAGTCAGACAGTAGAAAGCAAGTATAAGGTGAAAGTTCGCTTCGCCCGATTGCTGGACGATCTGTCCACGGTCGAGCAGTTAGCGGCGTTTTTGGATACCTCGTTGCCGGAAGAAGCCCCCGCGTCTGTGGAGCTACCGCACCCCGTAGCTCCGGTGATCCCCGCTGCGGCGCCCGCCACCAACGCCATTGAGCAACTGATCAAAGAGCAACTGGCTGCCTTTGCCGAGATGACCGCCAGGCAATTCGCCATGATGCAGAATGCCGGGGCTCAGCCGGCGCCAGAACCGGTAGCGCCGAAAGTCGAGCCGGTCGTATCTCAGCCTCTGCCGGCCGAAGCGCCCAAATTCGAATCGTTCGGCCCTTACAAGCCCGTTCAGAAATCCCCCGATCCCATTACTCCTCAGCAGCAGGAATATATAAACGCTTTCGTCGAACGCTACAACCGCAAGACGCAGAAGTCTAAACAGCTCACACAAAAGCACCGCGCGCATCTGGCCGATCCGCGCGTCGCCGCCGGCTTCCGGCCGCAGTGGAAAGAACTGGTCTATCCGCTGTCAATCGAACGCTCCGCCGGCTCCAAGCTTTGGGACGTGGATGGCAATGAGTACATCGACTTGCTCAATGGCTTTGGCGTGACCATGTTCGGCCATCGCCCGCAGTTTGTGCAGGACGCGGTGGCCCGCCAACTATTCGAAGGTTTCGAAATTGGCCCGCAGACCCCTTATGCGGGCAAAGTGGCCGACCTGCTGTGCGAGATGACGGGCATGGAGCGCGCCGCGTTTACCAACACCGGTTCAGAAGCCGTGATGGCTGCGCTGCGGGTTGCCCGCACCGTGACCAACCGCAAGAAGATCGTGTTCTTCGCCGGCGATTATCACGGCATGTTCGATGAAGTGCTGGTGAAGGGCGCCAACAAGTCCAACGGAACTCTCCGCTCGCGCCCCATCGCTCCTGGCATTCCGGAAGAGATGGCCGCCAACGCCATCGTTTTGGAATACGGCGCACCGGAGTCGCTCGAGATCATCCGCGCTCACGCCGACGAACTGGCGGCCGTGTTGGTGGAGCCGGTGCAGAGCCGCCATCCTCATCTGGTGCCCATCCAGTTTCTCAAGGAACTGCGGCAGATAACCCAAGACCACGAAGTCGCGCTGATCTTCGACGAAGTGGTTACTGGCTTCCGCACGCATCCCGGCGGGGCTCAGGCCCTGTTCAACATTCGCGCCGATTTGGCGACTTACGGAAAAGTGATCGGCGGCGGGCTGCCGGTTGGTGTGCTGGCCGGCAGTGCGAAGTACATGGATGCGCTGGACGGCGGCTCGTGGCAATATGGCGATGCCTCCATCCCCGAAGCCGGCGTGACGTTTTTTGCCGGCACGTTCGTCCGCCATCCGCTGGCGATGGCAGCCACTTTCGCCGTTCTCAACCACCTGAAGCAGAAAGGCCCGCGCCTGCAGGAGGAGCTGAGTGAAAAGACCGGGCACCTGGTGCGCAGTCTCAACGAGCTGTTTGCAGCCAACTCCGTGCCCGCACACATCGAGAACTTCCGCTCTATTCTCTACTTCAGCTTCCCGTCCGATCAACGCCTGGCAAGCCTGCTGTACTACCACGTTCGGGAAAAGGGCGTTCATATACAGGAAGGGTTTCCCTGCTTCCTCACCACAGCGCATACGGAAGAAGATCTGGATGAGATCGTGCGCGCATTCCGCGACAGCATCGCCGAAATGCAGCAGGGCGGGCTTCTGGCCGCTACATCGTCCACGGAAAAGCTGGCAGCGCACGTGGCGGTTCCGATTCCCGTTGCGGCTCCGCCCGCTTTGATTCCGGTTGCCGCCCCGGTCTCCTACATTGAAGCTGAAGTTCCGCTCACTGAAGCGCAACTGGAAATCCGGCTCTCGGCGCAACTCGGCGATGAGGAATCCTGCTCTTTCAACGAAGGTTTTGGAATTCACCTGCGAGGTTCCCTGAACCAGCCGGTGCTCAACCAGTCGCTTCAACTCGTTGTTAACCGGCATGAAGCGCTGCGATCCACCCTGAGCGAATCAGGCGAATCCATCCGCATTTTGAACCATGTGGATGTGCCGTTTCGTGTGATCGACATCACCGCACTGGGGGAAGACGAGCGCGGCCACAGAGTCGCGCAAATCAAAGAAGAGGACGCAATGACTGCGTTCGACCTCGTGCACGGTCCGCTCGTCCGGGCCCAACTCGTCCGTTTAGCCGCTGAAGAGCATCTGCTACTCATCACGGCGCACCACCTGGTCTGTGACGGGTGGTCGATCAACATCGTCCTCGATGAACTCGCAAAACTGTACTCAGCCGAGTGCCAGTCGAAGACCGCCGACCTCCCTAAGCCGGCGAGCTTCGCCGCCTATGCCACCAGCCAAGCCACGCACAAAGTGGACCTGGAAGTGGAAGACTACTGGTCTTCCGAGTTCACTACGCCGGTGGCGCCGCTCGAACTGCCGCTGGATCGCCCCCGTCCCGCGCTCAAGTCCTATCATGGAGCGACGGCCGTAACGAAGATCTCCGAAGCTCAATACCGCACCATCAAACGCGCCGGCGCTCAAAACAACGCCACGCTGCTGGGCGCGCTGTTAACCGGCTTCCAGGCACTGCTCTCGCGCCTGACCAACCAGAACGACATCGTGGTGGGAATTCCCGCCGCGGCACAGGCGGCGCTGGCCGGTGAAACTCTGGTCGGCCACTGCGTGAACCTTCTGCCGATCCGGGTGAAAGCGGCCGGAGACATGAAGTTCTCCGACCTGCTGGCCGTTACGCGGCGCAAACTGATCGACGCCTACGAGCACCAGAGCTATACCTACGGGACGCTGGTTCGCAAACTGGCCATTCCGCGCAATCCCAGCCGCTTGCCGTTGATCGAAGTGCAGTTCAATCTCGAGCGCGTTGGCGAAAAGCTCGACCTCGCCGGTCTCGAATCCACCGTGGAGCAGAGCGCCAAGCGCTTTGTAAACTTCGATCTGTTCCTGAACATCGTGGAGTCATCTCAAGGCCTCACGCTCTATTGCGACTACAACACAGACTTGTTTGACGAAGCCACCATTCAGCGCTGGCTGCAGACGTATGAGACGCTGTTGCTGGCGTTCGCCGCGGACTCCAGCCAACTGCTCTCCAATCTGTCTTTGCTGAGTGACGCCGACCGGCACACACTGCTGTTCGACTGGAACGCCACTTCCGCCAGCTATCCCAAGAATCGCTCGCTCGATCAAATCTTCTCCGAACAGGCCGCCATCACGCCCCAAGCGACGGCAGTGAGCTTTGGTTCGCAAACACTGACTTACGCCGAACTCGATAAACGCTCCAACCAGCTTGCTCACTGGCTGCAGCGTCAAGGTGTTGGCAACGGAACGCTGGCGGGCATCTCGCTGGAACCTTCTATCGACATGCTCATCGCCGTTCTCGCCGTCTTGAAAACTGGCGGCGCTTACGTTCCGCTCGATCCCAACTACCCGCAGGACCGGCTGGACTTCATTCGTCAGGACGCCGGTTTGCTGGTGACGTTGAGCGCCCAAAACTGGCCCCCCTACGACCAGCAATCCGAGGACGCTTTGCCTGGAAACGATCCCGAACGGCTGGCTTATGTGATTTACACCTCAGGCTCCACCGGAACCCCCAAGGGCGTGGAGATTTCGCATCGCGCACTGGTCAACTTCCTGTGGTCCATGCAGCGGCAGCCCGGCATGTCTCCGCAGGACAAGCTGCTGGCCGTCACCACGTTGTCTTTTGATATCGCGGGGCTCGAATTGCTTCTTCCGCTCACCGTGGGCGCTGAAGTCGTTATCGCTTCTCGTGAAGCACGGCGCGATGGGAACGCACTGCTGCAATTGATGGAGACCGCGGGCATCACCATCCTGCAAGCCACGCCCACCACCTGGAAGCTGATGCTGGATGCCGGTTGGGCGGGCTCGCCGAACCTGAAGGCCCTGTGCGGCGGCGAAGAACTCACTCGCGATCTGGCCAATGAATTGGTGCGGCGCGCCGCCTCTGTCTGGAACATGTATGGGCCTACGGAAACCACCATCTGGTCCACCTGCGAGCGCGTCACAGAGGGAGAAGGTCCGGTGTCCATCGGCCGGCCAATTGCCAATACGGTGCTCTACGTGCTGGATCCGCAAGGCCGCCCCGCTCCTCTGGGCGTGCCGGGCGAGCTCTACATCGGCGGCGACGGATTGGCGCGCGGCTATCACAATCGCGCCGAGCTGACCGCGGAACGGTTCTTCCTGAATCCCTTCCTGCGCAACAGCAATGCCCGCCTGTATCGCACCGGCGACCTGGTTCGCTACCAGCCGGACGGCCGGCTCGTCTATTTGGGCCGTCTGGACAATCAGGTGAAGATTCGCGGCCACCGCATCGAACTGGGCGAGATCGAAGCGGCGCTGCTGGAACAACCCTCAGTGCACGATGCCGCGGCGATCGTGCGGGAGGACCAGGTTGGCGAAAAGCGCCTGGTAGCCTATGTCGTGACGGCGGAACACGACGGCGCGCCCAGCGCCGACCTGCGCGCCGGCCTGGCGCAACGCTTGCCGGAGTACATGGTGCCCAGTCTGTTCGTGGCCGTGGAAGCATTGCCGCTCACGCCCAACGGCAAGATTGACCGCAAAGCGCTGGCCGCCCTGCCACCGCCCCAGGCGGCTGTCAAAGATCGCTATGTTCCGCCCGCTACGGAACTGGAACGCATTCTCGCCTCGATCTGGGAGGAAGTGCTTCGCATACCGCGAGTCGGCATCGATGACGACCTGTTTGAGCTGGGAGCGGATTCGATCCATCTCTTCCTGATTTCCTCGCGCGCCGCGCAGCGAGGGGTGCAGTTAACGCCTAAACAGCTTCTGCAACATCGCAATGTTCACGCAGTCTGCGCCGCTATCGAGGAGCAGAATGTCGCCCACCGGCAGGCTCCGGTAAACACCATTTCCCGCGCTTCGCGCGAGAAGTTCCGCATTGAGCGTCCGGCGTAGGGGCCAGGCGATGGGTAGCCGAGACTTTCCCACTCTCGACCGCACGCGCTCCCGAAGCTTGTGCGCCAACTTTCGCAAAGTTGCGTGCGGATGCGTAGCGATAGGCAACTTTGGAACACGCTCGAAAAGGGGACACTGCTGGGAAAGGGTTGAGCGAAGGAGTTCGGACTCGAGTCGCAGTGTCCCCTTTCGCGTCGGACGGTAGCCGTGGCGGTTTGGAAAGCCGGTGCTATACGGCGTTATCTTCCCCCAACGTCACCTTAACGTTGATGGTGCGGCCGTTGCGGAAGATGGTGAGCTCGATGCTGTCGCCGGCGTGTTTGCGCGCCAGCGAGCGGCTGATGGCGTCATCGCGGTCCACGGGTTTGCCGTCAATCGACATGATGAGATCGCCGCCGATGGACAGTTGCGCGTTGCCGATCTGAACCACTTCCTTGCCGCCACGCAAACCAGCGCGGTCGGCGGCGCTGCCCGGGCTGACTTCCTGGATCAGCAAGCCGCCTTGTGTCGGCAATTTGAGGGCGTCTGCATAATCGCCCGATACCGCTACAACGGACACGCCGAGTCTGGGTCGCTTACGGCCGGCCTGCAGATCGTCCAGCATCGCTTTGGCCCGATTGATGGGCATGGCGAAACCGATCCCAATATTTCCGCCCGGTCCGAGAATGGCGGTGTTGATGCCGATGACATTGCCGGCGGAATCGAGCAGCGGACCGCCGCTATTGCCGGGATTGATGGCGGCATCCGTTTGGACCAGTCCCTCCAGTTCGATATTGTTCTCGCCGCGAATGGTGCGGCCAAGCGAGCTGACAACACCCACCGTCAGCGAGCCTTCCAGAAATCCAAACGGGTTGCCGATGGCGAGCACTTTCTGGCCTACCTGCAGGCCTTCGGAATCGCCCAGATGCAACGTGGGAAGCTTCTTTTTCGGTGTGATCTGGAGCAGGGCGAGATCGTTGTAGACGTCGCGCACCAGCAGAGTGGCCCGATACTTGGTCTGATCGGAAAGGGTCACCTCGATGCGCGTGGCCTCGGAGATGACGTGGTTATTGGTGAGAATGCGGCCGTCTCCGTTGACGATAAAGCCCGAGCCGCTGCCGGTGGCCGGGACAGGCTCGAAAAAGAAATTCCGCCGCATCACGGTGCTGGTGATGTTCACCGTGGCCGAATGCGCCATCTTATAAATATCGATATTGTTCAGCTCATCGGCGCTCAGTCCCGCGGCTCTGGTAGCGGGGCCGGACCAGATGGATTCGACATGCGGATCCGATGGGAGCCAGCGGCGCCGCACCCACTCGGTCTTCGACGTAAGGGCAAAAAAACCTCCCACCAGGAGAGCGGCAAAGATGAAAATGCGGAACCTCATGCTGATAGACTCCGGAGCGATTCGTAGACTTGGCGCGTTTGCGCCAGCGTTTCTTCCTTGGTGCCCGACGTATCAATGACGTAATCGGCCACTTTTTGTTTTTCTTCCAACGGCAACTGGCGATCCAGTCGAGCCATCACGTCTTGCCGGGTGGAGTTCTCCCGTTCGCAGGCCCGTTCGATCTGCTGTTCCCGCCGGCAAACTACCACGATCAGCTTGTCAAAGTTGCGAAAGCTTCCCGTCTCTACCAGGATAGCGGCTTCTATGACCACGATGGCATCCGGCTCGCGGGCGGCAATTTCGGCAATCCGCGCCTGCTGGCGGCGATTTACGGCGGGGTGGACGATCTGGTTGAGTTTTTCCAGGCGGGCTGGGTCTTGGAAAACCAGCGCTGCCAATTTTGCGCGATTGATCTGGCCGTCCTGATCGAGAATGCCGGGGCCGAACTCGTCCAGCACCGGCGCATAGGCATCTTCGCCCCGCAGCAGGACTTCATGGCCGAGCGCGTCGGCGCTGATCACGCGGCAACCGAGCCGCGCCAGTTCGCGGCCCACGAAACTCTTGCCGCTGGCGAGGCCGCCCGTCAAGCCGACGCGGAGCATAAGTGCCGCTCGGCGGCCTGTACGGTGTTGGACATCAGCATCGCGATGGTTAGCGGTCCCACGCCGCCGGGAACCGGCGTGAAGGCCGAAGCGAGGTCGCGCTCCGCATCCTGGTCCACATCGCCCAACAGTTTGCCATCGGCCATGCGATTCATCCCCACGTCGATCACGACCGCCCCCGGTCGGATGTGGTCCCGTCCCAGCAGATTGGCGCGCCCGATGGCGGCCACCAGAATATCGGCCCGCCGGCATTCCGCGGCCAGATCGGCTGTTTTGGAGTGGCAGATGGTCACCGTTGCGTTGGCGTGGAGCAGAAGCAGCGCCATCGGTTTGCCGACGATATCGCTGCGGCCCACGACCACGGCGTTCTTGCCGGCAACGCCGATTTGATAGCGCTTGAGCATCTCCATAATGCCGGAAGGCGTGCACGCGCGCGGGCCTGGGATCCCGGCTACCAGGTTGCCGACGTTCACCGGATGAAAGCCATCCACATCCTTGTCGGGCTGCACAGAAACCAGCACTTTGCGGGAATCCACCTGCTTGGGCAGCGGCATCTGCACCAGGATGCCGTCAATCTCCGGCCGTTGATTGAGTCCATCGACGATGCCCAGCAGTTCGCCGGTGGTTATGGTTTCGGGTGGCGCGATCTTTTCGCTATAGATGCCCAAATCGCCGCAGGCTTTGATTTTGTTGCGGACATAGACTTCCGAACCCGGGTCGTGACCAACGAGAACCACCGCTAATCCCGGTGGGCGCCGCAGCTTTGCAATGCGCGGCTTCAGCTCGCTGAGAATCTCGTCGCGGATTCGCTTGCCATCCAGAACTTGGGCGCTCATCAGTCTTCGACCAGGACCGTGGGCCCTTTCTTGGAGCTCTCTTCCTTGGCCCGCTGCACCATGTCCCGCATGATCGCCTCAAAACCTGGCGCTTCCTTGAGCCCGACCGGCTGCCCGGAGTCTCCGCCGATGCGCACCGCGGGATCGAGCGGCAATTCGCCCAGGAAGTGAACGTTCATGTTCTCGGCAGTTTTGCGCCCGCCGCCGTAACTGAACACGTCAATGCGCTCATTGCAGTGCGGGCATTGCAAATAGCTCATGTTCTCTACCAAGCCCAAAATTGGGACCCGCACCTGTTGGAACATGTGGATCGCCTTGCGCGCATCCTCGAGCGAAACATCAGAAGGCGTAGTCACCACCACCGCTCCGGTCAGCGGGGCGGTTTGAATCAGCGTCAACTGCACGTCGCCGGTGCCCGGCGGCAGGTCGATGATCAGGTAGTCGAGTTCGCCCCAGTCCACTCCGCGCAGAAACTGCTGAATCACACTGTGCAGCATCGGGCCGCGCCACACCAGCGGCTTGTCGCCGGGATTGAGAAATCCCATGGACATAACCTTGACGCCGTATTTCTCGATGGGCTGAATGCGCTCGCCGACGGCGTGTGGCGTGGCGCGCACGCCCATCATCAGAGGCACGTTGGGGCCATAGACGTCGGCATCCATGAGCCCGACTTTGTTGCCGGCGCGGGCCAGCGTGATGGCGAGGTTTACGGAGACTGTCGTTTTTCCCACACCGCCTTTGCCCGATCCCACGGCGATCAGATTCTTGACGCCGGCGATCGGCAACTTCTGCGGCTCTGCTTGTGGACTCATACCTTCTGATGGTAAGCCATGGCTGGACGGCGGCCCATTGGCAGAACAACAATCCGACAAAGGGCCGACGAGGCGTCCGCCGCGGGTCAGGGGACCCGCGCCACAATGGGCTTCAAATGCAGAACAGCACTGTCACCCGGCTCACACCCTATGACGTTACCCGTTAAAATGGATTGATGCCGTTCGTGATCGATGACGCCAACCTGCCTGCGACGTTGACGGCTGAGCCGATGACCGACGAAAAATTTACCGCTTTCTGTGCCGAGCATCCGGACTTCAACTTTGAGACGACTGCCGAGGGCGAAATCATTGTCATGGCCCCAGCCCATTCCTTGACTGGCGCAAGCAATGCAGAGATTGGGGCTCAACTGCGCAACTGGGCAAGAATAGAAGGCCGCGGCGTCGGCTGCGACTCCTCCACCGGGTTTGTCCTTCCGAATGGCGCCCGCCGCTCGCCGGACGCATCCTGGACCTTGAAGAGCCGCGTCAAGAAGATGGATACCCGCAAGAGAAGAGGGTTCTGGCATCTTTGCCCTGACTTCGTCATCGAAGTCCGATCCGATAGCGACCGACTGCGGACCGTTCAGAAGAAGATGCTGGAGTACATGTCGAACGGCGCGCAGTTGGGCTGGCTGATCGATCCGGTAAACCGGTCGGTAGAAATCTACCGGCCCGAGGGACAGCTAGAAGCCCGCTCCGGGATGATGAAGATTGAAGGCGGACCCGTGGCCGGCTTCGTTCTCGATTTGACCTACGTTTGGGACCCGCTGGCCGATTAGATTCGCTTCAGTATCTCGGGCGCAACCAGGCGCCAAACACGGCCAATCCGCACCGCCTTCCGTCCTCCGGTCTCCGAAGCTCCGGAACACGATCTTTATGACTTTAAATCTAAGCGAGGGCAAGGAACTATTGCAGTCGTTTTGGTGTCAAAGAAAATTCATGCGGCCAATCAGAAGACTTTTGCTGTTTGCCAGTGAGTTTGGAGTCTTGTTGATTGGATTCATATTTTCTTTAATCATTCTTGTCTCTGTGAGCGATTTACTTTGGCCGTCAGTCGCCGTGTTCGCATTCTTTTCAGCCCTATGCCTAACCCTGGCAGGACTTCTGGCTTTCCGCCGAAAGACACGGCGCTGGAAAATTGAATTCGATGCTGCTGGCTGGGCACGGAGCCGGAATTTAAGTAGTCTATATCCCCGTCGAGCCAAGCTCAAGCGTCTGGCTCGACGAACTCTGGTCTGGCTGCCCTGCGTAATCGCGGCGGTCGCGCTCTTCTTTCCTGTGGCGTCTCACTTCGTGCACCCTGGTTCGCAGTATCTGCGCCGTTATGTTATCCCAATTCCCTGGACATTTACGGTCTTCTCGCCGCTAAGATTCACAGATGGGACCCCAGTTGTTGTGATCGCTAGCATTAGTGGCGTCGGGAGATTCGGGGTGACACCGTTCTGGGGCGACAGACACGTGTTTTCGTGCATGGCGTTTTGGAGCAGCGACAGATCGTATTCCGACTTCCCAGGGAGACCCGGAGGGTTTCGTCGCGAGTTTCAGCTAAACAGCACTCTTCTAACGTGTTGGCAGTATACGCCTCCAAAACGCGAAGACTTCCAGTCTTGGCTGTTTGGCACCGGGCCGCACCGAGAGGTCACGTGCCAGACTTCTTTGGATTTGCAGTATCCTGCTTTCCATGCTTCATTCTATGGCAGAGAAGACGACTTGGCGGCGTTCTACAGTGTTTTAGCAGCTGTGAGGCCGGTTAATTGACTTTCAGCGTCATGGGAGCGACTAGTTTCCACGCATCGCAAATGTGAACCGCCAGATCCTCATCGCCGATCGCATCCAACTCAATACCAACCCAGCCTTTTACGCCTACATACGGCGGTTTAAAGAATATTTGTGGTGAGTTGTGGATGAGAGCTGCCTGATTTCCAGGTGACGCCGGAAGCCAAACCGCAATATGGCCGTCGTTATGGTGATTATTGGCGAACATGGTGAAGACCTTCTTCCGCACGAAGAAAGCCGGCTCGCCGTGAGATAGTTTTTCTGTGGTTTCGGGCAGCGCCAGACAGATTCGCCGCACTCGCCGCAGATGTTCTTCTTCCGCCAAGGCCTAAGCCGGCTTCGCCGCCTCGCCAGACTTCTTCTCCAGATACGCCGCCCGGCTATCCATGATCGCCTTCCGAGCCTCCGGTGGGCCGCCCCAACCCAAGGTCGCGGTCACCCGGCCTTCCAGCTCCTTGTAGATGGTGAAGAAGTGCTCGATCTCGCGCCGCACATGAGCGAAAATCTGGTCCAGGGTGTGCACCTGATCGTAACGTGGGTTGCGGTTCGGAACCGCGACAACTTTTTGATCAGTCTCGTCCTGGTCGATCATGTTGAGAATGCCCACTGGCCGGACCTCGATCAGGCAGCCGGGGAAACTCGGTTCTTCCACCAAAGCCAGCACGTCCATGGGATCGCCGTCGGACGCTAAAGTCCCTGGAATGAATCCGTAATCGCCTGGATAGTGCACCGGCGAGTAAAGTGCGCGGTCCAGCCGAAAAACGCCCAACGTCCCGTCATACTCATACTTGTTGGCGGAGTTCTTGGGGATCTCCACAATCATGCGAACCAACTCCGGCGCGTCCGGTCCGGGATCGAGATCGTACAGGAAGGTTCTCATTTTCTAAAGGTTACCAGACCAAAGGGCACACTTCACTCAAAACATATCCCCGCAAAATGTACTGGAAAAAACTCTTGCATTGACAGGACGAGTCGTGATCTAATCCTTTTGTGGGCCAGAAGTGGCCGAACTGGGAACTAAAGTGGACGATCAGCCCAAACCATCGCCGGACGCAGCCCCTCCTCGAGGCTTCTTTTCCGCGCATGTCGATGACCGCGGGCGAATTAAGCTGCCCGTCGACTTCCAGAACTTCCTGAACGGGACCGGCGACGAGATGCTATACGCAACCAGTACCGATGGCACCATAGCTCGACTGTACCCGATTTCCCTTTGGAAAGACAACGAAAAGCATTTGGAGCAACTAGCTATAGAAGATCCTGCTGCGGCCGACTCGCTCACTTTTATCACGCAGCACTACGGCGCCGAAGCGAAGATGGACTCACAGGGCCGCGTCACCCTGCCGACCGATCTCCGCCGCGAGTTGAAGCTCGAGGGTGAGGTACGGGTGGGGTGCGTTCTCGGCGCCATCAATATTTATAGTCAGGAGCGGTATCAGGAGTACTTGAGCAACTCCCGTACGAGCCTGGCTGCCAGTCTCACTACGGCCCGAACGAAGGGGTTCCGCTAATGCGAGCTTATGCACTTTCCAGTCATGCTCGACGAATCGCTGGAATACCTGGCGGTGAGGCCGGATGGGATTTATGCGGATACGACGGCCGGCCTTGGGGGCCATACGGCAGCGATTGCGCAAAGGCTGACGTCGGGGCGGGTGATTGCGATGGATCGCGATTTGCAATCGCTCGAGATGGCGCGTCGCAACACATCCGAATGGAGCAGCCGCATCTGCTACCACCACGGGCCGTTCTCGCGCTTGCAGGATGCGCTGCGCAACTGCGGCGTGGAGCGGGTAAATGGAATACTGGCCGACCTGGGAGTCAGCCGTTTTCAACTGACGGAACCGGAGCGCGGGTTCTCCTTGATGGCGGACGGTCCTTTAGATATGAGGATGGATCGATCGCAGGGCGAACCGGCGTCGGACCTGGTGAATTTTGCTTCAGAAAAAGAACTAGCCGACCTGATTTATCAGCTCGGCGAAGAAAGGAGGTCGCGGAGGATAACCAGAGCAATCGTTCGGGCACGGCCCATTCACAGCACGTTGCAACTAGCTCAAGTGATCGAACAGGCCGTGCCCCGAACGGGAAAGTTACATCCAGCCACGCAAACGTTCATGGCGTTGCGGATGGCGGTGAACGACGAATTGGGGGAATTGGATCGCTTTCTCGCCGTCGCCCCGGACTTGACGGAGCCGGGCGGGCGCATCGTAGTGATCACGTTTACCTCGTTAGAGGATCGGCCCGTAAAGCGCAAATTTCAGGAACTCGCCCGGAGCGGGCGGGCAACATTGCTGGCCAAGCACGTTATCAAGCCAGCGGACGAAGAAGTCAGCCGTAACCCAGCCTCGCGCAGCGCCAAGCTGCGGGCGTTGGAGATGAACTAAGCAAGAGACAGACCATGGCGACACTGGGAACATTCTTTGACCGGCTTTTCACCGCGCAGGCCGCGGGGCAGGCCACCCCCATCATCCGGGAGGACGTGGATGCGACACAGCTCCGCTGCTTCCCCAACGAAGATGTCTATTTTTTTGTGAAGAAGATCGACAATAGCGCCGTCGTTCGGGAGTCGGACCCCGCGGCCCGCACCACGTGCTGGCGCGTGATTGGATCCTGTGTTGCCGCCGCTGTTCTGCTGATCGCCGTTTTTCTGCCCAGCTTGTACGGTCTGATTGCCGGATATCAATTGGAAGCGCTGAACCAGGAGCGGCAACATCTGGAGATTGAGCGCTCCTCCCTGCAATTGCAAGAAAGCCGTCTCATGAGCCCGCAACGCCTGGAAGAGCTGGCGCGGCAACAGCAGTTCATCGACCCGGCGCCGGCCAAAGTGGTTTATCTGGACGGCAAGCCGGAAGGCATTCTCGCCAAAAGTCTCGGCGGCCGTTAAACGTGAGGACGATCCATGGAGATACAGGGCACACGAAGAGTATATCTTCTCGCCAAGCTCGGGTTGCTCTGGGCTGTGCTGATCGCTGCCCGCTTGCTGCAACTCCAAATCGTCCAGCACGCAAAGTATCAGGCGCTGGCTCGCGACCAACAGGAAAAGACGGTCGAGGTTCGCGCACCCCGAGGGGTGATTCTCGATCGAATGGGCCAGCGCCTGGCCCTGAGCCTACCGGAAGTCTCGGTATGCGTCAATCCGCTGCGGCTGCCGGACCCGCCGCTCGAGGCCAACATCCTGGCCCGCATTCTCGACCTGGATGCCAAAGACCTGTTGAGCCGCTTTCAGAACGCCATCGCCAATGGGCGCGGGTTTCTTTGGATCAAACGGCGCATTGAGCCGGAACAAGCCAGGCGGTTGGCCGAACTGAACTTCGAATGGGTTGAGCTCCGCACCGAGTCCGTCCGTTTCTATCCCAACAAACAACTGGCTGCGCACCTGCTGGGCGGAGTCGACTTTGAAGAAAACGGCAACGCCGGCGTAGAGTTGGCGCTGAACGATGAACTGGAAGGCCATCCCGGAGAACGGCGTGTCACCGTGGACCCGCGCAAACAGAGCTTTCATTCCACCACCTCAAGCGAAGCGATTCCGGGCGGCACAGTCAAGTTGACCATTGATAGCAGGATCCAGTTTGCGGCGGAGCGCGAGTTAGAGAAAGCCATCCACCAACATGGCGCCAAAACCGGCAGCGTGGTGGTGATGGATCCCCGCACCGGTGACGTTCTGGCGATCGCCAACTATCCGACGTACGATCCCAATGAGCCACCGACCAAAGAGCAGGGGCTGGCGCCGCGGGACAATTTGGCGGCTTCGACGCCGTATGAGCCCGGATCGGTCTTTAAAGTGGTCACGCTGACGGCGGCGCTGGAGACCACCCGGCTGCGGCCCGAGACGATTATTCCTTGCGGAAGCACGGTGACCATAGCGGGGCGAGTGATTCACGATCACGGACACTATGGGTCGCTTCCGCTGGAAGACGTGCTGGCCCGATCGAGCAATACGGGCGCGATCAACATTGGTCTGCGTGTTGGCGATGCGCACATGTATGAGTACATGAAGCGCTTTGGTTTCGGGCGGGCGACGGGAATCACGCTGCCGGGCGAATCCGGCGGATTGGTAAGGCCGTTGCGCAAGTGGTCCAAGGTCTCCATTGGATCGGTCGCCATGGGCCACGAAGTTAGCGTGACGACGTTGCAATTGGCGCAGGCCTGCTCCGTGATCGCCAGCGGAGGACTGTTGATGAGACCGCGGCTGGTGGCGGGTGCGGCCACTGAGCCGCCGGTGCGCGTGATTCAGCCGGAAACGGCGATTACCATGCGCCGGATGATGGAAGGCGTGATCATCAAACCGTACGGTACAGGTTTCCACTACGCGCACATTCCCGGCTATACGTCGGCGGGAAAGACCGGCACGGCCCAGACCGTTGATCCGAAAACCGGCAAGTATAAGAGCGAATACAACGCGTCCTTCATGGGCTTCGCACCGGTAACCAATCCGGCCGTGGTGGTGGTGGTGTCGCTCCACGGGACCCATGGAGAAGCCGGATTTGGCGGTCCGGTGTCGGCGCCGGTGTTCCGCGAAGTGGCCGCGGTGGCGCTGCGCATTCTCAACGTCCCCAAGGATCTTCCGGACGACGGTCCGGAGAACACTCCGCCCGCGAAGGCGGATGCGAACGATCTCTCAATCGCTGTCTTGTCTCCTCCAGTCCCTCAGCCGCTGGCCGGCGCAGAAGAAGTGGAGTCATCCACTGAAGCTGCGCCGGACCAGCGGACTTTTTCGCAGCCTCCGGGGCAACTGGCAGGACCGACAGTTCCGAATTTTCGCGGTAAGAGCGTGCGCGACGTGATCGAGTTGTCCGCCGCTCTGGG
>Ga0075017_100001224_pt1 | contig 15520 bp, 9 predicted proteins | sample AleBraG_ABR_2012_FD_71475 | JGI IMG/M metagenome (GOLD analysis project Ga0075017, IMG submission 71475) | Freshwater sediment microbial communities in response to fracking from Pennsylvania, USA - Alex Branch Run_MetaG_ABR_2012 | ecosystem: Environmental > Aquatic > Freshwater > Creek >... | reverse complement strand
GTTGGGGATCGTGCGTTTGTCTGGCGCCGGCGCTCGCGCGGTGGCAGAAGGCACGCTGCACTTCCGCGGCGATCACGAATGGGCGCCGTGGACCGCGACGCTGGCGGAACTCAAAGACGACGCCGGTCACCTGGTGGACCGCGTGGTGGTGACGTTCTTTGCCAAGCCTCGCTCGTACACCGCGGAAGACGTGATCGAGATCGCTTGCCATGGATCGCCGGTGGTTCTGCGCTACTGCGTGGAGCGCGCCTGCCGGCACGGGGCGAGGCTGGCGGAGCCGGGGGAGTTTACGCTGCGGGCGTACGTCAACGGCAGGATCGATCTGCCGCAAGCCGAAGCGGTGCGCGACCTGATCGAATCGACTACGCTGTATCAAGCCCGCGTTGCGGCGCGGCAAGCCGAAGGTTCGATCTCGCGCCGGATCCGGCCGATTAAAGAGCAATTACTGGATCTGATCGCGCTGCTGGAAGCCGGCATCGACTTTGCCGAGGACGACATCAGCGTTGCGGCGGGGCCGGAGATTCTGCGGCGTTTGGAGCCGGTGCGCTCCTCGATTGCGACGCTGGCCGCCACGTTCGACTATGGCCGTTTGGTGCATGGCGGGATCACGTTGGCCATTGTCGGGCGGCCGAACGTGGGCAAGAGCAGCCTTTTTAACCGGCTCATTGAGCAGGATCGCGCCATCGTGACCGAGGTTGCGGGCACGACGCGCGACACGGTTTCGGAGGTGGCGTCGATTGACGGCATTCCGGTGCGGTTTGTCGACACAGCGGGCCTGCGCGAGGGCCAGGATCAGATTGAGAAGCTCGGGATCGAACGCAGCTATCAAGCCATGGCGGACGCCGACATCTCGGTGGTGGTGTTCGATCTTTCCGTGCCGGTGGAGGGGGCGGACTTGGCGATTCTGGAGCGCGCCAAAAAGCAAGGGCGCTACGTGCTGGTGGGGAACAAATGCGATTTGGTAGGCCAGGCGGCGATGCCGGAGGGGTACATCGCGGCGTCGGCCACGACCGGCGTGGGAATCGGCGAACTGCGGGCAAGAATCGTTCCCGCGGCGCCCGATCCACAGGAGGCGGATTTTCTCACCAGCCTGCGGCATGAACAGTTGCTGCAGGAAAGCGTAGAGGCGCTGGGGCAAGCGGCAAAGGCGGTGGAGTTCGGGATTCCGCACGAGATGCTCCTGCTGGACCTGTATGCCGCGTTGCGTCCGATCGACGCGATCACCGGGGCGACCACGGCGGACGACATTCTGAACCGCATTTTTTCAACGTTTTGCATCGGGAAGTAGCTGGTAGAATGGTAGCCGATTGCACCGAATTTCCGCCGCACTGTTTCTCGCCAGCTTCTTGAGCACTCCCGGTTTCGCTCAGCGGGACTCACAAAAGGGTCAACTGGATGGAAACGAAGCGCTATTCACCGTGATGGCCGCGCTGGACGCGGCTGGTTTTGACGCCGATGTAAAAGTAGGGGTCAACCAGGATCTGCGGAAGCAGGTAAGGGAAATGGTGGCGGCGAAACATCCGCCATCCCTCGAAGAGATGCGGTCGTTTGTGGCCGCTCATCACCGGCGCGACCGCACGGCCGATTTGAACCAGTACATCTCCTTTGCTTTGACGCTCAACGGGCCTCCGGATTTTCCGTACCGGTATAAGCCGAACGAACTGCCGCCGGAGGTTGGCGCGCTGGCCGGACTGGAAACGATCATCGCCAATTTTTATGCGGAAGCGAATGTGGAAGAGCTTTGGAAGCGCGTTCAGCCGGTGTACGAACAGGAGATAGCGCGGTATCACGAGCCGGTGACCAAAGCTCTCCTGCAAGTCAACGGGTATTTACGGAACCCGACCAGCGGCTATCTCGGCCGGCGATTCCAAATCTATATCGATGTACTGGCGCCTCCGAGCCAGGTGCAAAGCCGCAGCTTCAAGGACGATTATTTTGTGGTGGTGACGCCGTCAGCCGAGCCGCAGACCGATCAGGTGCGGCATGCGTACCTGCACTACCTGCTGGATCCGCTGGCGCTGAAGTTCTTTCTCGCTCTCAGCCGTATCAAGGGGGCAGCCGAGTATGCCAGCGCGGCGCCGGCGCTGAAAGAGGCATATAAAGACGACTTTACGTTGTTGGCGACCGAGTGCCTGATTCAGGCGGTGGAAAGCCGGCTAGCGCCAGCCTCTCAGCGTCAGGATATGATCGATCGCGACCTGAGAGAGGGCTATGTGCTGACGCCGGCCTTTGCCGAGGGGCTGGTTGAGTTTGAAAAACAGCAGTTGGCCATGCGCATGTTTTATCCGGACCTGATGGACCTGGTGGATTTGAGGAAAGAAGAGAAGCGATTGAACTCCGTACATTTTGCACCCGCGCAGCGGCCTGAGCAAAAGGAGGCGGCAACGCCAGAGCCTGCGCCGACGGGCGGCGAGAAGCTGCTGCAAGAAGCCGAGCAGACGATGTATCGCGATAAAGACCTGGACAAGAGCCGCGAGATGTATTTGCGCGTGCTGCGGGAGCAGGCCCCGCCGCGCGTCCACGCGAGGGCGTATTATGGACTGGCGCGCATTGCATCGTTGAACCGGGATCCGGAACTGGCGGAGAAGCTGTTTGAGAAAACAGTGGAATCGTCTCCGGACGATGAGACCAAATCGTGGGCCTGGCTGTATCTGGCGCGGCTGGCGGACGCCTCCGACCGGCGCGAAGAAGCGGTGGAGCATTATCGCAGCGCCATGTCGGTGGCCGGAGCGCCCGCCGAGGTGAAGAAGGCAGCGGAAAAAGGAATTCAGGAACCATTTACGCGAAAGCAATAAAGGAGACATAGGAGCATTGATGAAACGAGTGATCTTGGCCGCGGTCTTTCTCACCGCTTTCCTTGCCTGGGCTCAAAAGCCGAAGTCGAAGGGTGAGATCGAAGCGCTACAGGCGGTACAGAAGGCAACCACCAATGACGAGCGTTTGAAAGCGATTGACAACGTGCTGACCAAATTCGTGGACACCGAGTACAAGGGTGTTCTGCTGAGCATGGCCTTGCAGACAGCGCAGCAGAAAGGCGACCTGGCGCAGACGACGTTCTACGCGCAGCAGATTCTGGAAGGGGATCCGAAGAACGCCCAAGCGCAGGCGACGCTGGCTTTTGAGACAGCGCGCCGAATTCGGGAAAACGATCTGGACAAGGAAGAACAGCTCGGCAAAGCCGAAAAGTATGCCGATCAGGCGCTGGCGAATGCGCCCACGATGCCGAAGCCCCAATCGAACGTCACGGATGCCGACTGGGATTCGCGCCGCAAAGACTTTATGTCGCAGGCGCACGAGAGCAAGGGCATGGTGGCGATGATACGCAAAAAGCGGGATGTTGCGGTGACGGAGTTTAAGGCCGCGGTAGACGTGTCGGCGGCTCCGGATCCGGCGACTGTGGTTCGGCTGGGGCAGGCCTACATGGATGCTGGGCAGTACGATGAAGCGGCGGCGGCGTTCGACAAGGCGATCAATATGCCCAACGTCATGCAGCAGGTCAAAGATGTTGCCGCGGCGAAGAAGGCAGACGCTCTAAAGAGGAAGGCCACTGGGACTCCCGCTCCGAAATAATTCGATCATGCCGGCGACGCGGGCAGAAACGCTGGAAGCGGTACTGGGATACTGCTTCGAGAATCCGGAGTTGTTGGAGCGCGCCCTGACGCACAAATCCCGCGCCTATGAGCGCGGCGCCGATCCGACGCTGCACGACAACGAGCAACTGGAGTTTCTGGGCGATTCTATTTTGGGCTTTGTGGTGAGCGAGAAACTGGTCGCGCTTTATCCGAACTCACCGGAGGGGCGGCTCTCGAAGCTCAAGGCCCATCTGGTGAGCGCCTCGCATCTCTTCCAGGTGGCATACGAGCTGAAGTTGGGTGAGTTCCTGCTGCTGGGGCGCGGCGAGGAGATGAGCGGGGGGCGGGAAAAAAAAGCTCTGCTGGCGAACGCACTGGAGGCCCTGATCGCGGCGATATATCTGGACGGCGGCATCGACCCGGCGCGCGAGTTTGTTACCGGCATCATCTTTGGTGAGTTTCATACGGCGGAGCAGGCGCTGGGCGCGGTTCCGGATTACAAGAGCGCGCTGCAGGAGACGGCGCAGTCGCTGAAGCTGCCGCAACCGCGCTACACGATTTTGGAAGAGCGTGGTCCGCAGCACGCCAAGACGTTTCTGGTGGAGGCGCGGGTGGGCAAGGAATGGGTGAGTCAGGCGGAGGGGCTGTCGAAGAAGAGCGCGGGGCAGAAGGCGGCGCAGGAAGTGCTGCGGCTGTTGCGGCAGACTTCGGGGTGACAAAGCCTGCACAGGCTTTCCAGAGGCCGATTTCGGTAAGTACACCCTTTCAGAATTACGGTCGCGTATTCAGCAGCGGCCGCTCCCTACGGTCACGGCTCTGAAATGAAGCGCGCGTCAGAATGCTGTGTTGCTGGCGGCTGCGATCTCACTTCCGGCAAAGCGTCGATAATCTGCTGGAGTTCGGTGGAGGAGACGGCCTCAAAAATCGGTTCGCCGATGCGGATCGTCACTTGGGCGCGCCATACGTTTTGCCAACTCTTAAAAGCGCCGCCGCCAGCGTAGCTAAGCGGGTGGCCCCACATGCCTTCAATCTTCATGGGAATGATCGGGGCTGGGCCGCCATTGGCGATGCGCTCGAAACCGCGCTGGAACGGCTGAGTGTCGCCGGTCCGGGTGATGCCGCCTTCGGGGAAAATGCCGACCAGTTCGCCCGCTGCGAGTTCCTTGCGCGCGGTGACCAAGGCGCGCATGGAGCCTTGCGGAGCACCGGTTGGGATGGGAATGGCGTGCATCATCCGGCACAAACTCCCGCCGATGGGAATGTCAAAGAAGGGCTTCCACATTAGGAAGTGAACCATGCGCGGCGTCACGTAGCCGACAAAAATCGCGTCAATCAGGGACACGTGATTGGAGACGAGCAGCGCGCCGCCCTCCTTGGGAATGCGCTGGGCGCCTTCCACGCGAATGCGGAACAGCACGGTGGCGAAGCACCAGAGAGCGAACCGGAAGGTGCGGTCGGGCAGGAGCGCGATCACATAGACGGTGCCGGCGATCATGGCCAAGCCGAGGGCGAGAACGATCCAATCGGCGCGCCAGTGCATCAGGTCATGCAGAATCCACAGAAACGCATAGGCAAAAATCATGCCGGCCATGTTGATGAAGTTGTTGGTGGCCTGCAGCCGGCCTTTCTCCCTTTTGCCGGACACGTCCTGCAAAAACGCATTCAGCGGCACGACGAACAGGCCGCCGGAAAACCCGATGCCAACCAGGGCCGCCAGAGCCAGATTATAGTTGCTGGTCAGGCCGAGAGCGATGGAGAACAGGCCCATCAGTCCGCCGCCAACGGGGACCAAGCCGAGCTCGATATGATCGCCGGAGATGGCTCCGGCCAATACGCTGCCGATGCCGATTCCTGCTGCCAGGGCCGTGATCAGGAATCCGGATTGCGTCTCGGAGACGTGCAGGACTTCTTTGCCGGTGAGCAGCAGCGCCATTTGAAACAGCGCGCCGATGAACCAAAACCAGGAGATGCCGGCCACGCTCATCAGCAGAGGTTTGCTTTTCCAAAGTTCGCGGCAACCGGTGACGATCTCGGTGAAGGGATTCCAGTGAAACGGTTCGGTGGAGCCCGCGGGGCGCACTTTCGGAATGTGCAGGCTGGTAAGCGAGCCGATCAAAGCGAGGCCGAGCAATGTGCCGCCCATGCGCAGCGGAAAGCCTTTCCAATGATCGTAGAGATAGCCGCCAAAGCTGCTGCCGACGACGATGGCGATATAGGTGGTTAATTCCAGCAAACCGTTGGCACGCGAGAGTTGCGTTTCGGGCAGCATCTCAGGAAGAATTCCGTATTTGGCCGGGCTGAAGAAGTTGGCTTGCGTGGCCAGAAGGAAGAGGACCACCAGCAAGCCTTCAATGCGGCCGGAAAGCAGGGCGAAGATCCCCAAGGTCATGATGACGATCTCGAAAGCCTTGGTGGCCTGCAGCACGCGGGTTTTGGAGAAGCGGTCGGCGATTTGACCGGCGTGACCGGCAAAGAGCAGGAACGGCACCACGAACACGACGCCGGCAAGGGCCAGATAGCGGCTGCTCTCGGCCTGGCCGGCCACCGATTCCAGGGCGAAAACCGACACGATCATTTTGTAGACGTTGTCGTTGAAGGCGGCGAGGAACTGGGTCCAGAGGAAGGCCTGGAAGCGGCTGTTGCCGAGCAATCTTCCGTAGCCGGTTTCGTGCTTCATGTTCATTGCAAGGGCACAACGGTAGCCGTTGCTTGTGTATTCGTCCGAATGCGCTGTTTCATTTAGTTACGGGAACACTGGCTAAGTGGTTCCATGCATCGAATGTAAAGATAGGTACAATTATTGTACATGGCTTTGATTCTGGCACAAGAACGGCGTTTTCTTTCCGCAATCTCCAAACTTGCCTACTGTAACCCATTTTTGCCGGAACGAACAGAGTACGAACAAGCCGCGCTGGGGCGGGATTACGTGGCGAGCGAGGCGGTGTGGAGCGCCTCGGTGCAAGAGCCGAATGCCAACAGCCCGAATGTCGCCCGGATCCACGCCCGGCTGGAACCGCTGATGGAGAAGCTGCGTGTCCGGCTGGCAGAGCAGTCCGAGGTTGCGGCGGAAGACCGGATACTTTACGAAGAGTGCGTACATCACCTGCTCTATCAACGCTACTATCGGGATTTCGTGAACGCGACCACCGAGTGGCGCTTCTACGAGAGCTTTGTGGCGGATTGGCGGCGCTATTTCGCGACTAACCCGGAGAGCTTTGAAACGGCGGGCGAACCCGAACATGTGTTTGCGTGCTTTCGGCAGATCCAGCGGGCTTTCCACCTGATCTTCGACCACATTATTGGCAACTCCATGCCGGTGGCCAGGCTGCGGGCCTCGGTGTGGCAGTCGGTGTTCAGCCACGATCTGCGGCGCTACCGGCGCATTCTGTATACGCGCATGCCGGATTTTCCGACGCTGATCATCGGGCCGTCGGGGACGGGGAAGGAACTGGTGGCGCTGGCGATTGCGGGGGCACGGTATCTGAAATTCGATCCGGTGCGGTTTCGCTTTCCTGAGCCGCAAGGGGAGTCGTTTGTGGCCATCAATCTGGCGGCGTTGTCACCCGCGCTGATTGAATCCGAGTTGTTTGGCCATCGGCGAGGGTCGTTTACCGGCGCAATTGGAGACCGGCGGGGTTGGCTGGAAGCGTGTCCGGCGACCGGGTCGGTGTTTCTGGACGAACTGGGCGAGATGGAGCTCTCGCTGCAAGTGAAGCTGCTGCGGGTGATCGAGACGCGCAAGTTTTCGGCGGTCGGCGATACCAAGGTGCGGGAGTTTTCTGGCAAGCTGATCGCGGCGACGAATCGGGATTTGACGGCGGAGATTCGCGCCGGGCGGTTTCGGGAGGACCTGTATTACCGCTTGTGCGCCGATCTGATTCGCACGCCGTCTCTGCGCGAGCAGATTACCGATTCCGCGGAAGTGCTGGACGATCTGATTCTGTTTATGGTGCAGCGGGCGGTGAAGGATGAGGCGGAGCGGTGCTTTCCGGAGGTCAAGAGCTGGATGCACGAGCATCTTCCGCCGGACTACGGCTGGCCGGGCAACTACAGGGAACTGGAGCAGTGCGTGCGCAACGTAATCATACGCCGCTGTTATCAGCCCATGGCTGAGGCGGGCGGGGCGGAGGACGATTTCTACGCTCGCTTTCGGGCCGGTGAATTGACGATGGACGAATTGATGGCGTACTACGCGAGCCTGGTGTATCGCAAGACCGGATCTTACGAGGAGACGGCGCGGCGGGTGGGGCTGGACCGGCGGACCGTGAAGGCGAAGGTGGAGAGTTTTCTCAAGCGGGCGGTGCAGTGAGAAGGGCGACGAGGAATTTTTCAGGCACTGGAACTCTATTGTGATTACTGAGACAATCAGGAAGTAAAGTGTGCCATGACGATTCAGCTTAAGCCGGAACACGAACAACTAATCGGACAGGCGATTCAGGCCGGACTCATCCGGGCTGCTGATGACGTGGTGGACGCTGGAGTCGAAACGATTCGGCAGCGGTTGGAAGAACGGCTGGCATCAAACACAGCAATGAACGCCGAGGAATGGTCCAGGGAGCTTCACGCTTGGGTACACAGCCATTCGACGACAACGCCTCTGCTTTCAGACGAAGCCATCAGCCGGGATTCCATTTACGGAACACGCGGTCTGTAGGTGGCGGTTCTCACCGACACCAACATCCTTCTACGACTACTACAACCTCACCATCCCCATTGCCGGATAGCTGAGCGGGCACTCGATATTCCCCGCGCACGTAACGAGATGATCTTACGAAGAGACCGCCCGGCGGGTGGGGCTGGACCGGCGGACAGTGAAGGCGAAGGTGGAGAGTTCTCTCAAGCGGGCGGCGCGGTACGAAGGGTGACGGAGGTTTTTCAGAACATCCGCAACCGGCAGTGAGCTGTCACTTTTGATGGGGCTAAGCGGCCATGCCCGGTGTAGGCTGCCGCCGGGCGGCAGCAGGAGATCGCGGCAGATCCGTGGCCAGCAGGCCGAGATAGAAGGAACCGTAGTGAATTCGTTCTCGAAGGGCGACCCGCCACTCTCTGTGCTTCCCGGGGAGAAGGCAACGGGCCGCCACGACGGTGGACCTGGCAAGCCACCAACACAGCCCAAGCCAGCACAACATCACCACGACTGCGGAGGAAGCATTGGATGCCCAGCGGACTCACGGGCAACGCTTCCCCCGGTCGAGTTCTCGGAAAGGGCAGAAAGCGACTTCTAGGTGTAATGGACGTCCTGGAATCTCGAGGGGAGGAAAACTTTGCTTTCAACCGCCCAGTACGGAGGCAGACGGGTGTATACTCAGCGAGCATGAGTTGGCTCGAAGTAGGGGCTCGCTCCGCAGGAGGATAGATCATGTTTCGAAATACCGTCAGATTTTCAATGTTCGCCCTATGCTGCTCGTTGTCCGCAGGGATGGCGTGGGCAGACGGGGCAGTGTACGCGATGACTAACGCCCTGGGGAATAACCAGATCCTGGTTTACCATCGGGCAATCAACGGAAGCCTGAGTGCCACCCCCGTCCAGACGATTGCTACCGGCGGTGGCGGGAGCGGTCTGCAGCTAGCTGGGGTGGACTCGCTGGGCTCGGCAGGCAGCGTGCAACTGGACGCGGCGCATCGAATCTTGTTCGCCGTCAACACGGAAACCGTCAGTGCAAATAATGGCGCGGGCACATACAACCAGGACTGCGCACTGGGCACGATCACCTCGTTCCTCGTCGCATCCGACGGCACATTGACGTTCGCGGATCGTGTTTATTCCGGCGGGTTGTTTCCCGACAGTCTCACTGTCAAGCCAACAGGAAACGGAGGAGATCTGCTTTGGGTGCTGAACGCCGGGGGCCCGGGCGTCTGCGCTATCCTGCCCAATATTACCGGCTTCAGTGTGACCGCAGCCGGCAAAATGCAGGCGACACGCTCCCAACGTGTAATCGATCCAGGCCCGACTTCCGCGACCTCGGGCGTGAGCTGCCTCGCTGCGACTGCGGCAGGGTTCAGCGCTTTGACGGGTGCTCCGGCGGCGGATTTCGCCTGCGGCCTGAATCCACCCTCGTTTCCCCGCTCGCCGGCACAAGTGCGGTTCACGCCCGACGGAAGTGATTTGGTCGTGACAGTCAAAGGGACTAATACGATCTACGTCTTTCCGGTCGACGCAAATGGGGTGGCCGGCAACCCCACAGTAACGCAGGCGCCAGGGCAGGTGTTGCCCAGCGCTTTGCCCGGCTTTTTCGGCTTTACTTTCATCAGGAATAGCACCATGCTGGTTACCGAGCTTTTCGGTACAGCCACAAGCATCCCTGTGGGCGGCAGAGGCGCGGTCTCGGCCTTCGGGATCAATGGCGATGGCAGCCTGCACCCGATCGTCCAGGACGTAGGCGATGGAGGCACTGCGGCTTGCTGGATCGCGCTCGAACCCATCGCGGGCCAATACGCGTACGTTGCCAATAACCTCAGCGCCAGCATCTCAAGTTACGCGGTGGGGACGCGTATCACGCTGGTCGCGGCAGTCGCGGCGGCCGCGAGCGGGCCCAATGATCTGGCGACGGCAGCGGAAAACGGCGCCAGCTTCCTGTATGCGGTCGAGGGAGGTACCGGCAATGTCGGGGTCTTCCAGATTAATCTGACAAATGGCTCCTTGACCCCGCTTACGGCGGCCAGCGGCTTGCCTCCCACCGCTCAAGGACTGGCGGCCTTTTAATTACGCGGCCCGCTTCCCGCAGCCCAGAAGCCCGGTTAAAGTTTGAGACTCGGGCTTCTGCGCAATCAGTTTTAAAGCTCCCACGTCGTGTTGACGGGGCTCCGGAGGACGACATGACCCATGGTCTTTGTTGTGCCGGACGCGCTCACCGCCACCGATAAAGATGCGGCTGGCAACATGGTTCGAGGCTAACCGCAAAGCTATCCCGGCAATAGGAGCTTCTTTATAGTGCGTTGAGACCGACGGTCGTTATGGAGCTACAGTTATTTGGCCGGGTGAAACGGAAACGGGCAATGCGGGTCGCAACCATGCAGAGGGATAGCCTGGCGGGCTCATCGAGAGGATGAACGGGGGCGCGGAGGCTCCGCTTCCGCGCTCTTCCAAGAACCACATCGGACCGGTAGACCGCCTGCCTTGAAAATCCCCGTCCGCAGGGCGGAATACTCACTAACGGAGAGCGCCTCTCTCCATTTCAGGCTGAACCCACACTTTGTGCCATGAGCCTCGCCTTGTCGCCGCGATGCGAATGCATGGGATTGGCAGCATTCTCACCTTCAACGTGAACGACTTCACTGGATACAGGGATATAACCGTAGTAGATCCGGCAACTCTTGCCTGATCTCCGATCGTCGCTCCGGATTACGAAAACGAACAAGGCGGGCGGAGAGGGGATCTGCCGTGGTGTGATCAACGGTAATAGATAGCCCGCGCGGTGTACGTCTCCGCCATGCCAGAGCCTCCGTCTCCTCTGCGGGAAAATGAACGAATCGGAAAGCCAACCGCCCGCGCTCCAGTCACGGAAACAGAGATTGGTCAAGCGCCTTTATTCGAGGGCATTCAGAGGGTCACAGGACCCTCTCACAGGAAACAGAGGAAACGAGCGGTAACGCACGAATGTGGAAAGTCTTTCTAAACGGGGAGCGTTCATGTTTGTGCCGGCACGCGCAACGACAAAAGGCCAGCCAACTGCTCAAATTGCTCGGTCCAAAGCTGGGCGTGTTCTTCGCCGGAGGCGGCGCGTTGGCACATCTCCGGGTAGCGGGTCCCGAGCAACGCGTGAAATTGATTCTGGACGGACCAGAGCGCCAGTTGAAATGGGAACCGCTGCGCGTTCTTGACCGTCAACCGAAAAGACTGGAGCAGAGTGAGATCGTCCCAGTGTTCGAGCAAGCGTTGCGACTTGCGTTCGAGGTTTTTGCGTAACGTGTATTCCAAGGTGGTGGTGTCCCACGCAACGCCAGCGACACGCAGCTCATCGAGCAGGTTGCGAATGCGCCCGGAATCCAGTTTCTCTTCAGAGAGCGCTTCGCGCAAGAGAGCGTTGAGGGCGTATTCGGCGGGTGTTTTCATTTCGGGCGGGGCCGGCATGCCGATCTCGTGCAGGCAGCGCAGCAGCGGAGCATGCTTGCGGTAGAGCTGGCTGTAGACGGTCTCCGCATCGTTGAGTGTGGCTGTGAGAATCTGGTTGAAAATCTTGCGTTGCTCGTCTTTAAACAAGTCCTTGAGCGAGTATGTCTGCTCGTTGAAGTTCCTGTCGATCCAGCGAATCGCGCCGGTAATATCGGAAGTTTCGATCACCGCGAGGGCGGATTTCAGCAGGCTTTTGTAGGCCCGCTCACCGGCGTACACACGCACGCCTGCATGTAGATTGTGGTCTCCAAAGCGCAAGGCTCCGAAGGTGAGCAAGGCGGTGTTTTGGGTGATTTCGGAGGTGAACTGCGCCTTGCCGATGGCCAAACGCAGGGTGCCGGATTCCATGGTCCGCATGTCCAGCAGATCCGCGGAGTAAGAGAAAATGCGCGTGCGTTTGGGATAGTCCTCAAACAGGGAACTGATGGCGTAATGCGCGGCCACTTTTTGCAGATTCACGATGGCCGGCTTGACCCACTTGCGATAGATGGCGGCGCCGTCACGATGTTCGGGGATATTGCTCCTGGCTTGCGCCAGGCGCTCGAGAAACGCGTCTTCCAAAGAGCCGCCGAAGACCTCTTGGGCGATCTGGACGACGCGGCCGGCGTACTGGATCACCTGCACGGTTTCCATGCCCGACAACTCGTCGAAGAACCAGCCGCAACTGGTATACATCAACATGGCGTGGCGCTGCATTTCGAGCAATTGCCAGGCTTTGATTTTGTCGAGGAAGCTCAACCGGCGCATGAAATGCTGGGAGGCGAATTCTTCGCGGACCTCCGGAGACCGGTTCAGGATGACGCGGATGTACTCTTCCCGGGCTTCCCACGGTTCGCGCAGCAGCTTGCCGCCCTGCTGCTCGAAACAGAGCGCGACTTCATCACGCAGCCAGTCCAGGGCTGCACGGAGGGGCGCACGCCAATCCTGCTTCCAAGAGCCATAACCGCCGCCGGAATTGCAGCCGCAATCGGAGGACCAGCGGCCGATTCCATGGCTGCAACTCCAGGAAGTGTTTTCGTGGAGCTCGATTTCGCTCACCGGCGGGTTGCGTTCCAGAAACTCGCCGTAGTTGGTGAGGGAAGCCAGGCCGCGTGTTTGCACATAGTCGAGAGCATAGGCCAAGGCCATTTCCCCTTTGGAATGGTGATGGCCATAGGTCTCCCCGTCGGTAGCAATGTGGACGAGTTGGTCGCGGCCGGCGTCAGTAAAGCCACTGAGCAGGCGCTGGGCGAACCGTTCGCCGTTATTGAGCAAGTGCTCGAAGGCCACGGCGCGGGATACCGGGCCATTATAGAAAAATACGGCGATCCTGCGGCCCGTGGGAAGGCGGACCCAATAGGGGCAAGTAGTATCGAGAACTTCGCCTTCCGGACATTTCGCCTGATAGGGGGCCAGAACGGTGAATCGAATTCCGGCATCCGCCAGCGCCTCAAGGGAAGCCAGATCGACCGCGGTTTCCGGCAGCCACATTCCTTCCGGCGGCCTTCCAAAACGCGTCTGGAAATCTCGCACGCCCCAGTTGACCTGGGTCCGCTGGTCGCGCTGGTTGGCCAGCGGCATGATTACGTGGTTGAAGACTTGGGCGATGGCCGAGCCGTGTCCGGAAAAGCGACCGGCACTGGTACGGTCGGCTTCCAGAACGCCGGCGTAGGTTTCCGGCGCTTTCTGCTGCATCCAGGAAAGCAGCGTCGGGCTGAAATTGAAGCTGATGGCGGAGTAGTTGTTGACGATGCGGGCGATCTTGTGATCGGCGTCTAGAATGCGCGCGGCCGTGTTGGGCGCGTAGCATTCGGCAAGGATGCGCTCGTTCCAGTCGTGATAGGGGTGGGCGGAGTCCTGCAGTTCGATGGCCTCGAGCCACGGATTCTCGCGCGGCGGCTGATAGAAGTGGCCGTGAACGCACAGGTAGCGCATGGGTGTCTCCTCCTCTAGCTACTTTCCCACTTAAAATTGCCGTCTGCGACGAAACGACCACTCCCTGCGGTCGTGGCTCTGAAAGGTTTCGTTATGGGGAAGTAGCTAGCAGGCTGCTGAAAGCCTGTGCCACCTGCCGATCCCGATTTCTTACAGGTTTCCGCGCAGCGCCTGTTCGCGCTCAATGGATTCAAAGAGCGCCTTGAAGTTGCCTTTGCCGAAACTGCGGCTGCCCTTGCGCTGGATGATCTCAAAAAACAGAGTGGGGCGATCTTCCACCGGCTTGGTGAAGATTTGCAGCATGTAGCCCTCGTCGTCGCGGTCCACCAGAATGCCGAGTTTCTCCAAGTCTTCAATCGGCTCGTCGATCTTGCCTACACGCGCTTCCAATTCGCGGTAGTAAGTGGAAGGGACGCGCAAGAACTCAACGCCCTGGTCGCGCAGTTTGGTCACGGTGGCAATAATGTGGTCCGTCTCCATGGCAATGTGCTGCACGCCGGGCCCTTTATAAAACTCCAGGTACTCTTCAATCTGCGATTTTTTGCGACCTTCGGCCGGTTCATTGATGGGGAACTTGACGCGGCCGTTGCCGTTGGCCATGACCTTGGACATCAGGGCCGAATACTCCGTGCTGACGTCTTTCTCGTCGAAGTGCTGATAGAGCTGAAAGCCCATCACGTTGCGATAGAAATCGACCCACTGATTCATCTGGCCCCAGCCGACGTTGCCAACCATGTGGTCGATGTAGCGCAAGCCGACGGGCCGGGCCACTATGTCCTCAGCATCCACTGCGCGGAAGCCGGGCAGGAAAGCGCCACGATAGTTCTTTCGCTCGACAAAGCTGTGGATGGTGTCGCCGTAGATTGCGATGGAGGAGATGACCACTTCGCCAAACTCGTCTTTTAGGACCGTGGGCGACAGAACGCCTTGCGCGCCACGCTTGGTTGTCTCCGCAAAGGCGGAGCGCGCATCGTCCACCCAGAGTGCAATCTCATGCACGCCGTCGCCGTGCAGGGCGATGTGATCGGCGATTGCGTTGTCCGCTTGCAATGGCGTGGTCAGCACGAACCGGATTTTGTCCTGCTGCAAAACGTAGGAAACCTTGTCGCGGGTTCCGGTCTCCGGGCCGCGATAAGCGATCAGTTTCATTCCGAAGGCGGCGCGGTAATAATATGCCGCCTGTTTGGCGTTGCCTACGTATAACTCGAGGTAGTCGGTTCCGTTGAGCGGCAAGAAATCCGTCTGCGCGCTTCTGGTGTTCACTTCCATCACTTGAGACATCTGTGTGTTAAACCTCCTTGAGCGCCGCGCTGATCTTTTCGATTGCGTCCACGCAGCGTCGATTCTCGGCATCCGTTCCGGTCGAGATACGAACACAGTTCGGCAGTCCGAACGCCTTTAGCGGCCGGATGATGATGCCGAGTTTGAGCAGGTCGGTGGTGAATTGCGCGGCCTCGCGTTCGCCCGGAAGAACCAGCATCAGAAAATTGGCTTCCGAAGGAACCACGTGAAATCCCATGTGGCTGAGCGATTTCGCCAGCAACTCCAGACCGCGAGCGTTGACTTCCAGGGAGCGGTGCAGAAACTCTTTGTCGGCCAGAGCGCCGATTCCGGCGGCTTGCGCCAGGGTGGACGGTTCAAAGGGCAACTTCACCTTGAGCAGGTTGGCGATCAGATCCTCGTGCGCAAACCCATAGCCGATGCGGATGCCGGCCAGTCCATAGACCTTGGAGAAGGTGCGCAGGGTGATGACGTTGTCATAGCGGTAGTGCATCGAATCCGGATAGCGCGGGTTGTCCTTGGCGTATTCGAAGTAGGCTTCATCCAGGATGATCAGCACGCGCTCAGGAACGTGTTTGTAGAACTCGTCGAACTCCTGTTTGGTAAATATGGTGCCGGTGGGGTTGTTGGGATTCGCCAG
>Ga0075017_100001222_pt1 | contig 15542 bp, 10 predicted proteins | sample AleBraG_ABR_2012_FD_71475 | JGI IMG/M metagenome (GOLD analysis project Ga0075017, IMG submission 71475) | Freshwater sediment microbial communities in response to fracking from Pennsylvania, USA - Alex Branch Run_MetaG_ABR_2012 | ecosystem: Environmental > Aquatic > Freshwater > Creek >... | reverse complement strand
GGCTCAAGGGATTCCGTCGCATCTTCAGTCGCTTCGATAAGCTCGACCTGGTGTTCATCGCCTTCATCTACTTCGCTCTTATCGTGGAAGCACTACGTCCGTAGTGTTAACACGCCCTAGTGCATTTGGGCCGATTCAACCGTATGTGACTGCAAGCAGCCATTCGCGCAGCAGTGCCGCCAGACCTATTCAATCTTATAATTGATCCCGAAGAAGTAATCCCGGCCGAAGGTCTCGTAGTCCCGCAACCGCGACGTGATCTTCGAATAGTCGATGAACGGCGCATTGGTCAGATTGTTGATCTGGAACAGGACAGACAAGCCCTTGGCCGGCCCTTCCTTGAACTCATAGCCGGTCTGGAAGTCCGTGATCTGTTCGTGACGCACGTACTCGAGCGCCCGATCGCCGGCAAAGTCGTCGATCTCACCGATGTAGTCGCTGCGGTAGCGCGTGGCGATGCGCGCCGAGAAACCGTATTTTTCGTAATACGCCGTCGCCGTCCACACGGTCTTCGACAGGCCAGGCAGCGGAATATTCGACGCGGAGGGCTGGCCAGACACCTGACCCTGGATCTGGATCGAGCTGTCGGTCTCCGAGACGCTCGCGCTGACGCCGAAGCCGCTCAGGGCGTCGCTGATCAGCTCGCCCGGCGCCGACACCGTGAATTCCACGCCATCGAGCCGCCCGCCGCCGCCATTCAGCGGTATGGTCAGGCTGCCTAACGGATAGACGGGGATCGGATTGCCGTTCTTGTCCTTGAAGGTGCCGAGCGGAATCTGGCTCGTGTACTGCGAAAAATCGTACGGGTTGATGGTCTGATTGTAGATGTAGGTCTTCAGATTCTTGTAGAACCCCGCCACGGCGACATAGGCCTTGTTCGAGAAATACTTCTCGTAGGAGACGTCGAAGGCATCGGCGCGCCACGGATCGAGCTTCGGATTGCCGACCGTGGCGCCTGGACCTTCCTGATTCGCGGGTGCGCCATTGGAGCCGAGGCCGAAGCCCAGATCGTAGCTGGCCGCCAGCTGGTCCATGCGCGCCCGAGCCAGCTCCTTCGCCGCCGCGAAGCGCACGACCTGCTGGTAGGGCAGCTGGAACACGAGGTTGAGCGCCGGCAGCACGTCCGTGTACTTCTTGCCGAGGCTGAAGGGCGAGGGCGTGTTGGTGGCTTCATTGAAGAACGTGGAGCTGGAACTCTGATCCGTATTGACCACCTGCACGCCGACATTGCCACGCAGCGTCACGCTGGGCGACAACTCGTGATTGAGGTCGCCTTTCAGATACCCGGTAGTCACCTTCTCCACCACCTCCCAGGTCTTGCCAACGAGATACCCGGCATTGGTGGTCGGCAGGATCGGCTGGAAATCCGCGGCCAGCACACCGGGCACGTTCCACGCGAGTGAACTTGGCGTGCCCGAAAAGCTCAGATCCGCCGGCGACAGCAGCAGGTTGGCCGGCACCTGGTAGGGCTTGTTCCCGATCGTGTTCAATCCCGTTTCGGGCTGGCTCTTGTCCTTGGTGCGATCATCGTAGTTCACGCCCACGACCAGGTCGCTCACCCAGTCGCCGAGGGTATGCGAGGCTTCGACGCGGATCGACTTGAGCTCGTCCACGACGTGCGGGAAGCGGCTGTAGCCGGCGCCGTAGATGGTGGGTCCGACGAGTACCTTGGTCGGGTCCGTATACGCATTCTGCAGATTAAAGGTGGGCTGCGAGGCGTTCGGCAGGTAATAGGTGGCGACGTCCGTCACGCCGCCCTGGTACTGCGCCTGGGTCTCGTAATCCTTCTCGGTACGGTTGGCGCGCGAGTAGGACAGATCACCCATGAGCGACCAGGTCGGCGTCTTCCACTTGTTGTTCACGCTCGCGGCGATGATCTGGTCGTGCGTGTCGTAGGAGAAATTGCGCGCCAGCGGCACGACATTGCCCACGGTGGCGCCGACCAGCGTATCGCCCGCGATGTTGAGATTGGAAAACGCCGCGGTGCCATTGGCGAGGCCGTTGTAGTTGCCGAGGTTCACCTCCATGCTGCGCCGGTTGTTGTTGGACTCGGCCCTGGTGAAAAAGGTATCGAGAATGCCGGTGTAGTTGTCGTTGGGCTTCCATTCGAGGGTCGCCAGCGCCCCGTCGCGCGTGTTGGTGCCCGAACTCGCCAGCGACTTGATGCCGTCGGTGACATAGATGTTGGCCGGCACACCCGCGTGTTCCGTGCCGTTGAGGTGCCAGGGGTCGTACAGTCCCAGCTCCTTGCCGACGATCGGCGAGACGAGCCGCGCATAGCCGACGGTCAGACCGAGCGTGTGATCCAGGTACTGGTCGATATAGGAGAAGCTCGCGCGATAGCCGTACTTCTTCGAATCGCTCCCCAGCGCGGCGTCGGAGTTGTTCTGACCGCGCAGGTTCAGCGCAAAAGTACGATGCCCGTACTCCAGCGGCCGCGTCGTCTGCAGCGCAATCGTTCCGGACAGGCCCTGGCCGACGAGCGAGGCATCGGGGGTCTTGTAGACCACCACGGCACTGAAGAGCTCAGACGGATACTGATCGAATTCGATGCTGCGATTGTCGCCGGTGCTGACCTGCTCATGGCCGTTGAGCAACGCCGTGGCAAACTGTGGATCGGTACCCCGAACGCTGACATCCGAGGCACGGCCGTCCGAACGCTGCGAGGTCAGGCCCGGCAGCCGTGAAATCGATTCGGCGATGCTGGTATCGGGCAGCTTGCCGATGTCTTCGGCGGACACGGACTCGACGATTTCGTCCGAGGATTGCTTCGTGGCGATCGCGCTCTGGATACTGGCGCGTATACCCGTGACGACCACTTCTTCAATTGCCCCGGTCTCCCCAGTCGCGCCCGCCGCGGGCTCATCAGCCGCGTTCGCCGCGCCTGCCGCCGCCAGCAGCAGCGCAACACCCGTGACCGCGGATCGGACCCCCCGCGCCAGCCGGCGCATGCCCGATTGGATGCAATAAGTCGTCTTGAAGATGCTCACGAAGTATTCTCCTTAAAAATATAGTGCTGGTATTTGCACCGCAGGCACAACGTCAGGCGACCGGCGACCCCTTCCCGTAGGGGGCTTGTTGTAGATTCAGCAGCCTGGATTTTTAGCGCTAACTTGCGCTGTTGCCAATGCCTGCACATACGTATTCATTGACGCATGCGCTGTTGTTGCGTTGGCCAGACATGATGATTCGCGCACCGCCCGATCAATCCGGCACAGGAAGGGGGAGCGGATGAATACGTATGCACGAGCATCAGCCGCAGCGCGTCGGCGGGTAAGCTGTACGGAAAACGAGAGACGGGGTCGCCATTGGAGAAGAACACGGCCGTCGATCCGGCCCACGCGCAGCACGCCGCCGCAGAGCACGCCTGGTGGCAGGGTGCGGCCATCTATCAGATCTACCCCCGGAGCTTTCTCGACACCAACGGCGACGGCGTCGGCGACCTGCCCGGCATCATCGAGCGGCTCGACTACGTCGCCAGCCTGGGCATTGATGCCATCTGGGTATCACCCTTCTTCAAATCGCCGATGGCCGACTACGGCTACGACATAGCAGACTACCGCAGTGTCGATCCCCTGTTCGGTACGCTCGCCGATTTCGACCTGCTGCTGAGGAAAGCCCATGGCTTGGGGCTCAAGGTCATCATTGACCAGGTGCTCAGTCACACCTCGGCGGAACATCCGTGGTTCGTCGAAAGTCGCCAGGATCGGTGCAACCCGCGTGCCGATTGGTATGTCTGGGCGGACCCGCGCCCAGACGGCACGCCGCCCAACAACTGGCTGTCGATTTTCGGCGGCGGCGCCTGGCAGTGGGAGCCGCGCCGCGCGCAGTACTATCTGCACAACTTCCTGGCCGCGCAGCCGGACCTGAACTTCCACAATCCGGAAGTGCGGCGCGCCGTGCTGGATAATCTGCAATTCTGGCTGGAGCGCGGCGTCGATGGCGTGCGGCTCGATGCGATCAATTTCTGCTTTCACGATCAGCAGCTGCGCAATAACCCGCCCAAGCCCCTTGAGCAGCGCACCGGTCGCGGTTTCGGGCCCGACAATCCCTATGCCTACCAGTACCACGTCTATGACAACACGCGGCCGGAGAACCTGCCGTTCATCGAGGAGCTGCGTGCACTGATCGACCGCTTCCCGGGCACCGCGACCCTCGGCGAGATTTCGGCCGAGGATTCCAACGCGACGATCGCGGAATACACACGACCGGGTCGACTGCACATGGGTTACAGTTTTGAGCTGCTCGGTCCCGACCATTCGCCTGCGCACATACGCGCCACCGTGCAGGGCGCCCTGGCCGCGGCGGCCAACGCCTGGCCCTGCTGGTCCATATCCAATCACGACGTGCAGCGGGTCCTGACCCGATGGGGCCATGCCGAGGCTCCGCGTCACCTGGCGACACAGCTGACAGCCCTGGTGTGTTCGCTGCGCGGCGCCCTGTGCATCTACCAGGGCGAGGAACTGGGGCTCACGGAAGCCGAGCTGCCCTACGAGTCATTGCGCGATCCCTACGGCATCGCGTTCTGGCCAAACTTCAAGGGGCGGGACGGCTGCCGCACGCCCATGCCCTGGACGCGCGCGCCGAGCGGCGGTTTCACCAGCGGAACCCCCTGGCTCCCGCTGCCCGCCGAGCATCATGCGCTCGCCGTCGAAGTGCAGGAGCGTGACCCGGATTCCCGGCTGCAGGCGTTTCGCCGCCTGCTGCGCTGGCGCAAGCAGCACCCGGCACTGCTGTGGGGTACGATCGAGTTTCTGCTGGCCACGGACGCGATACTCGCCTTTACGCGCCATTACCGGGACGAGCGCCTGCTTGCGGCCTTCAACCTCTCGGCGCAAGCCGTCGCGGCCGAGCTCCCCGGCCTGCGGTCCGGCCGGCCCCTGAGCGGGCACGGCCTGCCGCAAGGCACGCTCGAAGGCGGCCGGCTCACGATTCCCGCTCATGGGGTCGTCTACAGCCTCTTGGGCTGAGTCGTCGAGCACTTAGGTCAAAGCCGGGGGCTGTGGCATGATGCCCCTTGGGGGATCGCGGGGAATGCGCAGCAAGCCCACATCGTTCGACATTGCCTACCTGGCCGGCGTTTCGCAGCCGACCGTGTCGCGCGCGCTGCGCGGCAGCCCGATCGTGAGTCTCGAGACCCGCAAGCGCATCGAGGCCATTGCAAAGCAGCTCAACTACAAGGTCGACAAGAACGCCTCTAACCTTCGCTTCCAGCACTCGCATACGCTGGCGCTGCTGCTGTTCGAGGATCCGGCGCCCGAGGAGTCGCAGATCAATCCCTTCTTCCTGGCCATGCTCGGCTCCATCACCCGGGCCTGCGCGCGGCGTGGCTACGACCTGCTGGTTTCCTTTCAACAGATGTCGAGCGACTGGCACAAGGACTACGAGGACAGCCGCAAGGCCGACGGTCTCATTCTGCTCGGCTATGGCGACTACCTCGCCTATGAATCGCGGCTGCAGCAGCTCGTCCGCCAGGGGACGCATTTCGTGCGCTGGGGCGCCGTACTGGCGGGCCAGCCCGGCCTGTCCATCGGCTGCGACAATTTCCGTGGCGGCTACGAGGCGGCCCGCCATCTGCTGAGCCTCGGCCGTCGGCGCCTGGCGTTTTGCGGCGACGCCTCCGACCACTACCCGGAATTCCTCGAGCGCTATCGGGGCTATGTCGAGGCCAACGCCGCCGTGGGAGTGGCGGTCGACCCGAAGGCGCAGGTCGACGCGATCAGCACCGAACAGGCGGGATTCGACGCGGCAAATGAATTGCTGACGCGCGGCGTTGGGCTCGACGCCATCGTCGCGGCCAGCGACCTGATCGCGATCGGCGCCATGCATGCGCTGCAGGAACGAGGCATCGATGTGCCCGGCCAGGTCGCCGTGGTCGGGTTCGACGACATCCCGGCCGCCAGCATGACGACCCCGCCGTTGACCACGGTGATGCAGGACACGCGCCGCGCCGGCGAGGTACTGGTCGAGACGCTGCTGAAGCTGGTCACGGAGGAACATGCCGAAGGCACGGTGCTCCCGACGCGCCTGATCGTGCGGCGCTCGTGTGGTGCGACCCGCGCGGCATGAACGGCGATACGGGCGGCTGCGCCCGCCGACCTGCACCTTCAGGCGCTGGCGGCTACCGGGTCCGGCACCCGCAGCGCCAGCAATCCGGCAATGAAGAACGAGGCGCCGCCGAGAGCCAGCGCGTACATCGGCGCGCCGCCGAACAGTGTCTTGACCAGAAATCCCAGCACGCTCACGGCTACGAGCTGCGGGATCACGATGAAGAAATTGAAGATGCCCATGTACAGACCCATCTTCCCGGCCGGGAGGCTGTCGGACAGCAGCGCATAAGGCAATGAGAGTATCGACGCCCAGGCGAAGCCGACGCCTAGCATCGACAGCAGTAGCCAGGTCGGATCGCGGATCAGCAGGATCGAGGCCAGGCCCAGGCCGCCGAGCCAGACATTGACCAGATGGCTCGCCCGCAGGCCAATGCGCCGGACCATGAAGGGAATGACCAGCGCGGCCAGCGCGGCGAAGCCGTTATAGGCGCCAAACAGTACGCCGACCCAGTTGGCCCCTTCATTGTAGGCGTCCGAGGCCGGATCCTTGGCATGGAAATGCACCTCAGCGACCGCGGCCGTGGTGTAGATCCACATGGCAAACAGCGCCAGCCACGAAAAGAACTGCACCGGCGCCAGTCGCCGCATCGTGCGCGGCATGGTCTCCAGGTCGCGCATGACGGTGCCGAACAGACCGTCGCCGTCGACGATGGCGTGCCCCACGAGCGCCAGGCCCCACAGCAGGGCCCCGGCGCCGATGAGATAAAGCTGCTTGTCCCCATGCAGGAGCGCGACGCTGAGCAACGCCGCCGCACCCAGCAGGGCCCACAGCAGACCCTTGACTCGCTGTCTTGCCGCCGGCGGCCGGCCGGTTGCCGCCATATTTGCGCTACGCGCGCCCGGCGCTGAACTCGGCGGCGCCGGATCCTCGAATGACAGCAGCGTCGCCGGCGGGTACTCGCGCGTGCTCAGCACGGTCCAACCGACGGCGAGGAAAAGCACCGCCGCGCCCATTTCAAAGGCATAGCGTACGGTGTTGGGAATCGCGGCCAATCCGCTGGCGGCCGCGGCGTGATTGCTCACGCCCAGGCGTGCGAGCAGCCAGGGCAGGATGCTGGCCACCACGGCACCGACGCCAATGAAGAAACTCTGCATCGCATAGCCGACGGGACGCTGCTCGGTTCCGAGTTGATCGCCGACAAAGGCGCGAAACGGCTCCATCGACACGTTGATCGACGCATCGAGCATCCACAGCAGACCCGCCGCCGCCCAGAGCGCCCCCGAGCGCGGCATCGCCAGCAGTGCCATCGAAGCCAGCAGTGCGCCGCCCAGGAAATACGGTCTACGGCGACCGAGTCGCGTCCAGGTCCGATCCGAGCTGTAGCCGATGATGGGCTGCACCAGCAGTCCGGTGAGCGGCGCGGCGATCCACAGAGACGGGATCGCATCCAGGCTGGCGCCCAGGGTTTGGAAGATGCGGCTGACATTGGCATTCTGCAGCGCAAACCCAAACTGCAGCCCGAGGAATCCGAAGCACATGTTCCAGATCTGCCAGAACGATAATCGCGGCTTCTGCGCCGCCATCGTCAATGAGCCTCGCCTTCGGCCGCGCAGACCACGAATCCGAGGGCCGGGATACGGACCGGGTAGCTGCCCGGCGCGCCCGGTGCCGCCGCGCAGTCGCCGTGCACGGACCTGAAGTGCCGCGAGGCGGCATCCACATTCACCTGCGCGTTCAGTGGTGCGGTGGAGGTATTGTAGGCCACCAGCAGTTCCTGGCCGCTGTCCGGATCGATGCGCGAGATCGCAAACAGGCCGGGCGTCGCCGAATCATTGCGAACGACCTGGCGGCCCCGCCGCAGCGCCGGCAGCGCGCTGCGCATCCGTGCCAGCTCCTGGATTGCACGGTAGAGCGGATGCGCCGGATTGAAGTTGCTCACCGCGGTCGAGGACGAGCTGCCAATCAGGGGCTGCGCATTGAAGGCCGCCACCTGACTCGCAAACAGATCCTGGCGCGCATCGTTGTCGTCGCCCGTGCCGGCGAACCCCTGTTCGTCGCCATAATAGATGACCGGCACGCCGCGCAGCGTGAATAACATGGCGTAGGCCAGCGTGACGCGCGCCAGCGCCTCGGCGTCGCTGGCGGCCGGCAGGGCCGCACGCAGGAAGTAGCCGTAGCGCCCCTGGTCGTGATTGCTGACGAAGGTGGGCAGCTGCAGCGCCGCGGCCGCGCCGCCCTCGTACAGGGCGTCCTGGCTGAACAGCTGCGTCAGCAGCTCCGTGCCGGAGACGCCCAGGGTCGCATCGCGCACCGCCCTGGCAAAGGCAAAATCCAGTACCGCCGGCAAACGGTCCACGCGCGTGTGCACCGCGAGCGGACCGGGTTCCATAGCGGAACTGGCCACTTCCCCGAAGATGTGGAAGTTGGGGTTGCCCTTTGCGGCGGCGCGTGCACGCATGGCCGGCACGAACGCCTGCCAGAACTCCGGGTTCACGTGCTTGGCGGTGTCGATGCGGAAACCGTCTACCGCGTACGCGTCGATCCAGGCCCCGTAGATGTCAATGAATCCCGCGACCACGCGCGGATGCTCGGTCATGAGATCGTCGAGTCCGACGAAATCCCCGAACGTGGAGCTCTCGCCCTTGAAGGTGGAATTGCCGCGATTATGGTAGTAGATCGGATCGTTGAGCCAATCCGGCACCTTGATGTGCTCCTCGCCCGCGGGGACGTACGGCGTATAGGCATAATCGGGCCGGGTCAGATGCGAGAAATTATCCGCGGTCTGATGCTCGCGTTCGTCACCGAGGAACCCCGGGTTGATCGCTTCGCCGGCCACGCCGCCGCGCCGCGTGTAGGGGTAGTCGGCGCGCGATCGATACGGACACAGCGAGGTCGTGCATTCCCGGTAGGCGATGACGTCCGCCGTGTGGTTGACGATGATGTCGAGATAGACCTTGAGCCCGCGGGCATGAGCAGCCTGGATCAGTGCCGTGAGGTCGGCGTTGTCGCCGAAATGCGGATCGACGCGCGTGAAGTCGGTCACCCAGTAGCCATGGTAGCCGGCCGATTCCTGACCCGGCGCGCCCTGCACCGGCTTGTTCTTGAATACCGGGGCGAGCCAGACCGCAGTCGCCCCCAGGGACTGGATGTAGTCGAGCCGGCGAAGTACCCCACGCAGGTCGCCGCCGTGATAGAAGCCCTTCGCCGTCGGGTCAAAGCCGGTCTGCAGCCGACCGCCCGACAGGCCCCCCCGGTCATTGGCGGGATCCGCATTGTCAAAGCGGTCCGGCAGGAGGAAATAGATGATCTCGTCCTCAGGCTCCCGGGCGCGATAGTCGTCCGCGGACGCCAGGGACACCAGCGACGCCGCGGACGCCCGCGGCACACCCGCAAGTGCGAAACCCGCCGTCACGGCCAGGGCGAATAAGATATCCTTCCAGGCACAAGGCACGTTGCCACTCCCCCTGCCGCGGCGCCGGCGCGTCGCGGCGCCGATTCTCGACTCAAGACTAGCCGTTTGCGTCGCGCCGCGCACCAACGCCGCCACGTCGCCGCATACGTATTCATGGTCGGGCCTGCCTCGCCAGCGGCGGCGGCCGTGGCTGCCGATACTGACGCGGCGTCCTGCCGACGCGCCGGCGGAACTGCCGGTTGAAATGCGAGATCGAGGTAAAGCCACATTCCTCGGCAATCAACGCAATGGGCATACGCGACTGGCGCAGCTTCAGGCACGCCTCGCCACAGCGCACGTCGTTGACGTAGGTCGAAAACGGTTTGCCGGCTTCGCGTCGAAAAAACCGGCTGAATGCCGCGGGTGACACGCCGGCAAGCCGGGCGCCGTCTGCGACGCGCAATGCCTGTCCCATGTGCCGGGCCACCCAGTCCGTGACGCGGTCGATGCGCCGCTCGCGACCCGATCGCAGACCAAACGCCATCGAACTGGCGGCGATCGACGTCAAATCCCTGTCAGAGCGGCTCAGCCAGGCGAGGATCTCCACGAATCCGGCCAGACGATCGAGCGGGCCGGCGCCCGCCATGGCGGTAAGCACGCGGGTGACCTCCCGCGCGCAGACGCCGCCAATCCGGATGCCCAACCGCGCCTGCTCGGCCAACGGCTGGACGCGCTGGAGCTCCGGAAACGCGCGTTGCTCGACCAGGCCCATCGGAAACTGAATGACCGATGCGATCGACGATCCCGCGGTGCCGGTGCGCGCACTGACCCAGGTGTGCGGCAGATCGGCGCCGAGCAACACGAGATCGCCCGACTCAAACGGCGCCACGTTGTCGCCAACGAACCGGATCCCGATACCTCGCTCGATCCAGGTCAGCTCGAGCTGCCGGTGCCGATGACGCGCGGCCCGGAAGCTGTCGACCTCGAAGCGCAGGTACCGGAATGACCGATCGGGATGCGTAATGTGCTCATTTCGGATTCGCACGACGGTATTATTCTGCCTTATGGGTAATTATAGTGCCAATCTTGGTCAGGCTCTGAATATCCAGCGGCGCACGACGGCGCGATGATCAACTCATGACGGCGCCTCCAAACCCGCTGCCACGTACGGCGGTCGATATCGACTCCCCCTACGCACTGCCCGACGGGGCGGTGCAGCACTTCAATGCCCAGGGCTTTATCAAGCTGCGCGATGTCCTGTCACCGGCAACGCTGGCTCACTATGGAGAGGAAATCACCCGTCTCACCGTCGCGCTCGCGACCGAACAACTGCCGCTCGCGCAGCGCAGCACCTACGACCGAGCCTTCCTGCAGGTGATGAATCTGTGGGAATCGAGCGCCCGGGTGCGCGAGTTCGTGCACGGCAAGCGCCTTGGGCGCATCGCGGCCGAGCTGCTGCAGGTTCGCGGCGTGCGTCTGTATCATGATCAGTCGCTGTACAAGGAGCCGGGCGGAGGCATTACGCCGGCCCATGCGGACCAGTACTATTGGCCACTCGCCAGCGATCGGGTTGCCACGGCGTGGATTCCGCTCGACGCCGTGCCGCTCCACAAGGGCCCCCTGGGCTTCTATGTCGGCAGTCAAACCGTGGAGTTCGGGCGCGACCTGGGCATCTCGGATGAAAGCGAGCGCGAGATCACCCGTCATATGGAGGCCCACGGCTTCGAGTTCCGCGAAGAAGCCTTTGCGCTCGGCGACGTCAGCTTCCATCTCGGCTGGACCTTCCATCGTGCCGGGCTCAACGCCTCCTCGGAGCCGCGCTCTGTCATGACGGTGATCTACATGGATGCCGACATGCGCCTGAAGGCGCCCAGCAACGACATGCAGCGCAACGACTGGGCGCAATGGTGTCCGGCCGCGGCGGTCGGAGAACGCATCGCGACCCGGAAGAACCCGCTGATTTACGCCCCCGACCGGCCATGCTGAGCTGCGCGCGTATCCGGCGCCGAACCTGGGCAGGTGTGCTCGGGTCGCTGTGGCTGATGCCAGCCGCGCAGGCGCAGACCGCAGCCGTGCAGGAGATCCCCGGGGTGTCGACTGGCACGATCGTCCGACTCGCCGCGTTTCCGTCGAAGTATGTCGCGGCGCGGAACATCGACATCTGGTTGCCGGCGGGCTATGGAGCCGACAAGCGCTACGATGTGCTGTACATGCAGGACGGCCAGATGCTGTTCGATGCCCGCACGACCTGGAACAAACAGGCATGGGAAGTCGATACAAGCCTCGCGCGACTGGTCGGCGCCGGCCGGGTGCCCGAGACCATCGTGGTCGGGGTGTGGAACATCGCTGCGCTCCGCCATGCCGAATACTTTCCGGAGAAGTTCCTGCCGTACGTCCCCGAGCCGCTGCGTGCGCGTTTCGTCACGCAGGCGTTGCACGGCATGCCCCTGGCTGATCGCTACCTGCGCTTCCTGGTCGAGGAGTTGAAGCCGGCCATTGATTCGCGGTTTCCGACGCGCCCTGAACGCGCACACACCTTCGTCATGGGTTCGAGCATGGGCGGCCTGATTTCACTCTACGCGATCAGCGAATACCCCGATGTGTTTGGCGGCGCCGCCTGCCTGTCCACGCATTGGGTGGGCGCATTCGAGGCGAATGCCTCGCTGCCGCTGGCGGCATTCATCTATCTGCAGTCTCATCTGCCTGACCCCGCCACGCACCGGCTGTACATGGACCGTGGCACCCGGGACCTGGACGCCCTGTACGGCCCCTCCCAATCCTTTGTCGACGAGCTCGTGCGTGAACGCGGGTACACGAACGGCAATTGGATGTCGCGAGTCTTCGAGGGGGCCGGACACACGGAGCACGACTGGGGGGCGCGGCTCGATATGCCTCTGAGCTTCCTGCTTGGCGCGCAATGAAGCCGCTCCGTACGCTGCGACTGAAGGCCATGGCGCTCAGCGGGTGTCTGGCGGCGGATCTGATCGGCGCCCCGGCCATCGCCGAGCCGGTGTCGATCACCGGGTACGTGGACCCATTCATCGGCACCGGCGGCACCGGTCACACGTTCCCAGGCGCGAGTGTGCCGTTCGGCATGGTCGCTCCGAGCCCCGACACGGCGGACAGCGGCTGGGACAGCGCCAGCGGCTACCAATACGGCGCGCCGCGGATCCTTGGATTCTCGAACACGCACATGAGCGGCACGGGCATCGGCGAACTGGGCGACATCCTGCTGCAGCCCGCCGCGGGCCTGGGGTGGTCGAGCGCCACGACGGCGTTTTCCAGCGCCTACGATAAATCGACTGAGACCGCGCATCCTGGGTATTACGCCGTGACGCTGCGCGATAACGCCGTGCGCGTCGAGCTGACCGCGACCCAGCGCGTGGCGTTGCAGCGCTACACGTTCGCTGCTGCGGGTCAGGCCCAGGTGCTCGTCGATCTGGCGCACATCATTCATTTCAAGCCCGGCCCGCGCGCGGCGCAGGCTCAAACCAGCGTCGACACCGCGGGCGAACTGAGTGGCCGACTGCACCTCGAGAACTGGACGGCACGCGACCTGGCCTTCGTCGTGCATTTTGATCACCGAATCGCCCGGTGGGAACGCCTGCCGGCAGCGCCTGGGGAGCAGGCGCCGCGTTATCTGCTCGGCTTCGACCTCGGGCAGGACACCCGTCTCGAGGCGCGGATTGCCGTGTCGACCACCGATGTCGCCGGCGCGCGTCGGAATCTGGATGCCACCGGCCGCGTGAGCTTCGATGCGGCCCGCACCGCTGCCGATCGCGCCTGGGCGGCGCTGCTCGGTCGCGTGCGGATCGAGGCGCCGGAGCGGCAACGGCGGATCTTCTACACGGCGCTCTACCATGCGTTCCTGCACCCCAGCGACATCGCGGACGTCGACGGTCGGGTGCGCGGGCCCACGGGCCAGGTGATCCAGGCGCGCGGCGGCCACTACTACTCGACGCTGTCGCTGTGGGACGTGTCGCGGGCGGGCATTCCGCTGCTCGCCTTGCTGGTCCCGGACCGCATCGACGGCATCGTGCAGACGCTGCTCGAACATCAGCAGGCACAGGGCTATCTGCCGTTGTGGACGGTCTGGGGCGGGGAGACCTGGTGCATGATCGGCAACCCCGCGCTGCCGGTCATCGCGCACGCGGTCGCGACCGGCTTCAGGGGCTTCGACCGGCAGCAGGCGCTCGCCGCCATGGTCGCGACCTCGACCGCCGCGCGGCCCGCGGCGCCGCCGGCCGCGCAACGCGACTGGGCTGTCTACGACCAGTACGGGTTCCTGCCCTACGACAAGGTCGACGGTGAATCGGTCTCGAAGACGCTCGAATACGCGTGGGGCGATGACGCCGTGGCGCGCGTCGCACGGACCCTGGGAGAGTTCAACATCGCGGCGCGTTTCGCGGCGCGGGCCCGCTCTTATCGGCAGGTGTTCGACCCCGCGACACGGACGATGCGCGGCCGCTCCGCAAGCGGCGCGTGGCGCACGCCCTTCGATCCGGCTACCGCCACCTCGCCCCTAAACAATCCGGGCGACTACACCGAGGCGGACGCCTACCAGTACACGCTGGCGCCCGCACTCTACGATCCGGCAGGTCTCGTGAATCTGCTGGGCGGACCCGCGGCCGCAGGTGATTGGCTCGACCGGTTTCTTGCCACCCCCAGTCCGGTCAGCGACCGGCTCCTCGGCCAGGGAGGCGTCATCGGCCAGTACGCCCAGGGCAATGAACCGAGCCACCATGTGGCCTACCTGTACGACTGGACCGACCGGCCATGGAAGGGACATGCGCTGATTCAGCGCGTCGCGCGGGAATTCTACACCGACGCCCCGGACGGGCTGGCGGGCAACGACGATGCCGGCCAGATGAGCGCCTGGTATGTCTTCTCGACGCTGGGCTTCTATCCGGTGGTGCCCGCGAGCGGCGACTATGTGCTCGGTGCGCCGCAGGTGCGTGCGGCGCGACTTGCCCTGGCCGGCGGTCACGTGCTGCGCATCCGTGCCCGCGATTTCGGCGTTGGCCGGCCCTGGGCGCGCACCGTCGAGCTCGATGGGCAAGTGCTCGACCCGCTGGCGCTGCACCACGCCGCGCTGGCGCAGGGCGGAACGCTCACATTTCAGATGGCGTCGGGGCCTGAACGCCCGAACCAGCATCCAAGGGGGAGCGAAGATGCGCGACCGTAGAACCCGGACTCGTTGGCCGGCGTTCGTGCGCCTTGATGCCGGCGACACAGTCGTGCGCCGCGTGGAATGCATCAACAGAAACCATATCGTCGACCTGGGGCCGGTCATTTTTGATTGCATCGTGCGTTGAGAACCCTGGTGGAGCCTTCGCACATCGCGGGCGAGTCATGCTGAAGACGCTGTGGGCGCTGCTTGGGCTGGGATTGCTGGCGTATCGGCCCGGCCAGGCCGCGCCTGCGCTCGCGCCAGCGGCAGCGGGGGCGGCGGCGGCGAGTCCGGCCTGGTACGGTGAACAGGAGGTGTTCTATCTGATCTTCGTGAGGAGCTTCGCCGATTCCGATGGCGATCGGATCGGTGACTTCAAAGGCATCGAACAACGCCTGCCCTATCTACAGTCGCTCGGCGTAACCTCGATCCTGCTGACGCCCGTCGTGCCCTCGCGCTTCTACCACAATTACTTTGCCTCTCGATTTGACGGCGTTGACGCCGCTTACGGCGACCGGCGCTCGTTCCGGCATCTGGTCAGGGCGGTGCACGCGCGCCACATGCGGATCGTCCTCGACGAGGAGATCCAATACGTGGCTGAAGAGCATCCCTGGTGGCTGCAGTCGGCGGGTCACCCCGAATCGCCCTATAGCCCCTACATCCTCTACAACGGCCCGGGCAACACGCAACCCGAGTCCGGATTTCTCGACTCCCTTTCGGTTTCCACCTACGACGGTCAAACGGTGCGCCTGGCGATGGTGAACCTCGCCGCTCCGGTCGTACGCCAGTATTTCGACGCGCTGTTCATCTGGTGGTTGCGGCAGGGTGTGGACGGCTTCCGGATTGATCACATGATGGATGACCTGGACAACAAGGGCAGGCTCACGAATCTGGTTGCTGGCTTCTGGGCACCGCTGTTTGCGCATGCGC
>Ga0075017_100001221_pt1 | contig 15576 bp, 14 predicted proteins | sample AleBraG_ABR_2012_FD_71475 | JGI IMG/M metagenome (GOLD analysis project Ga0075017, IMG submission 71475) | Freshwater sediment microbial communities in response to fracking from Pennsylvania, USA - Alex Branch Run_MetaG_ABR_2012 | ecosystem: Environmental > Aquatic > Freshwater > Creek >... | reverse complement strand
ATAGCAAGCTTGACGCCAAGAGTTTGCGAAAGATCCACTTGCCGAATCGAAATGGTCTTAGCAATGACCGGTGATCATGGCAGCAGGGCCCGCGGCATGCGATTTCAACTGCTTGAAATAGACAGCGAGCAGTCCCGAAAAGGATAGAAAGCCGTGATGCAGAAAATTGGTTTGTTACTTTTGCTGGCAGTTTCGTGTGCGGGCCTTGCTAAAGCGCAGAACTCCACAGGGGAAGTGGCCGAAAGAGTTAAGCAAGAAGTCCTGAAACTAGAGGAAGAAAAGCTTGAGGCCTTTCGAAGCTCGGCGACTCCCGAAAACTACACTGAAGAGTGGGTCAAGCGTCACGATGCTGCAAACATCGTCCACGTAATGCCGGACGGAAGAATGCGGAGCAAAGATCAGCTCATGGCGGAGCTACGAACCGGGAACCGCAAGGTATACTCCCTGAAATACGGCCCCCAGGACATCCGCGTCTATGGAAACGGGGGGGATGGAACTGTTGCGGTTTCGACCTACTTAACTGAGGCTACTGTTAGAGTGCGCGACGGCAAACGGTCAAACGATTCTGTCACGGCTATTGATGTTTGGTACAAGCAGGACGGAAAATGGTGGTTTATAGTCCATAGCGTTCATTCCTTGCCACCCAAAGGAGCAGACAAGCCGCTGATGAAATAAGCAAGTAAACTGGCGCACAGTGATCTAACTCGATTCGGTTTGATCGAGAGTGTCACTAAGCAGCCGACTCCAAGGGATCAGCTTCTGAACTTTTCGCGAAGCTGGAGGCGTACGTAAGGGGGTAGTTCTCCTGAAGACTATCCTAGTGACCTATTGAGTCACGCCAAGCATCAAACATTATCCCAAACGAACCCTCGGTGCGAAACGAAACTGCCTTAATTGCTTTGCTGGTGGAACGTATGAGGAGGGCGACTGCGATGCGAAGGGCTTTCTTGTTGCTGCTGGTAACGATGTCGTCGATCTGCGACGCAAGGCCGCAAGAGATGACGGGCGAAAAAGCTGAGGCGATTAAGAAAGAGATCGTCAAGTTATACGATGAGAAGCTCGGTTCACTTCTGGCGGGCGGCTCCGTCGCCGCGGATTATTTCGAGCGTTACGATGCGGATGACATTATGCAAACAAATGCGGACGGAAGCACCCCGACCAAGGCAAAGGTTGTGGCTGGACTGCGATCCGGTACTGCTCCGAAATTGCTCACGATGACGCAAGACGAGCATCGGGTGCACGTCTATGCGAACGGGAACACGGTTGTGGTGACTGACCGCGGCATTGGCACCAACGAATTCAAGGGCAAGGTTTCCACGATACGAAATCGGTTCACAGATGTTTGGGTCAGACAAAATGGGGAATGGAGGCGAGTGGCTCACATGGTGACCGCGTTTGAGGGACAATGAGCCGCACCAAAATTGTCGGCCGGGTTGGACGCTAAGAGGCGCGCATGCCCAGTCCGACACGAAAGGAACGGGAATGCGAACGATTTTATTAGCGACGCTTGTTGCAGTTTTACTGGTCGGTCTTGCCAACGCGCAGGAAGCGGCCGGGGAGACTGCCGAGGAAGTGACGAAAGCTATCTTGAAATTAGAAGCGGAGAAAGTCCGGGCCGTGCAGAGTACCGTCGGAGGCGATCCCTACATTGCGGATTGGTTTGACCACGTTATGGTTAGTGAGGTTGCGTATACAGGTGCCGACGGTAAGGTTCTCACGAAAGCTCAGTGGATAGATGGATGGCGATCTCCGCAGCACAAGATGCTCTCGATACACCAATTTGATCATCGCGTGAATGTCTACGGGGATGGAGGAGATGGGACCACTGTAGTTGTTACCTTCATTAACGACGTGAGCAGGGAAGTCAGTAGGAAGCAGGATTCCCTCCATAGCAGGGCAACGGATGTGTGGGTGAAGATGGATGCGGCCTGGCGAATAGTTGCCGTTCACATCACACCAGTTCAGGAGAACAAGAAAAATTAGCCCGAGGCGAAGACGAACTGTGGGACGAAGATTTGTTTTATCGCGATTCCAGTGTGGGGGCGCATGTGTTCCTGATAACCTTTCCGTGACGATTTACATGATCCGGAGGGCATTGGGGATAACGGCGGACACAGATATATCGAGACAGTGTCCGGTTACTGCTTCACCGAGAACGCACGCACTGGTCAGGTCGTCGCGGGGATCGACCGGGGTGGAGAAGCTCGAGGAGACGTTTGCATTCATGCCCCAACAAAGGTGGCTGAGGATTATTCCGGTAGCTACAGTCATGTATGCGATTGCTTTTATCAATCGTACTAATGTTTCGTTAGCTCTTCCGGCCATGAGTCGCGACCTCGGCATGAACAGTGTGCAGGCAGGGTCGATCGTGGGCATTTTCTTCTTCGGATACCTCCTTCTGCAAATTCCGGGGGGATATTTGGCGAGTTACTGGAGCACCAAGCGCTTCGTGAGTATTTTGCTCGTGGTTTGGGGATGTTGCGCCATTGGCTGCGGGCTCGTCCGAAGCTGGCACCAGTTGTGGGTAATGCGACTACTTCTCGGAGTAGCGGAGGGAGGTATGTATCCAGCTACACTTATTCTCATCTCCCATTGGTTTCCCAAAAAAGAACGGGCTCGCGCGAATGCCATGTTTTCGATTGCATTGCCTCTGTCCCTGGTCATTTCGTCACCGCTCTCGGGCTGGCTTCTGGATCGCTGGAATTGGCGGACGATGCTCGTCGTCGAGGGTCTCTTTCCTTTGATGTGGTTGATCGTGTGGACGATGAGTATTCACGATTATCCGAGGGAGGCCCCTTGGATTTCGGTAGAGGAGCGGGAATCTCTGGAGCGCACTTTTCAGCAAGAAGTCCAGGAGCGAGAACCTGTAGATCTGGAGGTCTATTGGCGGGTGCTGCTGGGCCCGCAAGTGCTATTGCTGGCACTAATTAAACTTCTAATGCTGAGCGGACAGTTGGGATATTTGTTTTGGCTCCCCAGCGCGCTTGAGAAGAACAGGAGCGTAAGCAACACCCTTGCAGGCGCTCTATACACAGTCCCGTTTATCGTTGGGGCTGTTTCTTTAGTTCTGGTTTCCGCGCACTCAGACAAAACTCGGGAACGCCCGCGGCATGTGGCAGCGCCGATGATCGTCGGCGGTCTCGCTCTTTTCGGAGGTGTGTTAATCAGCGGGCAATCTTCGATACCGGCTTATCTTCTAGTTTGCCTGGCTGCTATAGGAACGTTTGCTCCCCTTGGACCTTTTTGGGCGATACCAACGGAATGGTTTTCCAGAAAAATGGCGGGATCTATCGCGGGCTTGGTGAATGGCGTTGGGAATCTTGGGGGATTTCTTGGTCCGATTCTAGTTGGCTATCTGAACAAGCGGACGGGAAGTTTTATTTACGGGTTCGGATTGCTCAGCATATTCATGCTGATTGGAGCCGCATTGACTTACCCTTTGGCGCACCCGACTGCCTTGGGTAAAGCTGGGACTTCACCGTAATTGCTTAGGGCTTGTTGGAGGATTGATGGACGGGTACGACGTGATCGTGGTGGGAGGCGGGAATGCTGCTTTATGCGCAGCCATTGCTGCTCGGCACTACGTCCGGCGGGTTCTCTTGCTCGAGCGCGCCCCTAAGCACATGCGTGGGGGAAATACCCGACATACCCGAAACATACGTTGCGCGCGAAACGCCAACGCGTACTGCGCGGAAGAGTATAGCGATGCGGAATTTCTTGATGACCTCATTGGTGTCTCAGGTGGACCAGAAAACCTTGAACTTGCCAAGTTTACAGTTCGAGAGTCGCGAAAACTGCCCGAATGGATGAGTAGGCACGGTGTTTCGTGGCAACCTCCGCTGGCTGGCACTCTGCATCTCGGTCGAACGAACGTGTGGTTCCTGGGAGGCGGCAAAGCGCTGGTGAATGCCTACTGCGAAATCGCGTCCAGCATGGGGATCGAACTTCGCTACGACTCCTGCGTCGAAGATCTTTTGATCGAAGATGACACATTCCGCGCCGTAACGGTGAGGTGCGGAGATAACCAAGAACTTATCCGGGGCCGCGCGGTCGTGATCGCAAGCGGTGGATTTGAGGCCAATATTGAATGGCTAAAGCGATTCTGGGGTGAAGCAGCGGACAATTTCTGCGTTCGTGGGACACCCTACAATGATGGCAAAATCCTGGCCCTCCTGCTTGAAAAAGGCGCTCACCCAATCGGCGACCCAAAAGGATTTCACGCGGTCGCGGTTGACGCACGGTCGCCAAAGTATGACGGAGGTATCGTCACTAGATTGGATGCCATTCCCTTCGGCATTGTGGTTAACCGCTCCGGCGAGCGTTTCTACGACGAGGGAGAGGAAATTTGGCCCAAGCGTTACGCCATCTGGGGACGGTTGATTGCCGAACAGCCGGGCCAGGCAGCTTACTGCATCGTGGATAGCAAGACCATCAATTCTTTTCTTCCGCCAATCTATAAACCCTACAGGTCGGACACTATTCGAGGCCTCGCTTCCTGCCTCCAACTCGAAGCCTGTGGGCTTGAGCGAACGGTAACAAACTACAACCTTGCAACCACGGGGAATGCGGAATTACGGCCCTACCACTTGGATGGACTTAAAACACGCGGGCTCGATTTGCCCAAGAGCAACTGGGCGCTTCCGTTGGATCGCCCGCCCTTCTTTGGTTTCCCCTTAAAGCCCGGCATCACGTTCACTTATATGGGGGTGGCCGTGGACGGCGCCGCAAAAGTGCTTAACCGAGGCGGTCATCCATTCAACAATGTGTATGCCGCAGGAGAGATCATGGCTGGGAACATTTTGAACAAGGGGTACCTCGCGGGATTCGGCATGACCATCGGATCTGTATTCGGAAGGTTGGCCGGGAAGGAGGCCGCTGCACATGCTCTCCCGTGAACTCGTTGAAGAGGCAACCAGGCAACTCACGATTTGCAATGCCTGCCGTTATTGCGAAGGATATTGCCCGGTCTTTCAAGCGATCGAATTGAAGCGGGACTTTGCAAAAGGAGACGTTGTTTTCACGGCTCATCTCTGCCATGACTGTCGCGCTTGCTACTACGCCTGCATGTATTCCCCCCCTCACGAATTCGCCATCAACGTACCTCAGGTATTGTCGCAAATCCGGGTGGAAAGCTATCAAGACTGGAGTTGGCCTTCGTGGCTTGGGCGTTCCTTTACGGATCGCCGCGTTGGGAACGCTGTGTCGGCGATCGCGGTTGGAATCGTCATCATTCTGTCCCTCGTGCTTATTGGTCCGTACAGATTATTTACTGCACACCGCGGACCTGGAACGTTTTACGAAGTAATTCCGTTTTTCGCGATGGTGGTCCCCGCGTTCGCGCTTGTTTTTTACGGATTTGCCATTTGGATCGCGGGAGGTGCTCGTTTTTGGCGTGAGGCCGGAAGTGTACTGGGAAGAGGAAAAGGTCTACGCGCACTCGCTGAAGCCGCGGGAGACGCTCTTAGATTGAAGGGGCTGAAAGGTGGTGGACCAGGTTGTTACTATCCAGGAGCAAAGCCTTCCTTCGGTCGACGTCTTTACCACTCTCTTGTCTTCTACGGCTTTATGTCGGCTCTGGCCTCTACGATCCTCGCCGCCTTATATCAGGATGTACTGCACCGACTCCCCCCCTATTCCCTGACAAGCGCCCCGGTTATTTTTGGAAGCCTTGGCGGTGTAGCAATGATTATCGGGATATGTGGACTCATTCTTATTAAATGGCAAAGCGATCCGAAGCCAGCCGGGACTGACGCGCCCAAGTTGGACTACTCCTTCCTGATCATTCTGGGGCTGAGCTCTCTTAGCGGCATGCTTACACTCGCACTTCGGAGCACGCCGGCCATGGGGAGCGCACTCGTTATTCACCTGGGCCTTATTGCTGCCCTCTTTGTGACTGCTCCTTATGGGAAGTTCGTTCATGCGTTGTACCGTTCCCTGGCTCTGATAATGTACCGCCTCGCACCGACGTGCTCCGCACATGAAATCTCACCGTCTTCATTGGACAAGGAGTAAGCATTTTGTTTTGTCGTCATCAACTTATACTCCGCCTTAGCTTTCTCCTAACCACGGGGGTGAGGCTAAATGGGCAAAGGCTGTGAAAGCGGATTTTTAGCCGGATAAGGGCGGAGGGCTCGACGGCCCTGGACCGAGGTTACGAATGGCATGCTCTATGTGAACTCGGGATACGGAAGGGCTGACGGGACGCCGGGCAACGTGCTAGTGGCGTTCGCGGTGGACGGAAAGTAGGAAGTTTTTGTTCTCTGTCGCGCCCTGATTGAACCGGGCGCTCGCGAAGAACGGCGCCTTGACTCGCTCGGCGCGGAGGCAAGTTTGTGGCGAGATCGAAAAACCTATCGGTTGACCGTCGAAACTTCTTGAAGACTGCTGTTGCCGGCGCTTCAACGCTGGCAGCACCGGTTGGCATCTTCTCTTCACAGTCGACCGCGGTATCGCCGCCTCCCCGTGGTATGTCGCTGTTACCTCCGATCGTCGAAGCCGATCCTTCCACAGGTGTCGAGGTGCTGACCGAGGGGCGCGCTGGATCCGACTTCATGGTCGACGTTATCAAGTCTCTCGGATTTGAGTGCGTGTGCTCGGTTGCAGGATCAAGTTTCCGAGGGCTCCATGAATCAGTGATTAACTACGGAGGCAACCAGAATCCGGAGTTCATCACGTGTTGTCATGAGGAGTCGTCGGTAGCCATGGCGCACGGCTATGCCAAGATTGAAGGCAAGCCGCTATGCGTGTTCGCTCACGGCACCGTGGGGTTGCAGCATGCTGCTATGGCGATCTATAACGCCTACTGTGACCGTGTTCCGGTTTACATCGTGGTTGGCAACAACCTGGACGCTACGATGCGGAATCCAGCCTATGGCGAGTGGTACCACAGCGTCCAGGATGCCGCATTGATGGTCCGCGACTACACGAAGTGGGACGATCTACCCAATTCGCTTCCACATTTTGCCGAGTCCGCGGTGCGCGCTTACAAGATCGCTATGACCCCACCGATGGGGCCGGTCTTGTTAGTGGCCGATAGCGAACTGCAGGAAAAACCAGTTTCCGACGGTACCTCGCTGCACATACCGAAGCTTACCCTCGCGCGGCCCCCACAAGGTGATTCTGGCGCTGTTGCTGAGGCCGCACGGCTCCTGGTCCAAGCTGAGCGTCCGGTGATTGTCGTTGACCGCACTGCGCGCTCGCAGGCCGGCATGGAACGACTCGTGCAGTTGGCCGAGACGCTCCAGGCGCCGGTCATCGACAAGTTCGGACGGATGAACTTCCCTTCGCGGCATCCCCTCAATCAATCCACCCGCAGTGGAGCGCTGATCGCTGACTCGGACGTGATTTTGGGTCTTGAAGTGGCTGATTTCTGGAGCAGTCTGAACACCTTCCACGATCAGGTACACCGCACTTCGCAGCCTGTCGTAAAACCTAGCACAAAACTGATCAGCATTACCGCAGACGATCTCTATATCAAAGCCAACTACCAGGATTTCCGGCGCTACACCGAAGTCGACTTGGCCATCGCGGCCGATTCCGAGGCGACAGTACCTTCGCTGATCGAAGCGATCAAGCGATTAATCACCGCCGACCGGCAGACACAGTTCGATGCGCGGAGGGCAAAGTTCGCCGAGTCCCACCTCCAGATTTTGGAACAGACACGGACCGAAGCAACCTACGGCTGGGACGCGAGTCCCATCAGTAACGCTCGCGTGGCCGCCGAGCTATGGGAGCAGATCAAGGATGAAGACTGGTCGTTGCCGGCGTACGTCAAGCACTCTAGTTGGTGGCCACTGCGGCTGTGGAATTTCGACAAGCACTACCAATATATAGGTGCCCAGGGCGGCGGCGGTATCGGCTACAACGCACCAGCCTCGGTCGGCGCCGCCCTCGCCAACCGGAAGCACGGCCGCTTGTCGATAAACATTCAAGACGACGGCGACCTACTATTTGCACCCGCGGTACTGTGGACATCCGCCCATCACCGAATCCCACTCCTTACTGTCATGCACAACAATCGTGCCTACCATGAGGAGCTCATGCACGTACAACGTATGGCCAACCGGCACAATCGCGGGATTGATCGCGCCCATATCGGAACTACGTTTGAGGATCCTAATATCGATTTCGCAAAAATCGCACAGGGCTTCGGAATGTATGCCGAGGGCCCGATTACCGAGCCCAAAGAGCTCGGTCCTGCGATCCGGCGGGCGATCGCAGTGGTTAAGGGCGGTGAACCGGCGCTTCTTGACGTTGTTGCTCAGCCACGCTGAGGCGTGAACATGAAAACAGTTCGTGAGTATGCTTCCGCACCGCGTAACGGGTCGACGAGGAAGTCACTTCTGCAACGACTGAACTCGGTCCGCGCCAGGCGAGCCGTTGTCCTGATGGCGGTAGCAACAATGGCATGGGTTGGGACCGCGTCCAGAGCGGCCGCGCCGCAGGCTAAGTCAGGGACCGAACATTCGAAAGCTGCAAAAGCGCCAGACGGAAACATGGAGAAAGGGAAGCGGCTTTTCGTGAAATATGGTTGTTATGAGTGTCACGGCCGCGAGGCGCAAGGTTCGACGGGGACCGGACCACGCCTTGGCCCGGACCCGGTTCCCCTCTCCGTGCTGGTTTTGTACGTCCGTAATCCGACGGGTGAGATGCCGCCGTACACCGAGAAAGTCGCGTCAGACCAAGACTTGGCCGACATTCACGCTTTCCTGGAGTCGCTGCCGCATCCGCCCAACGCAAAGAACATTCCGCTGTTGAAATAGGTCACAAGGAACGAACATGAGACATTCGACATCTACCGCACGCCGCGAATTTCTCAAGTTTCTGGTGCGAATCCCTATGTCGCTGCGTTTGGAGGGGTGAGCGCCTTTGTCGAGGATTGTGCTTTCGACCAGAGCACTGTTTCCGACGTCATTACCAGCCCAGCCGATGTCCTGTTCGATTCCGAGGAGCCAGCTCGTCACAAGGTTCAGCCCGGACGAAAGCCGAGCAGGGTCTGCCCTGCCCTCGAACGGGTTGAAGCGGTCTCTAAACGGAGACGTTTATGAAAATGTTGTGTTGTCTGGAAGGCCATAGCGATTTTAGGAATTTTTAATAATCATTTTAAGACCGTTAAAGGACACCTTGGCTCATTTAAAGGACACTTCATTTTCCATTAGTCTTGATCGCGTCAGAAAAATAAAGAAGACAAACAGCCAAATTCTGTCATATCAGTAGATGTATCTCTGGGGGACAATCTTTTTGCCTTCAAGACAAATGGCCAACAGCCTCGGACGTTACCTGGGAGCGGTGATCTGCCGCTCGTTTCTGGTTACCGTGAAGAAAGGGATAAGGCCGAAACATCGAAGGAGTGATTTTATGAGAAGCCTTATTTTGACTCTGAGTATTGCCGCCATATGGGTAGGAGTTCCATCGTGGGCGCAACTGTCCACTCCGAATGATGCGGGCGTGGCCATGGGACACGTGCATTTGAATGTTACAAACACGGAGGCGCTAAAGAAGTTCTGGCTTGAGCTGGGAGGCATCCCCACCAAGCTGGGGCCCTTTGACGTCATGAAATTCCCGGGGGTTTTCGTTATGCTGAACTTACGGCCACCAGCCGAGCCGCCAACCGGGGGTACTGTAGGATCGGTAGTGAATCACGTGGGGTTCAAAGTGCCGGACGCCCAGAAATCATTTGCGAAGTGGACGGCCGCGGGCCTGAAAACAGTCTCTGGTTCAAACCCACAACAGTTTTTTTTGTTTACTCCGGATGGCCTTCTGAGGATCGAGATCTTGGAAGACAAGTCACTAACCGTCCCAATCGCTTTTCACCACATACATTATTGGGTGGGCGAAACAGGCCCTGGTGGTGCAGACTCCGTTCAAGAAATCAAGGCCTGGTACGTCAAAATGTTCGGTGCCACGCCGGGAATGCGGGGAACAAACCAGGCTGACGACCTACCCGGGGTGAACTTGACATTTTCACAATCTCCAACCCCAACAGTGGGAACTAAAGGACGGGTGCTAGACCATATCGGTTTCGAGGTCAAAGGCCTCGATGCGTTCTGCAAACGCCTTGAAGCAAGCGGAGTAAAGTTCGACAGACCCTATGCGCGCGGGAGTACAGGCAACGTATCAGCATTGCTGACTGATCCCTGGGGAACGTCCATTGAGTTAACGGAGGGTCTGAACCGCTTGCAATGACCTCACATCGCATTATGCGTGGTTTTCGTAGGCAACGGGTGGGGCTCCCCGGCCAACTGTCAGAAACGGATGCTTCGGGATAAAATTTGCAGGTCCTTCCTAAATTCTGCCGTTGGAGAGCAAGCGCGGTGCGGGGAATTCTTCTGTCGATGATCGCTGTGGTTTCATCGGTCGGCTTTGCTGGAGTTCAGCAGATGACCGGAGGACGGGCCGAAAAAGCTAAACAGGAGGTTCTCAAAATCGAAAAGGATAAGCTTGGTGACCTTCGGCAGAACGGTTCTGAAGCTGCGGATTGGTTCGACCGTTATGATGACGACGGCATGATCAATGCGGGTTCAGATGGAAATATCGAAACTAAGGCTGAGCACGAGGCCAAAATTCGATCTAAACAACAGGCTATAGTCATGGTGAAACAATATGACTATCGTGTCCGTATCTTCGCGAATGGAAACATAGCCATCGTGACTTACAAAGTAAAGTACCAACGTGTGGCCCAACTTAGGCGTGAAGATGCAGTTGCAGAGGACGTTTGGATCAATAAGGATGGAAAGTGGCTAAGGATACTGCACAGTACTCAACGCGTTGTGAAGCATTGAGTCAAATCGACATGCTCGTGTAATTCGAAAGATTGGCGAGCTGGGAACTACTTCGGATCGCCGTGTATCGGGGGTATATGTTCCTAGATACGAAAACTTGGGCCTGAAATCTGCAGAGAATAAGGAACGGTGATGCAAAGAATTGTTTTGGCTATAATGTTGGTGGTTTCGTCAGTTGGTTTTGTCAAAGCGCAGGAGATGACAGGGGAGAAAGCCGAACAAGTTAGGAAAGAGATCCTCGAAATGGATCAGGAAAAGGTCGCGTCCCTAACGGGTCCCCGCTCCGTCGCTGCGGATTGGTCCCGTCGCGTAGATGCCGACGGGATCGCCTTTACAAGCGCTGATGGAAGCATGATCACCAACGCTGAGCATATAGCTCAATTACAGTCAGGAGAGCGGAAAGCCCTCTCTTTAAAGGATGATGATTTTCGTGTGCACGTCTACGCGAATGGAGACACTGCTGTCCTGACTTACCGTGCTAACACTACCATTGAGCTTAAGGGCAAAGCCTCTACACATCAAACCCGGATTACAGATGTTTACGTGAAGGAGAACGGCGCGTGGCGGCGTGTAGTTCATCATGTAACTAACCTTCCGACCCACTTACCTGAGTCGGAGTCCAAAACGGACTAGAAAACTTGGTCGACGGTTTATGTATTCCGTTGTATTGCGCTGCAAACGGTGGATCGGTGAGCCTCTGCGACACCCCGCATGAGGGCTCTTTGGCTCAGGACCCTTTGTGTAGACCTAAGGATTAGCTATCCACCTCACGGGCCGCTTATCGTTTCGGCAGTAACTTGTCTAAGTGGAGACGGTATGAGAGAGAGGGAGGACTGCAAAGATAGCAAAGGTCGATCGCGCGTGTCCGGCCTTGGTCGACGAGACCTCATGAAGATGGGTATCGGCGCCGGCTTCGCCATGACTCAGATGCTGGATGTCCCATGGACATTGGCGCGCGACTCAACTCCTGGGACTGTGGGCGTCATGACGCAGACAGGCACCGGATGGATCAACGACGCGAACCGGACTTCGGGGAATGGCCCGCTGGATGACACAAGTCGGCAGCTCGTCAAATATGTGAGCTCGTTTTCGGAATCGAATCTGACGAGTCCGCTCATCGAACATCTTGGATACGTGATGGTCGACTTTATTGCGTGCCTTATAGCTGGATTCGAAACTGAGCCCGCACGAATCTGCGCACGGTTGGCCCGGTCGACACAGAGCGACCTCAAAAGCACGGTGTTGGGTTACGGTGTGACGACCACGCCAGAGCTGGCCGCGTTTGCAAACACCTGCATGCTGCGGTGCAGCGAATTCGACGTCTCTATCCACATCAGCGACATCATTCCGGGTATCCTCGCGGTTGGAGAGGCGCTTCATTCGACCGGTCCCCAGATACTGGTTGGCGTAACATTAGCCTATGAGGTGGTGGGAGCCCTCTCTGCGGTTGTCAACAACGACCCGGGAGGACTCTGGGACGGCTTGTACGTGGGCCCCGCGACGGCGCTGGTGGTGGGAAAGGTCCTGGGGCTGAATGAAGATCAGCTCGCGAACGCCCTCTCGCTCTCCCTAGTACCGCACTTGCCGATGTTTGTCTCTCATGTCGGAGCGCTCTCGATGTGGAAAGGCTGCCATGACGCGGAGTCCGTCCGCTGCGGCATCTTCGCCGCCTTGTTGGCGCGCGAGGGGATGACGGGGCCGAGCAAACCGTTCGAGGGCAGGGCTGGCCTTTGGGATCACGTCGGTCAGCCCGGCGAGCTGCGCCTGCCCGTCGCCGGTCCTGGCGGAGGAATGTTTGTGGAGCGGGTAGTCATTAAGCGCTTTCCCTCAGAAGGCTCCACGCAGTCGGTACTCGAATTGACTCCGGCGATTAGGGAGTGGACAAAAGCCGACGACATCGCATCGATTCACGTCGAGTTCCCTTTTAGACCGTGGCAAGAGATTGCGGATCCACCTAAATGGGATCCCCGGAATCGTGAGACGGCCGACCACAGCCTGCCATACGTTATCTCCCGGGCTCTGATCGATGGGGATATCTATCTCGATTCCTTCTCGCCGGAGAAAATCATGGATCCAGCGGGGAGACGGCTGATGGAGAAAATCACAGTTGCACCGAATCTCGACTTCACCTACATAGGGCAAGTGCGGCTCACCGTGCGCACGAAAGGGGGTGGTGAGCTGATAAAGGAGACTGCTGTTCATCACCACACACCGATGACCCACGACGAGATAACAGCGAAGTTCAACCGTGTATGCGCCTTCATGCAGGTGACGGACAAGCAGAGGGACCGCTCTTACGCAGAGTGGTCACACCTCCAAGAGGTCCGGGACATCGGGGAGCCGATGCGCGCCCTTGCGCATTTCGGGCAGCCTTTACCTTTATGACAAGCTCAAGACTGACCGAGCGTGCTGGTGCCAGCGGCATAACGGGAGTGGTTTCACGGTCGGACCGTGAGGAGATGAAATTGAGCTTTCCAGTTGGAAGAGGCTTCAAAATGCATAAGTCTGATGCAGTGCTCGTCGGCGTATTACTGGTCGTGACGATCGCCGCACCAGCGTTCGGGAATATCGGGAGCGTCACGGGCAAGTTGATCGATCTTGCTTGTTACTCGCAGAATCAAGAGGACACCGCGAACGGGCATAGAGGTAAAGGGGCAATCTGCGCGCAGGCCTGCGCAAGGGAAGGTTTCGCGGTAGGGCTTCTCACCTCCGACGGGAAGGTCTATCAGGTGATGGGTGAACTGGCGGCGAACAGCAACGCCAGACTCGTGCCACATATGGGTCAGGCCGTGACAATCACTGGCGAGGTCAAAGAGAAAGATGGCCAGCTGATGATTTTCGGGAGCGATCTCAAGATGGTCAAGCAATAGACTACAGTTCTAAAAGTAGTCACTTGGCTGACTGGTGCTCAGCTTTGCCGTCAATCAAGAGGCTCAATCCTGGCGATTTTCCCCCCGTGGACTTCCGCTACCCACACTGATGGAGGAGTGGTCGAGTTGTCGACCTCAACCCACCGTATGTTAGCGTCCACAGTGGGTAACAGGTATTCGGTGAACTTGCCATTTTTCGCATCGAGACGAAGAATCAAATCGGTCCCCATCCCGGCTGTCCAAGCGTCGCCGTTCTTGTCGGCCATGGCTGGGTATGGGCCGCTCCATAGCGTTGGGGCAGTCCATTCCTTAAACTGTTCGGTCTTGGGATCAAACATTCCCAGTTTATTGGCGTAATATTCTCCAAACCAAACCCTGTCCTCAGAATCCACAGACAAGCGCCGCGGACCCGAGTTTACGGTAGGCGTTTTGAATAAAGTTACTTTGCCTGTTTTGGCGTCCACCCTTCCAATGTTGCCACCTACAATGTCGCAAAAATAGGCATTCGAATTTGAGTCTGACGCAATTCCATAGGTGCGGTGTCCTTCAGCCTTCGTATTGTTAAGGTCGAACTGCCCGCTGCCGCCCACTCCAGGGCGGAAATCAGGAAACATCGGGAAAGACGAAATGTGGCCCGACTTGGGATCCAGCCGGGACATTACCAGTCCCTCATCTTCAGTGAACCACACTGTACCGTCTGCCGCGGTGGAGACATGCGGAGAGGAAGAATGGTTAGTGTTGTACTCCGGGGGCTCGAGCCAGGTTTGAAATCTCTCAGTTCGCGGATTGAATCGGGTGATCCCCCCTTGGAGAAACCGTGGGAACCACAGGTCGCCATTCCGGTCTAACATGATTGAAAGTGTGCCGGTGGGGAAATCCGGTTTTAGTGGGGTGAATCGCCATTCCTTGGTTTCGCCCGTTCGCGGATTCAAACGGCCAATGAGCGGCTCGTGAAAATCGTTGTACCAGATTATTCCGTTATCGTCCAGAATGGCATCATGTGGAAGGCGGCCGGAAGCAGGCAAATCGTATTCAGTGATGACAACCCGCGTGGCTCTCCCCGTAGGTCGGGGCAGCGACGTAAGGTCGTAATCCCATTTCGGTTTTGAACTCAAATTGATGGTGCTCAGATACTGCGCGAACTCCGGGTTGGCCTTAGCTGCAACCTTGTAGGGTTGCGCGATGGGGTGGGCGATGGAGCTCTGAATTGACCAATTCTTCATTCTCGCCAAAGTCGTCTGCCACGCATCGGAATTGTATTTGCTCAGTATGATCGGGATTAGAGAGTGGCAATTGGCGCAAGGATAAAGTTCGTTTTTCTCTCGTTGAGTTCCTGGGATGCTCAGCAATATCTCGGCATTAGTGAGCTGGGAGACAAGATTGTGGGTCTTACTGAGCTTAAGATCGGCTTGCATTGTCCCGCCACCCAAGATCTCAACCTGGGCCGCGTTTGCAAGTTCATAACCGGTTGCCCTAATACTGAGTGTATATTTTCCCGACTTGAGTTTAGACGCCGGGAAGGCATATTTCCCCCTGCGATCGGTGACCACCGTAACACTTATCGTGCTGCCGAAGCCCTTGGCAGTGACCAGGACGCCTTCCATTAATCCTTCGGCGTTCGAACTCACTCTTCCCTCAAGAGCTGACGAACTGGGACTCCCATGCTGAGCGGGAAGCAAACACCCGGCAATCATCACTAACGGTAACAAGAAAGTTGTCTTACTACGCATCTTGCACTCTAACCTTTCAAACAGGGCTGGTCGATTTTGGGAGTTGGATAGCTGGACCCGCGGTTTTCATCCCGCGATCTACGCTTTTGGGCGGCGGGCTTTCCGGTAGACAACTTGTGGGGAAACCAACCCCATTTACACACAGTTGACCGTGTCGAATTACTGATTTGTTAACCAACAGTTGATGTCCAATGC
>Ga0075017_100001220_pt1 | contig 15578 bp, 14 predicted proteins | sample AleBraG_ABR_2012_FD_71475 | JGI IMG/M metagenome (GOLD analysis project Ga0075017, IMG submission 71475) | Freshwater sediment microbial communities in response to fracking from Pennsylvania, USA - Alex Branch Run_MetaG_ABR_2012 | ecosystem: Environmental > Aquatic > Freshwater > Creek >... | reverse complement strand
CGCAAACGCTTTCATAAAGAAGCGTTGACGCTCTCGAAAATCAACCACCCCAACATCGCCACCGTCCACGACTTTGACAGTCAAGATGGAACGGACTTCCTAGTCGAAGAATTCATCGAAGGACTCTCTCTCGATGCGATGCTGGTGTCCGGGCCTCTCTCCGAGAAGGAGATCATCAAGCTCGGTGCGCAACTCGCCGACGGCTTGGCGGCGGCGCACGAGCATGGCATCATCCATCGCGATCTGAAGCCGGCCAACGTGTGCGTCACTGCCGACGCACGACTGAAAATTCTTGATTTTGGCCTTGCCATGATCCTGCATCGCGAGGCCAGCCCGAATGCGGTCACTGAGAGCCTGAGCGAAACCAAGAGCATAACCGGCACCTTGCCTTACATGGCCCCAGAGCAATTGCTTGGAAGCAAACTGGACGCGCGCACGGACATCTGGGCAAACGGGTGCGTACTGTTCGAGATGGCGACGGGCCGGCGTCCGTTCCTGGGCTCGGGCCCAGCGCTGACCGACGCAATCCTGCACCTGTCGCCGCCGGCCATCAGCAAGCTCAACCCCAAGATCGGCGCGGCACTCGACGCGGTGATCCAAAAGTGCCTCGACAAGGACCCGGAGAAGCGTTACCAGTCTGCGCGGGAGATTGCAGTGGACCTGCAGCGAACCGTTTCCGCTCCGATGTCGGAGGGAACGCACCTTCATTTGAGATGCTGGTTCGCGGTGCTAGCAGTCGCGGCTGCGTCAACTGCGGTAGTCGGTATTGGGATGCACCTAGAATCGACTCTCCGGCAGAGTTCTTCCGGCGAACATGCGGCTGGAGTCACAGCACAAGGCCAGGCAGCACCGCACGAATCGTATTTGGCAGGGCTGGGGCAGCTGGAGCGATGGGACAAACGCGGCAACCTGGAGTCGGCGATCGGGTTGTTCGCGCAAGCGGTAAAGGCGGACCCTGGCTTCGCTCTCGGGTTCAGTGCACTTGGAGAGGCTTACTGGGCGAAGTACCGGCTCGACCACGATTCCCGCTGGATCGACGAGGCGGAGAGAACGTGCAGGCGCGCCGCGGAGTTAAACAATCAGTTACCAGCGGTCTACGTGACGCTGGCGCGAGTCCACAACGGGAAAGGGCAGCACAACCTGGCATTTCAGGAGATCCAACAAGCGCTGAAGATGGAGCCGCGCGATCCGGACGCATTGCTGGGCGAAGCCGCAGTGTATGCCAGCATGGGACGGGAAGACATGGCGGAGAACACCTACAAGAAGGCGGCCGCGCTCCGCCCGCAGCATTGGGACGGGTACTACGAACTGGGAGTCTTCTATTACCAGCAGCGGCGGTATACCGATGCCGCAGCAGAGTTCGAGCGCGTACTGGAAATCACCCCTGACAACGCCATGGCTCACGCAACGCTGGGTGGAATGATGCAGATGTTGCGGAAGGACCCCGAGGCGGAGAGCCATCTCAAGCGGTCTATCGAATTGCAGCCGAGCTACGCGGCCTACACCAATTTGGGTGCTTTGTACTACCGGGAGAGGCGTTGGGCAGACTCGGTGGCAATGACGCAGAAGGCGCTGGAGATCAATGCCAACGACTGGCGTGCATGGTCGAATCTCGGCCTCGTCTACGATTGGCTGAACCGCAGGAGCGAAGCCGACGACGCATTTCGCAGCGAACTGGCGCGGTTGGAGGAGATTGCCAAGGTCAGCACCGACGATGCCGAAGTACAGGTGGAACTCGGCCTACTGTACTCGAAGTGGAAGCTGCGGGGGAAGGCGGTGCCGCGTATCGAGGCAGCGCTAGCCATCGCTCCGGATGACCCCGCTATTCTGTCCAGCGCCGGGGAAGCCTACGACAACCTCGGCGACCGCACCCGCGCGTTGGAGTTGGTGAAGAAAGCTCTGGTCCAGGGTTGGACCCTGGCGCAGCTGGAGAACGATCCGGGGCAGCAAAAATTGCTTCTCGACTCTCGCTTTCAACAAATCGCACAACAGTTCAACAACAAACCCAGCCCTGCTCAACAGCAGCCCTGATGGGCAGGCCGGCCCATAAGGAGAAAAACTATGACTACCGTCGATTCAACCGCTACTTTACCCGTCACAAACGACACCACGGGCGAGACCCCCGGACATGACGAGCACGGAAACCTCATAATTAGGATCGAAGTTAGGACGCCGCCTATTTTTCACTGCCGCCCTGAGGAGCACGTGGGCAAACAACAACCCAGAAAAGTAATATTCCAACCGGATACCCCCTGCAAGCTGTACTTCACTAAACCTGAAGTGTTCGGACCGAGCCCTTGGCCACTGGCGAAAGGAAACAACGACTTACCGGTTGTCGGTAAGGACGGCGACTGGACGAGCTACAGCCTCGAGCCATCAGCGGACACCAAGAATGATCCCAAGATTGTAGTACCGTAGCGCCGCGCGAACTTGAGCCCGGCCTGTGCGGCTGGGCTCTTTTAAGCCGGCGGCTGCGCTGTTCCTTCTCGCATTCTTGAAGAGCCGATGAAACTTCGGAGGAAATGCCAAATGTGTATGTATCGCTTGCTTATGACCCATCCGTCTATTCAGGCGTCTATTCAGGTGAGCATTCGTCCCGAGAGTTGGACTCGCTTTCAGGTGTTATCTGTTGTCGTTGTCTGTGCAGCCTTAATGCTCACGGGATGCACGCTGCTGCCCATGAGGAAACTTCAGCCGGTGATCGCACCGCCGACAGGCGACACCTGCACGACTGATCGTGCCCTCCTGAGAAATGAGTCCAGCGGGTTCCATTACACCTATCCCCACGAGGTCATAGCAGGGCACACCGAACCCGCAATCGTTGATAATTTCGAGTCATACAATACTGCGATTCAGGCACGGGTTGCGTCCAAATTACCTCCGGCTCTTGCTCAGAACCGTGTTACGAACGCGTTCCGCGAATTTCTGACTCCGGTTTTTGCCGAAGCACAACTTGACGCTCAAGTCGCAGACAGAACCTTGGATGCTCGCAACGCGGCGGACACAAGCAGGCTTGCAAGCGAGCGCGCCATGATACAAAAACACACAATCGCTCCTAATCTGAAACACTCTGAGTTAAAGAACTTTGCCAACCTGCTCTTTGATTTGCAGTTGAAACACGGCCCCGCCGACTTCACAAACGCCAGCACCAACCTTGATGCTCTTGGACCCAGGTCGAGAGCTCTAGTCGCTAATCGTGGCAAAGTCGACACAGACCTAATTGCTTACCTGAAGGCCTACTACGATGGAAAGTTCTATGATCGCATGGGCACAACCATTTCAAAGCCACAGCTCCCTGGCTTGAATAACTTAACTAACTTCTCCGTACCGGACTCGGAGATTGTCGCTGCCGAAACAGTGTTGCTCGAATTCTTAATCGATTGCATCGATCCAACTCCCGTGATGGGGGATAAAGACGACCACCCGGTCGGCACGACTTACTACCCGGGCGGATCGACCATCGAGCCCACGGCCTTGACCACTGGCCTTGCGAGCTATGTAACGCTTCCGCAGGACGGATGCGGTATCACACTCAAGAACGTCTGGGTATTGAAGGATCTCGCGAATGGCGCGAGCGATCAGGCTGCAGCCGTTGGCGGCCTAGTTGCGAACACTCCCGGAGGTATCTCGCTTGGACTGGGAGTCGTTGGTAAGATTTCCATCGGGGATAACCAGACACTTAGCGATCTCGTAAAGACTGCGGCCTCGGATTTGGCCCTGCGTGCAACTTTAATGACGTCTTATTTCACTCTGCGTCATGTTACCTTCAACCCCATTCAGTCCTAGGGCGGACCGCGTGTCCCGAGTCCGAACAATTCTGCTATGGCCAGATTAGAAAACTACCCTTTGCTAACGCGATGAGTGGACATCGAGAACTGCAGTTTCTGCCGAGCTTCCAGGAGCCACATTCTGGAATGGTTTTCTAACACCTTTGCCGCACAGCGGGCAGGATAACCGCACTGTTCTGTAAGATCGAGATCGGGCCCTGACCACTCGACCTCAGGAGCGGGGGGGCAGTGCCAACTCCCGGGTCGACGACATGGATTTCAGGAGCGAACGTCGTCGGCAAACTGCCTTTAAGAAGGGGTTGCCAGGGCTGCCGATAGGCGTCACCGGATGTGCACCAGTGTCCCGGAGATACGTGCCCGGCAGCAGATTTGCGACTGTTTAAGGACGTGCGGATAGGCAATCTTCTCAAAGCCAGGTTTCTAATCAGCCCAGGTTGAGGTAGAGACACGAAGACCAACCACTCAGTCTTCGTATCGGATCAGCCCAGTATATCGGCGTCGAAACGAGTGAGGTTCTCACGGGAACGGTTTACCAGCTCTGCAAGCCGGTCGGCACGGTATTTGAGTCCTGCCCATGAATGCCTCCTCACAGCACCAACCACAGGACTTTGGGGAGTTTTGGCAGCCCCAACTTCCCAGACTTCTTTACTTTTCACCAGAAGGCTTGTTTTCCCAGCATCTACTGAATTTCGTCTGCCGTCAGCCGCGCGGATTACTCTGGCGTCTTGCCTCCGTGGTCGCTTGCTCTGCTCTTTGGGTCAGTCCGCTGGTCGTGGATTGCCAACTAGTGGTCCAATCTGTTCAGCGCTGCCATTCCATTCGAGTCAGCTTACTAGCAAGGGATCGCTGGCTTGTCTGACCGTCCTTTTCGGAGTCAACCTGAGGTAGGACGGAACCCAGACATTACTAGCGGCTAGCTCTCTTCCGCTTTCTCTCTCCTGCGTTCCATGACTGTGTCGTCGTGGAGCGCACGCATTAGGGGGTCGTTGTAAATGGTCGCGTGTTTCCTGAAGCTTGGCTCTTTATGAATGACGGGTTTCATGTCATACATTCTTTTGGCGTCTGGGTGAGTTGATTTGCTGGAACAGGCGAGCAACTTGCCTCGCTCTCCTTTGCTTATGAGCTTCAACTGGGCAAAGGTGGTAAAGAGATTCTCTGGCTTGCGAGTCATCTTCTCAACACGTCCCACAACAAGCCCCCTGCGGATCAGACATCTCTCCAGCTTTAGCCTACCCTTGGCGGCTTTCCCCGTCACCTTGCCCTCGACAGACACGGATTGATCTCTATTTGCCAACATCCTGTCGCCATGTTCGTTCCAATACCACCTCTCCAGTGACTCGTAGAACGAAATGACATCACCTTCGCATATCTCAAGTAAATTAGACATTAATGCCTCCTAGTTCTGGCAGAGCCTTACGCTGCCTTACAATCTCCAGTGCGTGCTTCACAGCCTCGACACAGTCTTCCATCTTGTCTAGCATCTGCAGCTTTACAACGATCAGGTCGGCTATCTGGACGCCCACCCATTTAACGCTGGGCGCCCCCGCGCGGTCGGCACTGCTTGCAGACGCAGACGTTGCCATCGCAGGACGGTGGGTCTCGATAGCCTTCTGGACCAGCTCAGCCTGTTCGTCTTCAGTTAAAAGGGGTCCGAAGTCAGATGCGTCCTCAGGACGCTTTTCCTCTAATTTCCTAGTCGCCAGTTCATTAAGCGTCTTCGCTATCTTTCGGGCTTCGGTAGCTGTACCTGTGCCGTTCGCAGCCAAAGAGATGCCTTTGCTCTCGAGAGCTTGAGTCATAGCCGGCCCAAGTTGTTGTTTTAGGTTTGACAGCTCCATGTACCGTTGAGCCGACCGAGGGCAAATACCTATGATTTCGAGGAACGGCAACCACTTCTTGTAGGGCAGCGCCTTTTTATATCCAACAAGCACACGGCCGAACAGCTCTACAGACTGAGTCATAGTCGTGGCCACTTGCTTCAGCTCCTGGCGCAGATCTTCCTCGTCGTTTTTGGTACTTGTTGGCAGGTCGCTGAACAATCTGTCGAGTGCGCGATCAAGTACGACCGGCATAAGGACTGCTCGCTTTTCGATAGCAGACCTTTCTTGTGCGGCCTCTTGCTCCCTAACCTCTACGTATTCGTCGCGGGTCAGCTTGTGCCCCTCGCGCATACAAGCATCGAGGAGATCAGATGCGTCCTGGCGGTTCAGGCTACCAATGTCGCTACCGCTGTAACCCCACCTATGCAGTGCCTGGATTTGCCCAGTCGACATTCCTACGGGCGTCTGTTGTACTTCCATGTCAGTTCCTTTCTTTACACTTGCTGTCGAGCTAGCTTTGTTCGAACTGCAGACGCTATGCGGCGCTCAGTCTCTTTGTCGCTAGGATGTTCGGAAGGCCAACAGCGCAGGTGAGGTTCTTCTGGCCTTTCACCTCCACGCCGGTCTTTTCGTCCATGAACCTATCGGTCGGCTACCACGTACTTCATCGGTCCTCTGAAAGATCGTCCTGAACCACAGTAGACTGTTGATTCTCTGCTTTGACGGAAAGCAGCGTGTCCTTAAGTGTTGCCATAAGTGCGTCCGCTTGTTTCGATTTCAACTCTCTCAGTTCCGATCTTGGTCGGCAGGTCGGCAATGGATTACCGTTCGACGACGAGTGTCCGGTCCTCAGCAGAGACGACCTTGTCAATGACTTGGGGAGCCCCGTATTCGCGTAGTCGATCACTGTCAGCAAGGAGATCGGCAATCTCCTGCTCGTCAGCCGGGATCATGCTTACGTCATAGCGATGGGGATACATCAGCGCCTCCGCCACTTGGTCTAGTGTTGGATCGTGACTGTCCCGATCTTTGTCGATAGCGAGCACTTCGGCTATTGTCCCATCGAATCTTGACGCTTTTACTTTCTCTACCTCTTTCTTTGCTTGTTCAACGTCTCGAGTGCGTTGCAACACCGCACAGAAGATTTCGAACAAGGTGGCTGTGTTGCCAGTGTCCGAGTTGATGTTGGTTGCTCGGTGGTGATGTGAGTGCCTGCCTCCCCGAAATACCGTGGCTCCGCTCGGAAGATCGTTCCCATGGTCTTCAAGGATGAACGTATTCTCAGGAAACATGGAACTGAGGGACCGGACCGCTAGAAGAGGCGGGTTCCAAGGAGTGCAAAACTTAATGACGTCGGCGTCGTCCAGCACATTGTGAAACTGGTCCTCGGGATATACCGTGCGACAGCCCCAATTGTCGTAGACCCAGCGAGAGTCTCCGCCGAGCCCTTCGGGCATCGGGATGATTTTGTCCACGTCGAAGTAGACGGCGTGTTCCGCACCGTTTTCTGCATAAGGTTTGTCCCCTTTGAGTTTGTCGAGAACCGCCTGACGGTTTGGTCCCTGAATAGTTAGTTTGCAATCGCACCAATTAGGCATAATGTTTTCCTTTCTTCTGGTGTAGGCCGCCGTCCTGGCACTCTTTGCCCAGTTTTACTTGCGGATATTCGTCGCCATGTGTTCCTCCTTACGCGGTATTCAGTGCGTCAGGGTCATCATGCGTGACCTGCGGTGCGGTCTGTCCGCAAGCAACGACCACATCCTTCTCTGCCTCTCCGTTCCTGATAACTTGGCCGTTTGCTATTTCCCATACATAAGTCTCAAAAGTGTCCCCGACTCCACAGTAGGCCATATCTAGTACATCCCAAGAGACCAGCCGGAAACGGTACAGAGGGAAGCTGGCACCGAGAGCCTTAATGGTTTCTTGAGGCGGTCCGTTGCGCGTGTAAACTCGGAAAAAGGCTCTCGTCTTTGTTCAGTTCCAACACGCTCTTTAAAACCTCTTCAGGTGTGTGGCCGTATATGCAGTCCTCCGGACTCACAAACGGACCGTTCAGGAAATGGATATACACTTTTGTCTGCAAGTTTTCAGTTGTTCCATAACCAAGCTGCTCGTGTAGGAGCTTCTGTACGTCTGGCCCCTCAATTGTTATGCGGTTGGTCCATGTGGTACTCATGTCTGCCATCCTTTCTACTACTGCACATGTAATGACGTTATCCTTTGCGCTGAATGACTTACGGGCGACCGTTCAGAGGTCGACGAGAACCGCATTCTCTGGAATCGGATTCTTAAAGTGGCACTCTATATTGCGAGGAAGCCTTGACACCTCGTCGGATGCTTCCAGGGAAACCGCGCTGCGCTTTATCGGCCAATCGTGGTGTTCCGATGGCCAACTGAAATAAATGGATAACTGGACTGTCAGCAGGCTGCGCCTAGTGACCGGGTTAACGAATCGAAGCGAACTTCGCAAGCGAAGTGTCGGGACTTTGTTCTGCGCCTCCAATCGACGGACAAAATTGTCGTGGGTCGTTCCGGAAGTGTTCACATATTCGATCCGCCCACCAACTTTGACAATCTTGTCGAGAATGTTGTCAAGTTGGACTTCTTGCCGGTGCCTGTTCTGTCGGCTGGCGTCAATTGCCTCGATGAGTGCATCCTCGACGTAGTTTCGCTGCCCCGTTCTGCGCGGATAGAGAATTGTGAGTACAGCGTGATTGCGAACTCTGCTGTGCCGCGCATAATCCAGCATTAGATTGCGAAGGGCTCGTGACCAGTACGATGCCGGTTTATCGGGCCGGAGGAGTTTGCGGTCTTCGATGACACATGCAGCGCTGTCGGCTTCGGCTTGGGAGATTCCGATTCCCCAACGCAACCGGATCGCTTCAACAGCTGCATCGATATTCGTTGTCACTCTGTCACCACTTTCTTGCCGTCCCTCCTGTTTGCGAGGTCCAACCACACCCGCGCATGACAGAACTTTGACCGATTGGGTCCATCCTGAATGCACCAACACAGCAGGTTCTTGGCTCGCAGTTCTTCAACCTTCTGGCGGAATGCAGGGTCAAGCATCTTTTGCTCGGCATACCGCCGGAACTTTTCCTCGGTCTTTAACCAACCAGAGTGCGAGACAAGCGGATCGGTGCCATTGCCGAAGATCGTGCCTTCCCGAATCAGGCGGCCCCCTCTACTAACTCGGCAGCCCACATATACCGCGTCATGCGGATACGTCTTCCCGGCGTGGCAATCCCATACCTTAGGAGCTTTCAGTGATACGGGCTTGTCCGCTTCCGCGTTGCTTGGAAGGTCTTCCGATTTCTTGCACGGGGAAGCCTGTGGCACCCAAGGACCAGTGAGGGATAGATCGGGGCTACGGAAGGTAAGACTGATCCGGGCAGCAGCGAACTGCTTCCGCGACAGAACAGCGTGACGGTAAGCATCTTCTTCATGAAAGCCAACGGGCATTTCTACGAGGTCTCCGCTAGCGGTCGGTTCCTCCCACTCAGCGAATGGCTGTAGGATTTTCCCTTCCCCATTCCGCCTGACTCTCCAGATGGACAACGTCCGTGTCCCACCCAAACACAGCATTCTGACTGGGATTTGAGAGCCAATCTCCTCGGCGTCGTTATGCCATTCGATTCCCACGCTTTCGTCGGCGTAATAGTTGACGTAGCAGAGCGAACACGAAAATCTGTATTCTTCCAGTAGACGGCTTCGGACGTCCCTCAACTCTTGGGGACCGTCGGCATAAGGTATTGGCCGTTCCTTGTCCGTTGCCTTCTTGGTGTAGTTATATGCCGCCTCGGGATCGCCGTCGTAGAACACGATGTTCTTTCGTTTTGCAGTTTTCCCATAACGAAGCGTAAGGCGGTGCCACGGGCCAGACTCCAGCGCCTTGAATAGAGGGAGTCGTTTGTCGAATTCGAGCCAGCCTAGGACCACACGCACAGGTGAGGCTGGCTTGGTGAATTGTTCGAGCCCAGGAAGATTGGTCATTGAACATCTCCGATCTGCACCGCGCTGTTGCGTTCTCCAACCGACGGTGTCTTCTGTTGTTTCGGTTGAAAACCGTTACTATGCAGTGCCAGCGGTGCTTCGTTCGGGAAGAGTGCGCTCCAGATGGAGGCAAGTTCCTTCAAGACTTGCACCTTGCTTTTTCCGTGGAAATGCGTAAGGGCGCAGTCTTGAAAAGCCTCGGCCGTCAGGGCTTTCGTGTCCTTGTGCTCCGTAACTACCGCTCGACTGCTGGGTCTTACTTGAGTCGTATAAGCGGCCGCAAGATTACTCAAATTCTTGCTTGCTAGATCGGGCGCAGGGATAGGACTCGGCGGTGGCGTAGCTTCGGCATCAGGATAGAGATCTCCCAGAAGATTCCCCGCGGTGTTGTCAGGTGAAGCACGCGTATATTCTCGAATGGCTTTGAGCGCCTTCGATTTGAGTTCATCTGAGGTTGGAGCGGGAATTTCTCCCGCTGGCTTTTGCTTTCCCTTTCCCGCGGCAGCGAGCAACTTCCGCACCGCACTGTCAGTCCGGTGCAGTTTCTCTTTGCAGAAGTGCTTCCACGTTTTGCATCCGGCGATTTCCTGATTGCCCTTTAATTTCCGGAAATCTCTGCGTAATTCTTCGATTTGCGGTTTGAACTCTCGCAGCTTGGCGGTAAGGGCACCCATCGCAGCTATAACGGAGTCCGCCAGTTCATTGGCTTTCTTGAGGAATGCCTTGGTGCCCATCCCTTTGGGCGGTTTGTTGATCAGTCCCATGTAGTGTCCCCTCGCGAATGAACTGCGTGGCTGGCATGGCATCCGCGGAAGAGCGGGGCATGCTTTCAGCAACGATCTTCCACTACAGAGGGAGCGCAAGAAAGGCGGGATCAATCGGAGAAATTAAGTTACCGTAACCTATTGACTCTCGGTTAGTTCGCAATTCTGATTCGAATCTTCAGAAATCATGACTGTGCGCGGAAAACCACAGGAGGAGTGCGTCATGAGCGCCCCGGACGCGAGTATTCGCCGCCAGTTGACGCCACGAGAAGCGGCGCAGTAGCTTAAATAATAGACTCGGTGCAACAGCACTGGTATGAGAGCCGAGGGCTTTTCGAGCCGGGCCTTCTCAAAGATCGGTCGACGCGACCCCTTCGATACGCCCATCCATCCTGGCGTGACGCGACGGCAACGGCAGGCCCGTAATTCAATCCTGGAGAAATCACATGGCAATGAAAAGAGAACGCATAAAGGACGATGGCGAGCGGGATCTGAGGCTCCGTCTCATGCAGAGAACGGGCTTGGTGCACGATCCTGCGCGGCTTGAAGATGCGCAACAATCGGCAGTCGGTCGACTGAAGTTCTTCCAACAACTGGAAACTCGGCTTCGGAAGCTGGAAGTGGCGTCCGTCCTCGAAGCAGTCGACGAATGCGAGTTGGGACCTTACGGACCTTACGACGCGGCAGTGGACCTCTATGCAGCAGCGCACGATATAGGGTTCATAGAAGGCGTTGCAAAGAGTGATCGCAAGGCGCATATTGCCGCTTATTACGAGGCGTTCCCGGAGCGCCGGTTGATAGCAAAGTACGTGCGCAGACGCCACGGTGCAAGCCCCATCGAGATCTGTAGGTATGTTGACCAACGGGAAGAAGCCCAAGTCTCATCCTTTAGTTCCAAAAAGCGATATACCCGTCCGTATCCGCTCCCATGGCAATCGAAGGAACGGGACAAGCGTTACACAAAGAGAGAATTGGAACGGAGGCCGTTGTGGGTCGGCGCTTTAACGGAAAAGAACGATCTCAAGAAAGTACGCAATTTACGTAGTTTCTTGACGGAAGAGATACGGAAAGCCCTTTGTGACGACAATGCGCAAATGTATTTCGCATGGCCGCAGGTCAAGTCGGGAAGGGTGATCGACGCAGGTGGCGACGAGGTGCCTCGCCAGATTTCTTTTGGGGATCCGTGGGGTCACCTGAAGTTGCTTGGCGCTGAGATTCCATCCGTTTTGGAACCTATTCTTAGAGAACGCGAGATCGCAGACCAAGTACGAGTTGGTTACCTGCACAACTGGCGCAGTCATCGCTATATAAGGACTCTGGCTGACGTGCTTCCCGAGAACCAGTCCAGCAGAAAAAGCTTGCGCGCGACCCGTGCCACCGGTACAACTCACGGCCGACACCCGAAGTCAGTTCCTTCAGGACGGGGGTGATGGACCGTAGCAAATGCAATGGTCCCATCGAAAAGGGACGAATGGCGGTCTAGGAGTGCGCGAGGCGCGGCGTTGCTCTGAACAAGCAGCATTGCAGGCGGTGGTTTGCCGAAGTGTAGCGGATCCGCTGTGCCGGGAGGCAGTGCTGGTGATGCAGGCGCAAATCGATTTAAGCCGGCGATGCGATTGTGGGCCGATGGAAGCGCATCGGACGAGAATCTCGGCAGTCGGATTTCGGCAGCGCGAAATGCCGTGCGTTCCGCGCTGTGCGTGGCCCTTTCCGAAATAGCTGATTTCTTATCTCCGGCACTGGAGTATCCGGCACACTCCTATTCTCAATTACTTACCAACTGCTCAATTATGCTCTGCCGCTCGACATTTACGTTTTCCCGGTTGGATGGCACTCTGGAATCGCATCACGTTTGCAAACATCTCATGAGCGTTCCGATTCCAGCGGGTGATACAGTGGCGAGTCCTTGGATGACGACCGCCGAGGCCGCCGCCTACCTCAAGGTCAAACCACGTACTCTTCTGCTCTGGGTCCGCCGTGGCAAGATCACAGCATATCTGCTCTCCGGCTTCCAGCGCCGAGTATGGCGTTTCCTCCAGGCTGACCTTGATACAATGTTGGCGCACAGCCAGAACGCTGCAAAGGAGAAATTCCATGCAGCGCCGTAGCCGTTATCAACAGGGTTCGGTAGTTCTCGACCCACGCACGACAACGTGGTTCTTCCGCTATCGGGTAGAAGGCCATCAACGGTCAGTACGTCTCGGCAAGTTCCCAACGAAGAAAGCTGCGTTGGTGGCTGCCGAGCCCGTGCGGACGCAAATCCATACCAACCACAAAGAGGCCGGAACTCTGATTGCCTCATTGTGGTTGATGTACAAGAACGAGAAGATGCCGAGCAAATTGCCAACCCGCTTGGCGTATGAATCCTGGATGAAGAACCACGTTCTTCCGCGCTGGGGTCAGACGCCAATCACGAGTTTGCAACCGAGGTCGGTAGAGCTGTGGTTGAAGGGCTTGCCTCTTGCTCCAAAGAGCAGGGTCCACATTCGTGGATTGATGTCGCAACTCTACGATTTCGCGCAATGGGCAGGAATCTCTCCGGCTACTGAGCGAAATCCCATTTCGCTCGTGAAAGTCGAACATGCAACCAGGCGTCGCAAGCCACGTAGTCTGACAGTCGAAGAGTTCCAAACAGTGGTGCTCCATTTGAAAGAACCGCTCCGCTCGATGGCGATCCTTGCGCTCAGCCTTGGTCTCAGGGCGAGCGAAGTCCTAGCCTTAAGGTGGAGACACGTCGATTGGCTGAACAGCAAACTGTCGGTCGAACAGCGCATTTACCGGCAGCACGTGGACGATACGAAGACACGCGACTCTTCCGCCGAGTTGGACCTCGATCTGTCCGTTATTCAGGTATTGAAGAATTGGCGGCAAGTCACCCAGTTCCGTGGAGAAGAAGATTGGATGTGGGCCAGCCCATCAAAGCTAGGCCGACTACCAATCTCGTACCCGTGGTACTGGCGCTGCTTCAACGATGCTGCAATCAAGGCAGGCATCGGACCGCTCGGAACACACACGCTTCGGCACACGTACCGCTCTTGGCTGGATTCCGTAGGAGCACCAATTGCGGTGCAACAGAAACTCATGCGCCATTCGGACATTAGGACGACTATGAACGTGTATGGCGATGTCGTTGACGCCCGGATGAAGGAGGCGCACAGCAAGGTAGCAGCGTTGATGTTCAAGAGCGCTGTGCCGAAAAAAGACAGCTCTGAGGACCAGAGTAGAGTTAATTCTGCCCTTGGTTCTGTCTAGTGTTGTGTAGCTGTTGTGTAGCCCACGCTAAGCCATTGAAAAACTGGCGGAGAGAGTGGGATTCGAACCCACGTTAGAGTTTCCCCTAAACACGCTTTCCAAGCGTGCGCCTTCAGCCACTCGGCCATCTCTCCGGCGTGAATCCTGGGAAGGAACCTGCGGTTACAGAAGCTCTCGCTCAGCCGCGCTCACTGGTTGATGCAGGCGGCCTTTTCAATTCTATGGGTGGACGCGTGGAACCGCAACTGTGGAACCATTGTGCATTCGTGGGAAGGACTCTAGGAGAGTTTCAGCGGCGACTCTGGGCTGTTGGCGGCTACCGGGTTCGAGGACGGAGTCGCGGGAGAAGCACTGGATGACGTCACGCCCGCTCCTGCCGCGGCGCTGGCGGCATTGCCATTCTCCGGCGCCGGCGGCACCTTCACGTTTTCCACCACGCGATGGTTCAGGCAGTACAGCGCCAGTTCCAGACGGTCCGCCACTCCCAGTTTGTCGTATACCTTGCGCAGGTAATTCTTGACGACCTGCTCGGTCGTACCTACGCGCACTGCGATTTCCTTGTTCTTCATCCCCTGCGTCACGCAGGAGACAATCAGAGATTCCTTCGGCGTCAACTGCACCTTGGGGCGCGTGCCCGCCGGGCGGTTGTTCTGGTTGCGGTAGGCTTCCATGACCCAGTGAATTCCCTGGCTATCGAGCCACGTTTCACCCCCCGCTACCTTGCGCAAGCAATCGACCAGCAACTCCGGCTCAACCTCGCGCGAGACGATGCCATGGGCGCCGCGGCGGAACAGTTCCAGAGTCAGTCCTTCGTCGGAGCCGGGAGTGACAACCACGATGCGCAACTGCGGATTCTGCCGAAGCAAGTCGGCCACGGCTTCCACCGGATTCGGCGTCAGCGCTGCTTCGAAGATCAAAACGTCCGCCGAGAATTTCGCCACCGCGGACTGCGTCTGCACCAGCGTTTCCGCCTGGCTCACTACGCGGATGTCGTCCTCAAGCGCGAAGATTTTTCGCAGGCCGGCGCGGAAGATGGCCTGAGTATCGGCCACAATCACTCGGACAAACTGGCCGTTGGTCGGCGCTTCGCCTGTTCCGAGATTTTCTTCCATGTTGACCGGAATGCTGACCATTCAATCCCTTCTTCTACGCCCGTTCAAAGTGATACTCGTCAATTACAACGCCCACGCCGCGCCGGCCGCGATCTTCAAAGCTGCGTACCACCCGGCCTCGGCAATCAATCTGCACGTCCTGCCGCGCGCCCACTACTTCGGCCGGCAGCAGGATGGTGAAGTCGACCATGGATCCCACCGGGACGTCGTTGTCCATGGCGAGCAATACGCCATTCGCCGAAATGTTTTCGGTCTCGGCCGCATACGCGCCGCCCTGAGATTTGACCGATGCCGCCAGATGCAGAGGAAAACGCGCCGCGCCCTGCATGTCTTCGTATTGACTGTTGGGCGTCTCGGCCATCGAGTTTTCTGCTTCCGCCGCCACTCGCAACAACCTCTCCGTCTGTGGAAATCTACGAACTCAAGGGCAGCGTACACCCACGAATCAGGCGTGCAAAGTTACCGAAGTCATTGAGTCGACGGAGGTAAGCGCTTTGCTTTGTGAAGATTAGGGGGATTTCACAGAAGCCAGTACGGGCCCGGATATGGCCGGGAAAAACCGAAGTGTGCGGCTAAGAAACCGGTCAGCCGCGGCGCAATTGGCAGGAAAAACCGGCGTGCCCGCCCTGCCGGGTGCGATCACATAGACTGATTGCATACGACTGCACCCAGTTGTCAGCGTCGCATGCGCTCTTTCAACAATTGCAGAATCTCGCTCGGCTCCGGCCGTTGCGTGTAATCTTCGTTCGCCGATGCATAAGCGAGCGTGCCGTCGCGCTCGACGATATACGTTGCGGGAATCGGCAACTCCCAACTTGCTTCGCCGTTGATGAACGGCAAATTCACGAA
>Ga0075017_100001218_pt1 | contig 15593 bp, 12 predicted proteins | sample AleBraG_ABR_2012_FD_71475 | JGI IMG/M metagenome (GOLD analysis project Ga0075017, IMG submission 71475) | Freshwater sediment microbial communities in response to fracking from Pennsylvania, USA - Alex Branch Run_MetaG_ABR_2012 | ecosystem: Environmental > Aquatic > Freshwater > Creek >... | reverse complement strand
CCCCAGCCCGGCCCCTGAGCCGCCACCCGGGCGGAAAGCGAACACCTGTTCGCCAACCTAGGACGGCCCGTCCGGTAGGATCACCGGGGCATGAGCGATCGCCTGGTGGTGCGCGGCGCCCGGGAGCACAACCTCCGCAACGTGTCGGTGGAGCTCCCGCGCGACCGGTTGATCGTCTTCACCGGCCTGTCCGGGTCGGGGAAGTCGTCGTTGGCCTTCGACACCATCTACGCCGAGGGTCAGCGCCGCTACGTGGAGAGCCTGTCGGCCTACGCCCGCCAGTTCCTCGGCCAGATGGACAAGCCCGACGTGGACTTCATCGAGGGCCTGTCCCCGGCCATCTCCATCGACCAGAAGTCGGCTTCCCGCAACCCCCGCTCCACGGTGGGGACGATCACCGAGATCTACGACTACCTCCGCCTGCTCTACGCCCGCATCGGGGTGCCGCACTGCCCCAAGGACGGGTCGGTGGTCACGCGCCAGACCCCCCAGCAGATCGTCGACCGCATCCTCGAGCTACCCGAGGGGACCCGCTTCCAGGTGCTGGCCCCGGTGGTGCGGGGCCGCAAGGGTGAGTACGACGGTCTCCTCGACGAGCTGGCCGGCCAGGGTTTCGTGCGGGCCCGGGTGGACGGTCAGATCGTCGAGCTGGCCGACCGCAAGGAGGTCAAGCTGGCCCGCTACGAGGTCCACACCATCGAGGTGGTGGTCGACCGGCTGGTCAAGCGGGACGGGATCGAACGGCGGCTGACCGACTCGTTGGAGACGGCCCTGCGCCTAGCCGAGGGCACGGCCCTCGTCCAGATCATGGGCGGCGCCGGCGGGACGCCGGTGAAGGGGTCCACCGCCGGCACCCCCCGCAGCATCGCCAAGGCCCCCAAGCCGGCCAAGCCGGTCGGCCGGCCCGGCGCCGGGGCGGCCCGGGCGGCCGCCCCGACCCTGCTCGACGCCGCCGCAGGCGACGAGGAGGAGGGCGGCGACGAGCTGCTCACCTTCTCCCAGCACCTGGCCTGCCCGACCTGCGGGACGTCCTACGACGAGCTGGCCCCCCGCAACTTCAGCTTCAACTCGCCGTACGGGGCGTGCTCCACCTGCTCGGGCCTGGGCACCAAGTTCGAGGTCGACCCCGAGCTGGCCGTCCCCAACCCCGACCTGTCGATCGCCGAGGGGGCGGTCGCCCCCTGGTCGGGGCTGCGGGCCGAGTGGTACCAGCGGGTGCTCAGCGCGGTGGCCGAACAGCAGGGCTTCAGCGTCAAGACCCCGTGGTCCAAGCTGAAGAAGGCCGACCAGAAGGTGGTGCTCTACGGCTCGGGGTCGAAGGCGGTGACCATCACCTACCGCAACCGCTACGGGCGGACCCGGCAGTACTCGACCCACTACGAGGGGGTCATCCCCCACCTGCAGCGCCGCCACGGCGAGTCCGAGTCCGACGCCGCCCGCGAGCAGATCGAGGGCTACATGCGGGAGGTGCCCTGCCCGGCCTGCGCCGGGGCCCGGCTGCGGCCCGAGTCGCTGGCCGTGACCATCGGCGGGCGCAACATCCACGAGCTGTGCGACATGAGCATCCGCGAGGCGGCCGCCACCGTCCACCGCCTGCAGCTGTCCGAGCGGGACCACCTGATCGCCGACCGGGCCGTGCGGGAGATCAACGCCCGGCTGTCGTTCCTGCTCGACGTCGGCCTCGACTACCTGACCCTCAACCGCTCGGCCGGCACGCTGGCCGGCGGGGAGGCCCAACGCATCCGTCTGGCCTCCCAGATCGGTTCGGGTCTGGTCGGGGTGCTCTACGTGCTCGACGAGCCGTCCATCGGCCTGCACCAGCGGGACAACGCCCGGCTGATCGAGACCCTGTTCCGCATGCGGGACCTGGGCAACACGGTGATCGTGGTCGAACACGACGAGGACACCATCCGGGTGGCCGACCACGTGGTCGACATCGGCCCGGGGGCCGGCGAGCACGGCGGCCGGGTGGTCGTCTCGGGCTCGGTGGCCGACCTGGTGGCCTGCCGGGAGTCGATCACCGGCCAGTACCTGTCGGGCGAGCGGGAGATCCCCGTGCCGACCATGCGCCGCGAGCCCCACGACGGCTGGCTGGTGGTGCGGGGGGCCCGGGAGCACAACCTGCGCAACATCGACGTGGAGTTCCCCCTCGGCTGCCTGGTGGCCGTCACCGGCGTGTCCGGCTCGGGCAAGTCCACCCTGGTCAACGACATCCTGCTGCGCTCGCTGATGCACACCGTGTACCGCTCCAAGCTGGTCCCCGGGCGCCACAAGACCATCGAAGGCGCCGAGCTGATCGACAAGGTCATCGCCATCGACCAGTCGCCCATCGGCCGCACCCCCCGGTCCAACGCCGCCACCTACACCGGGGTCTTCGACAACGTCCGCAAGCTGTTCTCCAACACCCCCGAGGCCAACGTGCGGGGCTACCTGCCCGGCCGGTTCAGCTTCAACGTCAAGGGCGGCCGCTGCGAAGCCTGCGCCGGCGACGGGACGATCAAGATCGAGATGCAGTTCCTGCCCGACGTGTACGTACCCTGCGAGGTGTGCAAAGGGGCCCGTTACAACCGCGACACCCTGGACGTGACGTTCAAGGGTAAGAACATCGCCGAGGTCCTCGACCTGTCCTGCGAGGAGGCCCTGGAGTTCTTCGCCAACCAGCCGATCATCGCCCGCCACATGCAGACCCTGGTCGATGTCGGGCTCGGCTACGTGCGCCTCGGCCAGCCGGCCACCACCCTGTCGGGGGGCGAGGCCCAGCGGGTCAAGCTGGCCAGCGAACTGTCCAAGCGCTCCACCGGCCACACCGTCTACGTCCTCGACGAGCCGACCACCGGGCTGCACTTCGAGGACATCCGCAAGCTGCTGACCGTGCTCAGCCGCCTGGTCGACCAGGGCAACACGGTGATCGTCATCGAACACAACCTGGACGTGGTCAAGACGGCCGACTGGATCATCGACCTGGGTCCCGAGGGGGGCAGCGGGGGTGGGCTGGTCATCGTCGAGGGCACCCCGGAGAAGGTGGCCAAGACCCAGGAGAGCTACACCGGACAGTTCCTCGGACCTCTCCTGGAGCGGGCCGGGGCCGGCCGGACCGGCCGTCGCCCGGTGAAGGCGGTGAGGGCGGTGAGGGCGGCGCCCACCGGCAAACGGGCCGCCGCCACCGCCGCCCCGGCCGCCAAACGGCCCAAACGAGTCGGCTGAACACCGGGCGGCCGGCCCCCCGGGGTTTCCGGCCGGCCCGGGCGACCAGGCCTGACGGCTCAGTCGGGACGCCCCGCGTGCCGATAGAGAGCCGGTATGGCTGTGGCTCGGTTGCCCCGGATGCTGATCGTCGCGAGGTAGAGGGGCATGCGCCGGATCGCCCGTCCGCTCCTCTACGTCGGCACCGTCGCGCTCGTGGTCGGCCTCGGCCGCTACCACGCCCAGTTCGTCGGGCACTACTACTTCCACTCCGGCCAGCGGCTGCCCTGGAACCTGGCCTACGCCGCCGTCCTCTGCTTGAGCGCCTACGGCGCCGGCCTACCCGACCTGGACCGTCGGCGCGCCGCCTGGGGGCCGGCCGTGGGCGCCGCCCTCAGCGCCGCCGTGGCCATTTCCGTGATTCAGCTGGTCCTCGGCTCGCAGTTGCTGCCCCGTTTCGTGGTCATCTCGGCGGCCGTGCTGGCCGTGCCCTGGTTCGCCATCTGCGTCGGCCTGGCCGACATGGGTCGCGAACGGGAGGAGGACCGTGACCGGGTGGTGCTGGTGGCCGGCGTCGAGGAGCAGGCCCGCCTGGAGGTGGAACTGACCCGCGACCTCGAGCGGCCGGCGTGCCTCGTCGCCGCTCTCCGTCCCTGCGACGCCTCGGTGGTCCGGGCGGCCGACAAGCCGCTGGTCGCCGCCGCGCAAGCCAACCGGGGCTCGGTGATCGTCCTCGACCGGGGGGCGAGCCTGGACGAGTCGGTCGTCGCCCAGGCCGCCGCCCTGCACGAGTCCGGCCTGCGGGTCCGGTCCCTGTCGTTCTTCTACGACGAATGGCTGGGCAAGCTGCCGCTGTCGGAGCTCGAGCGGATGTCGCTGATGTTCGACGTGGGCGAGCTGCACCGGGTCCGCTACGGGCGGGTCAAGCGCCTGTGTGACATCACCATCTCGCTGCTCGGGCTTCTGGCCCTCGTCGTGGTCCTCCCGTTCGTGGTCGTCGGGGACCTGTTGGCCAACCGGGGCAGCCTGTTCTACCGGCAGGCCCGCGTCGGCAAAGGTGGACAGTCCTTCGCCATTTTGAAGTTCCGCACCATGCGAGGGGCACAGGCGGCGGGAGAGTGGACGGAAGAGGACGACACGCGGGTCACTCCCTTTGGCCGGATCCTGCGACGATCGCACCTCGATGAGCTTCCGCAGGTCATCAACATCCTCCGGGGCGAGCAGTCGGTGGTCGGCCCGCGCCCGGAACAGCCCCACTATGTCGAGGAGCTGAGAGAAAAGATTCCCTTCTACGACCTCCGCCACATGGTGCGGCCAGGGCTGACCGGGTGGGCCCAGGTCAAGTACCGCTACGGCGCCAGCGAGCTCGACGCGACGGAGAAGCTGCAGTACGACTTCTACTACCTCCGCCACCAGAGCCTGGGGCTGGACCTGCGGATCATCGGGCGCACCACCCGCAGCGTGCTCGGTCGCAAGGGCCGCTGAGTGTCCACCCCGCTCACGGTGACCGTCGCCGTACCGGTCCTCAACGAGGCCCGTCACATCAGTGCCTGTCTGGCGGCTCTGGAGAGCCAGACCTACGGTGACATCGTCGAGATCCTGGTGGTCGACGGAGGGTCCGACGACGAGACCCGCGACCTGGCCGGGCAGGTCGCCGGTGTCCGCATCCTCGAAAATGACGAGCGGGTGCAGGCGGCCGCTCTCAACCTGGCCATCCACGAGGCGAAAGGCGATGTCCTCGTCCGTGTTGATGGCCACTGCATCGTGGCTCCTGACTACGTCGAGCGGTGCGTGGCCACCCTTGCCCGAACCGGCGCCGCCATGGTCGGTGGTGGGATGACGCCTGAGGCCGAGGGATGGCGGGCGGGGGGCATCGCCGCGGCGATGCGCTCGCCGTTCGGGGCCGGTCCGGCTCGTTTCCACGTCGGTGGACAGGCCGGTTGGGTGGACACCGTGTACCTGGGCGCCTACCGGGTGGACACGGCCAAGGCGGTCGGCGGCTACAGCCTTGAGCCGGTGTCGGAGGACGGGGAATTCGCCATCCGAATGCGCCGGGCGGGCGGTGTGTACTACGACCCGGCCATCCGGTCGACCTACGTTCCACGACGGACGTTCACCAGCCTGGCTCGGCAGTTCCATCGCTACGGGGCGATGCGGGCCGCCACCGTGGTACGGCACCCGCACTCGGTGAAACCGCGCCAACTGGCCAGCCCGCTGCTCGTCGTTGGTCTGGCGTCGCCAGCCAGACGCCCCCTCCTCGGCGCCTACGGGCTGGTGGTCGCAGCCGCGGCGTTCCGTGAGCGCCGCCACCCCGGCGTGGTCCCGGGCCTGGTCGGAGCCCTGCCCGTCATGCACCTGAGCTGGGGTGCCGGCTTCCTCCTTGGCCTCGGCCGGTCGTTCGGCTCTGCCCGACGGAGGACCGCGGCATGATGACCCTCTTCACCACCGCCAAACCCTTCACCGGGCCGTTCCGGGTGATCCAGACGAATGCCCTGCGGAGCTGGCTCGAGCTCGGTTCCGACATCGAGGTGATCGTCTTCGGTGATGATGCCGGCTCGGCGGGCGTCTGCCAGGAACTCGGGATCCGTCACGTACCCGACGTCGCCCTCAGCCGGTGGGGGACGCCCCTGCTCAGCGACATGTTCCGCCAGGCCGACGAGATGGCGGCCAACCCGACGTTGTGCTTCATCAACGCCGACATCATCCTGACCCCGGATGTGCGCGCCGCGGTGGCGACCACCCGAAGTCGCTTCGAACGCTATCTGGTGGTCGCCCAACGGCGGGACGTGGACATCGCCGAGCCCCTCGACTTCGGGCCAGATTGGGCCGAGGAGATCCGCCGGTTCGTCGAGCGCACGGGTGAGCTCAAGAGTGAAATCTGGATCGACTGGTTCGCCTATCCGAGAGGCATGCCGTGGGAGATGCCCGACCTGGCCGTCGGCCGGACGGGCCATGACAACTGGCTGATCTGGCGAGCCGGCGAGCTCGGCGCAGCCGTGGTCGACGCCACGGCCCGGGCGACGCTGATCCACCAGCGCCACGACTTCTCCCATGCCGGAGGCCGGCTGGCCGTATTCGAAGGTGAGGAGGCCCAGCACCAACGCACACTCATCGGCTCCTGGCGTCACTACCACACCATCTTCCATGCCGCCTGGCGTCTCGATGTGGACGGCAGCCTCGTCCCGGCTCGTGGTCTGAGGTACACCCTGGCCCGGCCCAAGCGACTGGCCAGCCACATCCTCCGTTTCTCGCGACCCCTGCGGCGTCGGCTGCAGGGGGAATTCGGGACCCTTCGGCGGCGGCGCCGACCCCTCGTGACGGCGTCGGCGCGGCAGGACGGGTGACGTCGTGCGACGGCCGAAACCAGCGGTGAGGACCGTCGAGGCGGTGTGGCGGTGACGACGGTCGATCCGGCGACGGTCCCGTCGCTGGCTCACGGCGCCGATCCGATCGCCCGCGTCGTGACCGGCGCGGCAGACTGTGGTGGGTCGGTCGCGGCCCAGGACCGGCCGCCGGCCGGAGAGACCGGTGGATCAGCGTGGCGGGACCGTCCGATCGGTCGGCTCGTCCGGGGGACACTCGGGCTGACCGCCGGGCGCGGTGTGGCTTCACTCGTTTCCGCGGCCTGGCTGGTGATCGCCGCACGACGGCTGCCCCTCAGCGACTTCGGTGACCTGGCCCTGCTCCTCGCCGTGGGTGGAGTGTTCATGGCCATCAGCGACCCCGGACTCCAGTTCGTCCTCGCCGAGCACGTCGCCCGGTCAGGTCGGATCCACCTCACTGTCGTCCATCGTGTCCTCGCCCGTCGGCTGGTCGCCGGTCTGGTCTGTGCCGCGGCCAGCGGCGTGCTCTACCTCGCCGCCGCGCACCGTGTTGACCCCGTCATCCCGCTGATCTTCACGGCGTCGATCTTGTGCACCGCGGTTTACGGATCGATGTTGACGGCCTATCGGGCCCTCGGCCAGGTCACCTATGACGCCATGAATGAGATCGGCTCCAGACTCTTGGTCATCGGCCTCGGGAGTTGGTGGCTCTTCCACGGCGGCGGTCTGAGGGCGGCCGTCATCACCTACGCGGCCGCCGACGCCATCTCCGCCATCGTGGTCTACGCGGTGATCCGCCGCTCCCTCGTGGCCGATCGGCCCTCGACCGTCCCGGTGGATCTTCGACTTCGATCCACCGCACCGCTGGCGTTCGTCACCGTCACCACGATCGTCTACTACAAGATCGACACGTACCTGGTCGCCCTCCTCAAGGGGGCGGCGGCCGCCGGTCTGTACGGCGCGGCCTACCGGATACTCGAAGGTGCCTTGATTCCGGCCACCACCGTGGCGAGCCTGATGATCGCCCACACCGCCGGGCTCGGGCCCGAGACCATCGTCGGCACGGCGCGCCGCTACGTCGCCGTGGCCGTGCTCTTCACCGTGCCGGTCGCCGCCGGCGGAGCGCTGGCCAGCCACCTCATCCTCGGCGGGCTCTTCGGCACCACCTTTGACCGGGCCACGGCCTGCGCTGCCGTTCTCCTTCTGTCCGCCATTCCGAGCGCCGCGGTGGCCGCCTACGCGCCCGTTGCCGGTTTGCGGAACCGGGCGGGCTTCGCCTTCGGGGCGGTCATCGCCCTGGTGATCAATGCCTCGGCCAACCTCCTCGTCATACCCCGCTTCGGCCTGGTTGGGGCGGCCTGGGTCAACGTCGGCTCGCAGGGCTTCCTCGCCTGCTGGCTGGCGCGAACGGTGACCACGAGCGCCCGCCGGACCCTCCGGGGAACCCTCGAACCGAAGGAGGCCGTCACGTGAATCCCCTGGCTGACCCCGTGCCGAAGCTCAGTGTTGTGGCCACCTCCCGCAATGATGGACACGGGGGCGACCTGATCGAGCGGATGCAGTGGTTCGTCGACGGCCTGGCCTACCAGTCCGAGGAGCACAACGTCGACGTCGAGCTGATCCTGGTGGAATGGAACCCACCGCCCACCCGGCCGGCGCTGGCCGACGTCCTCGCCTGGCCGGCCCCCGGCGCCCGCCTGCGGACCCGGATCGTCACGGTGCCCGGCTCGATCCACGCCCGGTTCAAGGGAGGCGACAAGTTCCCGCTGTTCCAGATGATCGCCAAGAACGTCGGCATCCGGAGGGCCGTCGGGGACAACGTCCTCGCCACCAACATCGACATCTTGTTCAGCGACCGTCTCTTCCGGACCATGACCGGCCCGGTCCAACGGGGCGTGCTCTACCGCGCCGATCGACACGACGTCGACTTCCCGCTCCACTCGGCCATGACCGTGCCCGAGGCCCTGCTGTTCTGCGCGGCGCATCCGCTGCGGTACATGCGCCGCGACGGCGCCTACTACCCGGGACGGGGCCGGGTGATGCCGAACTACAAAGGCCTGGCCGACTTCGCCGGCTTCCAGGGCCGACGACTCGCCCGACGACTCGCCACGGGCAACGCCGCCACGGAATCGGCCCGGTCGGGTCGTCTGGGGCGGCCGGCCAGCTGGAACGGCCACGACCTTGCCCTCTGGACGCGCGACAAGATCGATGCCGTCATCAGCCTCGAGCGGCTGCCGCATCTCCACACGAACGCATGCGGTGACTTCACGCTCCTGGCCCGCCAGGATTGGGAGGAGCTGCGGGGCTACCCGGAATGGCCGATGTTCTCGTGGAATCTCGACTCGATCCTGCTCTACCAGGCTGCTGCGGCGGGGATGACAGAGGTCGACCTGGACGAGGCGAGACCGCTCTACCACATGGAGCACGACCGGGGATCCGGGTGGACGCCGGAGGGCCGTGGCGACCTTTTCGGTCGTCTCGATCGCGGCGGGGTGGAGTATCTGACGGACCGGGGGCTGCGGCTCGAGGCGCTGAAGGTGCGGCGCGCCGTGGCCCGGGGCGGCGCCGCGGTCCTCAATCCCCGAGCCTGGGGACTCGAGGACGCTCAGCTCCCCGACACGCTGGTCAGCGGTCCTCGCGTCGACCGGGCCGGCGCCTGATGGTCACTCTCTGTGGTCCACTAAACCACAGGGTCTCCGCTACCGACTGTTCAGACAGCCACTGTGCGCCCGGTCGGGTGTGCGCGGGCCCTGCGTGGAGGCAGCCGTGACGACGTTCGACGCCGTGCCCATCGAATCGGTGAAGGCGTATTGGGATGCGCGTCCCTGCAACATCCGCCACTCGACGGCGTCGGTCGGGACGAAGGAATATTTCGACGAAGTCGAAGCCAGGAAGTACCTGGTTGAACCCCACATCCCCGCCTTCGCCGACTTCCCGGCCTGGTCGGGCAAACGGGTCCTCGAGGTCGGCTGCGGGATCGGCACCGACACGATCAACTTCGCCCGTCACGGAGCCCGCGTCACCGCCGTGGACCTCTCGACGGCGTCGCTCGACGTCGCCCGGCAGCGAGCCGCCGTCTTCGGCCTCGAAGATCGGATCGAGTTCGTCCAGGCGAACGTCGAGTCGCTCTCCCAGTACGTCGAGGAGGCTGACTACGACCTCGTGTACTCGTTCGGGGTGATCCATCACAGTCCCCACCCCGACCGGGCGCTGGCCGAGATGCGCAAGTACCTGCGCTCCGGCGGCACCGCCAAGATCATGGTCTACAACCGGAAGTCATGGAAAGTACTGGCGATTGTCGTGAAGGAGGGCCACGGTCGGTTCTGGGATGCCGACGCCCTGGTGGCTCACAGCTCGGAGGCCCAGAGCGGCTGCCCGGTGACCTACTCCTACACACCGTCGGGCGGGCGCGAGCTGCTCGAACGGGCGGGTTTCGCCGTGAGGGAAGTCAGGATCGAGCACATCTTCCCGTACCGGGTCCGTGACTATGTGGAGTATCGGTACGTGAAGCAGTGGCAGTTCCGGTACCTCCCGCCTCCGGCGTTTTCCTTCCTGGAGCACCATCTCGGGTGGCACCTGTGCCTGACGGCTACGGCGGCGTAGGGGACGAGGCTGATGGAGCTCTCGGTGATCGGCCTCGGCAAGCTGGGTGCGCCGTTGGCCGCCGTCCTGGCCAGCAAGGGCCATCAGGTCGTCGGTGTCGATGTGAGCCACGTCGCGGTTGAGCGCCTGAACGCCGGGAAGGCTCCGGTCGAGGAGACCGGCCTTCAGGATCTGATCGACGAGTGCGGAGGTCGCTTGCGGGCGACGCTGAGCGTCGAAGAGGCCGTCCTCGCAAGCAGCGTCACGTTCATCATCGTCCCGACGCCCAGCGGGCCGGACGGCACGTTCGTGCTCGACTACCTGATGCCTGCGGTTGAAGCCGTCGGGACAGCGCTGAAGGTGAAGCCGGACCGACACACGGTGGTCATCACCAGCACGGTCATGCCCGGTTCCACGGATGGACCGATCCGCCACGCCCTTGAGGAGGCTTCCGGCCTCGTGGTCGGGCGGGACGTCGGACTGTGTTACAGCCCCGAATTCATTGCCTTGGGCTCCGTGATCCACGACATGCTCCACCCGGACCTGATTCTCGTCGGCGAGTCCGACACCCAGGCCGGCGACACCCTGGAAGAGGTCGCCCGCGGCCTCGCCGAGGGGGAGCCGCCCGTGATGCGGATGGCCCTGGTCAACGCCGAGCTGGCCAAGATCGCCGTCAATACCTTCGTGACGACCAAGATCTCCTTCGCCAATATGTTGGGCGAGATCTGCGAAGGTCTCGTGGGTGCCGACGTGCACGTGGTGACCGCCGCCGCCGGCCTCGACTCGCGGATCGGCCGCAGGTACCTGCAGGGGGCGACGGCCTACGGTGGGCCCTGCTTTCCCCGGGATACCGTGGCCTTCAGCGCCCTGGCCCGCCGGGTGGGGACCTCCGCCGACATCGCCGAGGCCACGGCGGCCATCAACGACCGCCAGGTCGGCCGCCTGGTCAAGCGGGCCGCTGACGCCGCCCCGAGAGGCGGCCGCGTGGCCGTGCTGGGCTTGTCATACAAGCCCGGGACCCACGTCGTCGAGGAGTCAGCCGGTGTTGCCGCAGCCCTGGGACTGGCGGAGCGTGGACTGTCCGTCCGCGTGTTCGACCCCCTGGCCATGCCGGCAGCGCGCGCCGTGCTGGGTGACCGGGTCGACTGGGCCGCGTCGGCCGCCGACTGTGTCGGCGGGACGGACGTGGTCGTCGTGACAACCGGGTGGGACGACTTTCGGTTGCTCGGACCGGAGGACTTCCGTCGAGGCGGAACTCGCCCGATGGTTTTCGATTGTTGGCGGATCCTCGATGCCGAGCGGCTGGAATCAGCGGCCGACGTGCTCCACCTCGGCGCTGGCTACGGACCCGGACAGGTTGGACTGGGAGAAGGAGATCCTTGCTGTGACTGAACTCATGCAGGCAGATGACCTCATCGTGGTGTCGGGCGCCGGAGGCTTCATCGGCGCGCATCTCGTGGCCGGTCTCCAAGCGCGCGGGTATCGGCGCATCCGTGCCGTTGACTGCAAGCCGATCGGCCAGTGGCACCAGAGGCCGCCCGAGGTCGAGTACGTCCAGGCCGACCTGCGCCCAGCCGAGAACTGCCAGCGGGTGACCGAGGGCGCCAAGTTCGTCTTCAACCTGGCGGCCGACATGGGTGGCATGGGGTTCATCGAGTACCACAAAGCCGACTGCATGTTGTCGGTCCTCATCAGCACCCACATGCTGCTCGCGGCGCGTGACCATGGCGTCAAGCGGCTGTTCTACTCCTCCTCCGCGTGTGTCTACAACGCCGACAAGCAGACAGCTGCCGACGTGACACCGCTCACGGAGGAGGACGCCTACCCGGCGATGGCCGAGGACGGCTACGGCTGGGAGAAGCTCTTCACGGAGCGGATGTGCCGCCATTTCAACGACGAGTTCGGCCTGGACACCCGCGTCGCCCGCTACCACAACGTCTACGGGCCGAACGGCACGTGGGACGGTGGTCGTGAGAAGGCGCCGGCGGCCATCTGCCGCAAGGTGGCCCAGGCGGTCATGTCCGGCGAACGGGAGATCGAGATCTGGGGAGACGGCGAACAGTCGCGGAGCTTCATGTTCATCGACGACTGCATCGAAGGCACACTGAAGATCATGGAGAGCGGCTACGCCGATCCCCTGAACCTTGGCAGCAACCGGCTGGTGACCATCAACCAACTGGTGGACATCGTGGAAAGCATCGCCGGGATCAGGCTGAAGCGCGTCTACAACCTCGGAGCGCCAAAGGGGGTCCGCGGGCGTAACAGTGACAACTCGGAGATCCAGAGGGTGCTGGGCTGGCAGCCGTCGATCACCCTCGAAGACGGGCTTGAGAAGACCTACAAGTGGGTGTTCGACCAACTGGCCACCGGTCGCCGAGACCCGAGCATGGCGCTCGTCTGATTTGAGAGAACCGCTGCGCATCGAAGCGTGCCGCGGGAAGCAGACCGTGACCGAACGAACCACCCTGTACGAGCGCCGGGGCTAAGCCTCACGAGCCCGCGGAGACCGGTCATTCCAGCTGCGGATTCTGGCCGATTCCGTACACCCGTTCTGGCCGATTCCGTACACCCGTTCCGGAGGTTTTCGTACACCCCTCCTGGGGTGAGGTAGGGGTCCGCGTGTGAGCTGAGGGGGATGGTCACCGTCCCTCGGAGTCCTGCTCCGAGGAGGTGGCTGTGCCGAGACCCCGTCTCGCCATGCGCAAGGTCCGAGACATTCTGCGGTTGGCCTGGGGCCAGGGGCTGTCGCGCCGCCAGGTCGGCGCGTCGCTGGGTATCCCGTTCACGACGGTGGCCGACCATCTGCGGAGGGCGAGCGAGGCGGGGTTGAGCTGGCCGCTGCCCGACGGCCTCGACGACGCCGCGCTCGAGGCGATCCTGTTCGCCCGGGAGCCGGCGCCGCCGACCGAGGCGCGCCCGGTGCCGGACTGGCGGGTCGTGCATCGCGAGTTACGCCGCCCGGGTGTGACGCTGATGTTGCTGTGGCTCGAGTACAAAGAGGCCAACCCCGACGACGGCTACTCCTACAGGGGCTGAACCGAACGCTCAGCGTCGGCCGCTACGCGGCCTCCGACACGCGTGTACGAAAACCCCGGACTGCGTGTACGGATTCACCGGAATACGCACCAGCGACGCGCGGACCGCTAGAGCGCCCGCGGTTGTCTCGTACCCATGGTCGGGTGAACCCGGGGTTGAGGCCATGCTTGGTCCCGCGTCGACTGAGCGACGCGCCAGAATGCCGACCGCCGGACCCGCTCAGGACGGCCTCACCGCGCCACGCGAGCCGCTGTCAGACGAGCAAGTGTGGGGCGAGGGTCCGGTTCACCGTCAATGTGTCTGGAGATCGACGGGGTGCGGCACCAGAAGCGGGTTGTCGAGGGGATGCCGAGAGCCGACGAACACCGAGCGGAGATTGCCGGACGGGCTCGTGGGAGCGGACCAATTGACGGGGAAGTCGGAGTTAAGGGGCTGGGTTACGGTGACGTAGCCATTGCCCCAGTATTCTTTCAGATGTCGGATGACCCAAGGCCTTGTCGGGCGGGAGCCCTGTCCAGAGCGCGCTTGGTTGACGACGGAGGCGGTCTCCGGAACCACGTTCTCGGTGTCGTCGAGCCCGGGGGTGACGCACGTCTCGAGGAGAATGAGGTCGGCTACCTGCGAGAGGGCCTGAAGGGCCTCGGCTGGGCGTGAGAGATGGTAGAGAGTGCCGTAGCAGAAACAGATATCGAAGTGGCCGAATGAGGTGATGTCACCAGGAGGATCCAGCTCCAACACTCGAGTGGTGCGCTGTGGGTAGCGACGGGCCATCTCTGCTACGTTCTCCGGACGGCCGTCGGTAGACGTGATGCTGCAACCTCGGTCTTCGAAGAAAGAAGTTTGGAGCCCAATTCCGGCGCCGACTTCTAGGACGCTCTTGTTCTCGAGCGGCAGGCGAAGAGAGGCGAGGTGTGCCTGGCGAGCGCGGTTGATGGCAACCGCCTCGGGTGTCAGAAAGACCCAGAATGCGCCGTATCGCTTTTCGAGGGCCGTGTTGTGTAACTTCCTGACAAGGCGCCGCCTGTATGGCGCCTTCATGACGCTCCGGACGGATGACCGGCTGGCTTCAGAGTCGTGGTCAGACATCGCAGATCCTCGCAGCGTGGATTATGAGAGATTCGTGTTGATCCACGACTGGACACCGTCGCCAAAAAATGTGGTGCCGAATGGTGTCGTGTTCGTCGCGTTGCACGGAAGGTCGACAAGACACTCCCAGCCGTTGGTCGATAGGAGGTGGCGCAGGCCCTTTTCGATTGCTCTGCTGTGCGTACCGATGTGGAGCCGCTTGATCTGTGAAGTCGCGCGGTCGATATGCCTTGACAGGATCGTGAGCTCGGCTCCCTGCACGTCCATGTCGGCAAGGTCAACGGTCCCACATCGTTGAAGCAGCGAGGCAAGGCTGATGGCCTTGACCTCAGCCAGTGACCAGTTCAGTCGGACGCTCGGCCTTATTGCGCCGAGAATCTTGCGGGCGCATTGCTTGACCGGCTGGTCGCGCCAGATGGCTTGGCCGTACCAGCGACTGGGGCGGAGGTCGGCGTGCTCCTCCCTCCCGCTGTCTACGGTGAAGGAAACCACGCCGTCAACGTCGTTCACCGCCGCTTCAACGAGGACATGGCTTGCCGGGTCAATCTGGTTGGCTCTGAGGTGCTCGTTCAGCCACAAGAAGTGGGTGTGTTCGGGCTCTGCGGCGACGAGGGTGGTCTTCAGGCCCCCGAGCTGCTCCGCTGCGAACGCCGCTCGAACGGACCATCGGCCGAAGCCGGCGCCGAGCTCGGCGAAGGTGTAGCTGCCATCGGCCGCCACGATGCTTTCGAGCAGGTCTATCCACTCGTGGTACTCCTCGTCAAAGTGCGGAAAGGTCGCGGCATCGCCTTCCGCCACGGTCCGGTCGTCGCTAGGGGACTCAAGAATGTCCTGTCGCCGGATCGTTCCGAGGAACGAGTCCTGGACGAAACCGGAGGGGACTGTTCGCGTGTCGGTATGGAACTTGGCGAAGACGGGATGGGTTGTCGCGTCGAGCACGTCTAGCAGGTTCCGTGCAGCATGGCGATCGGCGGCCGGTGGAGTGCGTCGCGGTGTTGGCGGGTGTCTGATGTAGGGCGGCACCTGCGGCGGCGAGCCGTGGGATGCGGGTGGGGATCGGCGCTGCGCTGGGACAGCCGCAGCTGCCCGGCGCGGTCGGTGAGCTGGGCTGTTCTCCGCGCCTGCATGCCGTCTCATCGGCAGGCGTGTGGTCATCCTGAGAGGTATCTGCTGTCATCAAGGCCAGCATCGGGGTGCTCAGCAGTCGGTACGAAGGGTACAGGCAGGTGGGCGCGGTGCCCGGCCCCCGACGCCCCACGCACGGTGGCCAGAGGGTCGTCCTTGGTTGAGTTGAGCCGAGTTTAGGTCCGGCTGAGGAGGTGCCGACTAACCGGTTGTGCCGTCCCGCCTTCGCAGCCGGCCCCAGGCGGCGGTCGCGCTGAC
>Ga0075017_100001215_pt1 | contig 15609 bp, 13 predicted proteins | sample AleBraG_ABR_2012_FD_71475 | JGI IMG/M metagenome (GOLD analysis project Ga0075017, IMG submission 71475) | Freshwater sediment microbial communities in response to fracking from Pennsylvania, USA - Alex Branch Run_MetaG_ABR_2012 | ecosystem: Environmental > Aquatic > Freshwater > Creek >... | reverse complement strand
ACGTAGGCCACTTCCAGCACGTGCTGGCGATGGCGGCTACAGCCCGTAAATATAAGGACGGCGGAGAGCGCAAGCGTCAGAGCCAGCCGGCCAACTCGCGATGGGTGCAACGCGGTCACAGTGAATTCACGGAAGAGGATGCGAACCTTCACTATAGCGCTTCAGCGCGCGACTTCCAGGCACGAAGGTTTACGTCTCAAGCACCCGCCCCAGCAAGACAGGAGAAAGCCCTGTCGGTTACCATAGAGCTTAGAGGATCGGGCCCTGGCGCGAACTGGAATGCCAGGTTGCCGATCCGCCTCCTCCTGCGTCTAATCAATCGGGTATGTTAGGGGAACACACGGAACCGATGAAAAACATATTGTGGAATCTCGTCGCAGTGTCCTTATTAATGCTCTCCCTGGTAGCCGGCCCGCCGCGCTCATCGGCGCAGGATACGGCTGAGACCGTCTTTCATCCGCCCAAGGGGTCGCAGTTCGCGATCGTGGTCTTTGAAGACCTGCAGTGCCCGATGTGCCGGCGCACGGCGCCGCTGGTCGAAAAGGCTTCGAAGGACTATAAGATTCCGGTTATCCGGCACGACTTTCCGCTGCCCATGCACAACTGGTCGTATCAGGCGGCGGTGATGGCGCGGTACTTCGATACCCATTCGAAGACGCTGGGCAACGAATTTCGCGATTACATTTTCCTGAACCAGCTGGAGGTGAATCCGCAGAATCTGCGCGGATACGCCGAGAAATTTGCCAACGAGCACAAAGTCGATTTCCCGTTTGTGATCGATCCGGCCGGGAAGCTCTCGGCGCTGGTCAATGCCGATCGGGATCTGGGCAAGGCCATCAAGCTCGATCACACGCCGACGGTGTACATCGTGAGCAGCAAGAATCCCAGCAAGCCGTACGTGGAAGTGAAGGACAACAATCAGCTCTACGCCACCATTGATGCGGTGATGAAAGAATAGTCAGGAAAACAGAAATTGAAGAACCTAGCTGGGCTTGCCCGTGTAGTGTTCAGTTGCGTGCACGTCTTCGTGATCTTCCAATGACTCGAGATGGGTGATCACTTCTGCCGGCTCGGCGAGTTCGAGCGGCAGGCGTTCTTCGAGCGCGGTCGCCAGACGATGCGCTTCTCCCACCGGCATGGCGTGTGGAAACAGCAGGTGCACTTCGATGATCTGGCGGTATCCGGTAGTGCGGTAGCGCACACCGTGGTAGTGCAGGCCGAGTTCTTCGCAGATAGCGTCAAGCTTCTCGCGAATCTGTTTTCCCGTCTGCGGGTCGGAATAATCGAGCAGGCCCACTGCTGACCTCCAGGCCAGGCGTCCTCCCGACCATAAGATGTTCGCCGCAATCGCGATCGCAACCAGCGGGTCGAACGGCTTCCATCCGGTCAGCATGACGAGGCCGAGTCCGGCCACTACGCCGAAGCTGGTAAAGCTGTCGGTGAGCACGTGCTTGCCATCAGCTTCGAGAATGAGCGAATGGCTGCGCTTGCCGGCTCGCAACAGATACCAGCCCAGCCAAGCATTCAACACACCCGCGGCGAGCAGCAGCAGAGTGCCCGAGCCCAGATGCTGCAGCGGCAATCCAGCGAGCCATTTTTCGACGGTTTCAACGAGGATCCAGATCGCGGCGACGATGATCATGGCGCCTTCGAATCCGGCGGAGAAAAATGCGATGCGCTCGTAGCCGTAAAGGAATTTAGGCTCCGCGGGCCGCGTGCTGAGACGCAGGCTGAATGCAGCGAAGCCGACGGCGATCACATGCACGACCGATTCGGCGAAGTCCGACAGGATCGCGGCCGATCCGGTAATGTAGTAGGCGGCCGTCTTGCCGAGCAGCATCAGCACGCCGACGGCGAACGACAGGCGCATGGCAAGCCACGCCGCGCGCAGCGCTTGCTGATCGCGATGAGCAGTTGCCGGGTTGACTGAGGCGGTGGCGAGATTCGACATGAATTTCGTTTTGAGCTGGCATATGGTCGCATGGAGCGGAAAAGGCAAGCGTGATTGAGATCACGAGAGAGGCGCGAGGAGTAACTTGATCTCCCGATCACAGTTAAGCTAGACTGAGCTAGCTTAACTTTGACCCATGACTGAAATCGGTGCCTTCGACGCTAAGAACCGACTTGGATCCCTGCTTGATCGCGTGGAGCGCGGTGAGGAGATCGTGATCACGCGGCACGGCAAACCGGTGGCGCGACTGGTCCCCAACACGCGGCGCGTGGATCAGACACAAGCCGAGGCTGCGTTAGCGCGCATCCGCGAACGCGCGCGACGGTTGCAGCGCGGCAAGACTGGCTTGGAATTTTGGGCAGAGATGAGGAAGCTGCGCGACCTTGATCGTCCGTAGTGAGAGCCTTAAGGGATGAGCCTGGTTCTGGATAGTTCGATTGCGCTGGCGTGGGTTTACAGCGAAGAAGCCACTGCGCCCGTGACAGCGGTTTTTCAGACGCTGGCGCTAGAGGGCGCGTGGGTTCCGGGGCTGTGGCGCCTTGAAGTCGCGAATGTGCTCGAAATGGGCGTGCGGCGCAAACGGCACACGTTCGAGTTTCGCGATTCGACTCTCGCCGACCTGGCGCAGCTTCCCATTCAAGTCGACGGCGAAACCGACCAGCACGCATGGGGCGCCACGCTGCGGCTGGCTGAGCACTATTTGCTTACCCTTTACGATGCCGCTTATCTGGAGTTGGCATTGCGCCGCAATCTTCCGTTAGCCACGCTGGATGAGGAACTACGCAGAGCCGCGGTGAAGGAGAAGGTGCGGCTGATGGGAGTGTAAGGGAAACAGAAACTGGGTGCCCCATTTCTCGCTCGTCCTGTCCGTGAGAAATGGGGCACCCAGTTTGATTTTTTAACGGGCTTACGGTTATCCGCTGACGGTAACGCTCACGGTCTTGCTGGTGGCACCGCAGAGCGAGGCGGAAACCGTGGTTGTTCCATCGCCGCCGGGTGTGGTGGTTCCATTCCCGGTACTGTCGATGCTCGAGACAATGGTCGTGCTGCCGATATTCCAAGTCACGTTGGCGGTGACGTCGTTGTTCCCGGTTACGCCGTTGAACGTAGCCACAGCCACAAACGTAAGCGGCTGGCCAGCGGTTATGCTCGCACTGGATCCCTTGTTTACGGTCAACGTGATGGTCTGGACGACAGGGCAGACATTTACAGTCTGGCTCGAAGAGCTTACTGTTCCGTCCGATGCGGTCACGGAAGTAGTTCCCGGAAGCGTGGTGAGATTTTGCAGGCTCGCGGCCATGAGCATCCCAGCCGAGGTGAAGTTGGCTACGCTTGGATCCGATGAAGTCCAGACCGATTGGCCCGTCACGCTGTTAGTGCTGCCGTCGCTATAGGTCGCCGTCGCCACCATTTGATAGGAAGTGCCGGGAGCAAGCGTCAGGTTCGCCGGCCCGATGGCCAGCGAAGTAACGGTAGGCTTCACGAAAAATCCGCGGCAACTGGCCAGGAGGGCCACAGTCCCGAGCGCGGCGATGGCGCATGCTATGCGGATTCTGGGTTTGATCGACGACATGGGCATTGGACTCCTTGGCGCGTGTTGCTTGGGTGTTTTTCGCTTCGCTGCCAGTTTTTGATGAAGCAAAATTGTAGCAGAGATGGCTCCCCGGAACCGTGACACTCTAGTACCTGTGCCGCGGTGAGAACCATCTCTGCTAATCATTGCTGCTCTGCGTCGAACCACTCTGCACTCTGCTGCCGTGTACATGGATAGAACGTGGCGGGGGATGGGGCTTGCAGGGAAAAATCGGGCGAGACGGGGGCTAAAGCCCGGGAAGTTTACGATCTTTACGCGGCCCTGAAGGGCCGCTCTTCCACATTGGCGGAGCTTCGTTTGACGCGGCGCTGAAGCGCCGCTCTTCCACATTGCGGAGCTTGGTTTGACGCGACGCTGAGGCGCCGCTCTTCCGCCGCGCAATGGCGGAGCTAGCTTCGCTTCGCTGGACGGGCGAATGCGCCCGTCCCCACGTGAGTACAACGGTCCCTGCGTGGGCGCATCTTTCTACGGGTCGTAGACGGAGCTGCCGTAGCCTTGCTGGCGGGCTTGTTCCTGCATTTGTTCGAGTTGCTGGCGGGCTTGCTCGAGTTGCGCTTTCATGGCGTCGACCTCGTCCTGCTTGCGCTTCTGCTGCTCGTTCCATTCGACGCAGCGAGAGATGCAGTTGGCGCCGGTGTATTGGATCGACGCGCTGATCTGATCGATCGCGGCCTGCATATTGGCGATGGCGGTCTTCTGTGACTGGATCGCGTTACTCCACTGTTGAGCGGGCAGCTTCACGCCGCTTTCCTGTTGGTTGTAATTGGCGCGGCTCCAGGAGCGAGTAGTCGGCAGTTGAGAGTTGGAGCGGTAGGTAGCTGTCGGTCCAACGTGCGATGGAATCTCGTCGTTGGTGATGACCTTCTTCGCGGCCGGCACCGAAGCGCTGGCGGTGGATTTGCTCAGCGCGTCTTTATTCTGCGGAACGCTGTTCTGGCGATCGATGCTGGTGGTGTCCGCCACTTTGGACTGCTTCTGCTGACGAGCCTGGCGGGCGACGTCGCCGAGTGACGGCGCATCGTCCTGGGCGATGGCAGGAATCACGCTTGCACATAGAATCGCGGCCAGAGCCAGCAGGGTTTTGCGTCGCGGCATAGACAAACCTCCAGGGACTCGGCGCGCCAGCTCGATGATAACTTTGCCCGGCTCGAATATGGCGTTACCTTCGTCTTGCCTCCTTGAGACTCAGTGAGAGCTTTGAACCGCAAAGATCGCGAAGCATCGCCCGCTTGACACCTCAGTGGACCCAAAGCGCACTTCCCGAAAATGGAATTTGGTCATGCCACTTGTAAGTCTAATGGCCATAATGGATTGGGCGTGTTTACTGGTATGACAACGTACCTCTGAGACCTGACAGTTTCGCGACGGCTCCCCTAAATTCAATGCAGTCAGTTCCGTAGTCTGCGCCACCTCGTCGACGTAAGCAAATTTAATAGAGGTGCAGCTATGTCCCCCACGTTTCACGCACCGGCCGCGCCGCTGGTGCAGCCACACACGTCCACCTTCAACTCTCAACCAGCATTTTTCATCCGTTTTGGTCCGGCCCTTTTCCTGGTGCTTATCTGTTCGGTGGCATTTCCGCAGTGGATGTTCGGCGCGCCCGTCGAGCCACCCTCGAAAAACACGATCACGGTCACGGGAAACATTCCTGTCGGAGTGGCCACTGAGGCTTATTCGGCATCCCTGAAAGCGAGCGGAGGAACCGCTCCGTACGACTACAAGGCGGCCAGTCTTCCGAAAGGCCTGAAGCTGGACAACGCCACCGGCGCGATTACGGGAACGTGCAACAGCACGGGCAAATTCGCATTTACGGCATATGTGACGGACTCGGGCGGTCACTACGGAAACGCACAATTCAGTGTGACCTTCAACCAGCCACCGGTGAGCATTTCGCTAGCGCCGGGGACGTTGACGATTCCTTCCTCCGGAACGCAGCAGTTTCTGGCGACGGTGCTCAACACCACGAATACCAACGTCACATGGACGGTATCGGCGGGATCGATGTCATCGTCGGGGAGCTACACGGCGCCGGTGGTGACGAAGAACACGAGCGTGTCGATCACGGCGACCAGCGTAGCCGACACCACGAAGAAAGCGACCTCGACAGTGACGGTTTCGAACACGACCCAGCCGCCGGTGGCGCTGGAGTTGTTGTTTCCGCCCTACAGCCCGTACGAGGACTACTACGCCGATGTGCAGAAGTATCTCGTGAACAACTCGCTGATCTCCGGTGTAACGATATGGCTGGAGTGGGCTACAGCGGACAAAGGGCCGACGTCGAATCCGCAATACGATTTCTCGGCGTTCGACGCGCAGATTGCACCTTGGATCGCGGCTGGGAAGAAAGTCAACATTGTCGTCTGGGCAGTCAGCGATACGCCAACCAACAACGCCACTCCGTCCTACGTGATGAGCAACCTGGGGTCCTCGAACATTACGACGTGCGATGGGGAGAAAATTCCCAACTACTTCCAGTCGGCATTCCAGCTTCCGTATGAAGCGTTCATGGCGCAGGTGATCAAGCACTACGGCAGCAATGGATCGATCGGCTACATCCGGATCGGGCTGGGGCGCGGGGGCGAGACGTTCCCGGCGCCGAAGTTCGGCACCGATCCGTGCACTGGCGTATTCGAGAAGAAATGGGGCTGGACCGACACGACCTGGACCAACTATGTGAACGCGATGCTGAACTACGAGTCGACGTTGAAATCTCCCAAACAGCTTATGGTGGGCGTGGACAGCGTGGACTCTTCGTCGATGCCGGACTCGGAGGCGGCTACTGCGGTTTCGATAAAGATGGCTTTCGGCAATCAGGGAATGGATGCCAATGACATCACGAACTATCCACATTGCTCTTCGGACTGGTGCAACCTGTTCGACGAGTACACGGGGAAAGTTCCGCTGGAGCTACAGACGATCGCGCTGAGCAGCCCGCAGAATAATCCGCCGGTGGGATCGCTGGTATATCTGCTGCCGTTCGCAGTGAGCCATCACGTGACGATCCTTGAGATCTACACGTACGACTGGCTTCTGGCGTTTGACCCCAATTATCCCGGCTACAGCACGTATGGAGCGGCGTATGCGGCCGCGTTCAAAGCCGCCGCGCAAGGCAAATGACGCCTGAAAGATGTTTTAACCCTCGCTCGACGCAGGAGCGCCGGAATCCCGGCGCTCTTTTTTTGTTTTTCAACTCGAAGGCGAACCCGCAAGCCAGTGTCTAGGTGGACACGCGATGTACTTGTGGTTCTCGCAGGGACACTGAACGAATGATATCTATCGTGGCGAATCCGGAGTCACTAGAGTCAGTACTGGGCCGGGTCATACCCGCTCCAACCAACGAGTCAAAAAACTAAGATCGCGAGGTAAAGCAATGTCCCCCAATTTCCCCCGACTGGCGGCCGGTCTCTCGGCACGCACCTTGCAACACGTTTCAAACTTTCCCGTTTTAACCATTCTGATCCTTCTTAGCCTTTCACCCAATCTAAACGCACAGCTATTGAGCGACACCTCGGCCGGCTTGCAACCGCTGGGCGCCGGGAGAGGGCGCCTGACCATAACTGCGACCATCGCGCCCGCGACGGTCGGAGTGGCGTACAACGAGGTAGTCTCAGTCAGCGGCGGCACGGCGCCGTATTTCTTTGGAGAGCAGGGCCTGCCGTCCGGGCTGGCGATCAACAACAAAACCGGCGTCATCTCAGGCACGCCCACAGCCACTGGACAATTTCCCTTCGGGATCTGGGTGGGAGACAGCCAGGGCAATCAAGGATTGGCGAGATTCACGTTGACCGTGAGCGGACAGCAGGGCATCAGCGTCACCGTGACACCTGCGAGCGCAACGGTGAATTCGGGCGCGACGGCACAATTCCAGGCCACCGTAAGCAACACCTCGAACACGGCCGTAACCTGGACAGCAACCGCTGGAACCGTTTCGGTGAGCGGACTCTACACGGCACCGTCGGTGACGAAGAACATGAGCGTGGTGCTGACCGCGACCAGCGTGGCCGATTCGACCAAGTCGGCGATTGCGAACATTACGGTAGCAGTCACGTCGACGACGGGAAAAGTTTCTCTGGAAGTTCTGTTCCCGCCGACTAATCAACATTCGCAGGATTTCAAGGATGTTCAAACCTACCTGATGAACAATCCCGTCGTCTCCGGCGGAAATCTGGCAGTGGACTGGGGGATGGTCGACAAAGGACCGAGCTCAAATCCGCAATACGACTGGAGCGCGGTGGACGCAGAGATCGCGCCCTGGGTAGCCGCAGGCAAGAAAGTGAACCTGATCATCTGGGCTAACAGTGACAGCACCAGTTCACCCTGTCCGGACGGGAGCAACAACACAACCGGGAACTGCGCCATTCCGGCTTATGTCTGGACCGCGCTGGGGCCGTCGAACTACACCACTTGCAGCACGCAATATGGAACGCAGCAGATTCCAAACTACCTGGACCGGACCGGATTCCAGATGCCTTACCAGCAGTTCATGGCGGCGGTGATTCAGAAGTACGGGTCGGATGCGAGCATCGGCTACATTCGCTTCGGACTTGGCCATGGCGGAGAGACGTATCCGGTGACGGGCTGGAACAGCACTTCGACGGCATGCGGCAAAGCCTTCAGTGCGTGGGGCGTAACGGTCACGACCTGGGAAGCTTATCTGGCCAGCATGCTGGACTTTGAGGTGACCTTGAAATCGGGCAAGCAACTGATGGTGGGCGTGACCCCGATGGGCGCGCCGACCACGGTAGTGCCCAACTACATAGCCCCGCTGGCGGTGCCGATGCATGTCGGCTTCGGCAGCCAGGGGTTGGAGAAGAGCGACATCAGCAACTATCCCAACTGCACGGCGAACTGGTGCAACCTGTTTGCGGCTTACGCGGGGCAGGCTCCGCTGGAGTTGCAGACATACCTACAAAGTTGTCCAGACAACAGCTGCACCACGGGATCACTCACCGACCTGGTGCCGTTCGCGGTCAGTCATCATGCCAGCGTTCTGGAGATTTATTACCAGGACTGGCTGCTGGCCTTTGACCCGTCGTATCCGGGCAACAGCCAGTACGGCGCAGCCTATGCGCAGGTGCTGACCAACGCAGCCAATTCGAACATTCAGTAGGCAGACGTAATCTCGAATCGAGGGCGGCCCAAGAATGGGCCGCCCTAATTTTTTAGCGCCCGGCGGCGAAGCAGGAAATGGCGGAAGCGAGTGGGGGTCGAACCCACCTGCGACAGGGTCACCTGCCGCCCGCCGGTTTTGAAGACCGGGACGATCACCGGACCGCATGCGCTTCCGTATTTGCATTCATGATAAGGCCTCGACCGTCAAAGGAACCAGCCTGACCCAGAGGCGAATCATTCTTGCCTGACCTGCCTGTCTCAACTCTTCCTGTCTCAACCCTGGCTGTCTCAATCCAACGAAGCGCGATTTTAAGAACGCCGTCTCGTTTTCCAGTCTCGGTACTTCAGCGGAAGTACATGGCTGGTATCAATTTTCTAATCGGAGGCTCATGATGCATGGCCGCCGCGAAGAAACAATGGCCAAGATGTGGAGAGCTGTGACTTAGGTTACTGCGCTGCGCGAATACGACTTCCTCTTTTCCAGAACTAGTCCCTAGGATGACCAAGGCAATCCCTGATGCGAAGGAAGCGAATTCGCGGGGAGGGACAAATTCAGTGAGTGGTTTTTTTTAGGAGCTATTTATGAGGCGAGTCTTCGTCTTGGTTTGGACTATTTTTGCATTGTTCGCATCTGCAGCATGGGGACAGGCTCCTTGCAAGGGCCAAAACTACTGGAACAGTTATCACGGCAACAACATGGAGCGATGGGACCCCTATGAAAACGTGCTCAATGTGGACAATGTGGGGAACCTCGGCTTGAAGTGGAGTTATTCCACGGGCAACATCGTGGGGTCTTCGCCCGCAGCGGTGAACGGCGTGGTGTATTTCGGGTCGGATGACCACAACGTCTATGCGCTGAATGCCAGCACGGGCGCGGTTGTGTGGAGCTACTATACGAAAGGCGGAGTTTTCTCGTCGCCTGCTGTGGTCAGTGGTGTGGTCTATATCGGCTCGGACGACCACAACGTGTACGCACTGAACGCGAAGACTGGCACCCTGCTGTGGAGCTATGCCACGGGCGGTCTAGTGGAGTCATCGCCCGTGGTGGCGAATGGCGTGGTTTATATCGGCTCATGGGACCACAATGTGTACGCACTGAACGCGAAGACTGGCACCCTGCTGTGGAGCTATGCCACGGGCGGCCTTGTCGCATCCTCACCTGCCGTGGCGAATAACATCGTGTATGTGGGCTCGGACGACTTCAAGACGTACGCGCTGGATGCGCATACGGGCGCGATGCTCTGGAGTTATCCGACCCGCAGCAATGTGTGGTCCTCACCTGCCGTGGCGAACGGTGTAGTCTACATCGGATCGTGGGATGGGAACCTCTACGCGCTGAATGCCGGGACGGGAAGCCTGCTATGGAAGTACCCCGCCGGCGGGATCGTGACTTCGTCCGTCGCCGTGGCCAATAATGTCGTGTATATCGGATCGTGGAATCACAGTCTGTATGCGCTGAACGCTCAGACGGGCGCTCTGCAGTGGAGCTACGCTACCGGTGGGTGGGTAAATTCCTCGCTGGCGGTCGCGAACGGTCTGGTCTTCGTGGGCTCGCGCGACGGCAGCGTCTACGGGTTGAACGCCCAGACAGGCGGCATGCTGTGGAGCTACGCCACCGGCAACTATGTAACTTCGTCGCCCGCGGTCTCGAATGGTGTCTTATACGTCGGATCGTGGGATCACACCCTATACGCCTTCGACTTAAGTCAGTAATCCGAAGGCGCAAGCCTTAGTGCGGCGCTGAGAGATCCACCGATCCGCGCCACAAAACGTAGCACTCATTGATGGGCCGATCGTCTCGCAATGCGGGAATACTGGGAGAATCGGCCATCATCGCGTCCAGGGTCCATTCATTGGCGAGCATGAAGGCGAATCCATCGGCAGCGATTTGATTTCGGTCCTCGGCCCGTGCAGAAATCCATTCCGTAAGGTCAGCAACCGCTTCGGGCGGCATTCGCTGCACCATCACCTCGGGGTTCGATAGGGAATGGGTTGGTCGCTACCCAGCATGTGAATCTGCCAGCCCTACCTCTGCGCTATTCATGAATGGCTCAATTTAGCGTTCTAGCGCGGGGATGATTTAGGATCTGTATCTGGCGCCGCCTCTCGGCGTAGCCGAGTCTGTTCTGAGTTGAAACTGAGTTGGAGACCCAATGCTCTATGGCATCAAGACCGTGCTGACTTACGCGCTTGGCACTGACCGGGCGGGCAGGGGTTTCGCTGTTTTCCCCGACGATTCGATGATTGTCTCGTACCCCGCGCTCAGGCAATACTTGGACTAGGTTTCTGATCGCCAGTCTTTTGTACCCTGGCAAGGAAGTCAGCTTCAGTAACATTGAGCACCTTATTCCCGACACCGCCGTGATTTCGAGCCGGGCTCTGAAGCACATTCCCCGGCCTCGGGTCATCAAGAGTCATAACTATTTCGACCACCGTTATCCTAAAGTGATCTACATTGTGCGCGATCCCCGCGATGTGGCCCTGTCTTAGCTATAGCTTCCAAAGGAAATACCGTCAGATTGCAGATGGATTGCCGCTGGAACGCTACGTCAATGATTTTGTAAACGGCAGGTTGAATTCCGCCAGTTGGGGCACTTGGGGAGAAAACGTCGCAAGTTGCGTGTGGACTCGGGGAAAGAAAGCAAATTTTCTTCTCTTGCGGTTCGAGGATATGACACAGGACACTCGCTCGGGATTGGCGCATGTCGCGGAGCTCCTTAGCCTTTCTGTCACCGACGATTTGATCGATCGGGCGATCATCAATTGCTCCGCCGAGCGTATGCGGCAATTGGAAAAGTTGGAGGAAAATCAGTGGGCCGCGACCAGGAAGCACCGCAAAGACATTCCGTTGTAGGTGCAGCGAAGGCTGGCAACTGGCGAAACCAACTCTCGCAGGCCTCAATTCTGCAAATTGAAACCGCATGGGGAGAACTAATGACCTCCCTCGGCTACCCGTTAACTTCACCGGCAATAGAGTTAGTTGCCGCGCGCCGGTTTTGAAGATCGATTCGGCAGCGCATTCATGAAAGGGCAACGGCCCAACCGGACTTACTGTGTATTTGTAATGAGCAGAGCCAGTTCGTCGTTACGCGCTGTGAAACACCGATTCCGCTTTCCCGCTGACGGCATGATCAACCGCCTCGACACCCATCATGACCGAATGGTCCATGTTTCCAATCTCGTATCGCCAAGCGCCAAACCGCCCGCGCGAATAGATCTTCTGCTCGAGCAGCGCCGGCTGTAACACGTACAACGCGGCATCTCGCTCCAATGTTGGGATCGGGTATGAGTATTCGACGAGCTTGTGATAGCGCGAGATTACGCGCGCGCGGTCAGCATCCTCAAGAATTCCAGCCCGAATCAATCCCTCGGTCACCTGATCGAGCATTCTTTCAGGATCAACTGACTGCCCGCTCGGAATTGAAGCCTCGCACATCAACGATCCGTAGCGACTGGTGTTCCCTTCCGGCACGTTGAATGGCGAGTAGTGCGAAAAATATGTCGCGCGGTAGCACGGCATCTTGTCGTCGGTAAAGTAAATCCAACATTTGGAAGTCTCGATCTGCTTCTCCAGCCCCAGCCCCATGACGAGCAAGTTGTTATGTTCGAGGTTCTGAGCTGCATCCAGAAATTCCGGCCGCGCCGGCTTCAACATCCGCACAAGCAGATCAAGCGGCACCGTCGAGATGAGAACGTCGTACTTGTCGGCGGTCCCATCGGCAAACAATACCATCCGCCGCTCGGAATCGACTTCGACCAACTTTTTTCCGGTGTGCACATGTCCTGGAAACTTCGCCCCCATTCGCCGGTAAATTGCGCCGGTGCCGCCATGCAGTGGAAACTTGAACTTGCTGTTTGGGCCCCAGCTCACGTCATCGCGCTGGTAAATGACATTCTCGAGCAATCGCTTGAAGTCCACGACGGACACACGCTCGGCTATCCATGATTTCGCCATCCGCTCCAGCGGCGTCGTCCACACTTTGCGGTTGTAGGGGAACATGAACACTTCGGCGATACCCTCGCCGAAGGTCGCGAGAATCCAATCGCGAAAGTTGCGGCATTCCGGGGCGTTTCCGTTGCCCGGCGCCTTTGCCGCTCCCAGCAGGCACTGCAATTGGATCTCCGGCGGCAGATAGCGCAAGTTGTTTTGAAACGGATACGGCACCCACGAGCTATCGTGCCAAACGATCCAGCTCTCGCGCACACACTCGTGAACATCTGGCCCGAGCGCCTCGTCAACAATCCGATCGAAATAGGGATAGTGCGAGAAGATGACATGCCCGCCCTCATCCCAAACAAACCCCTTGCTGTCGACATGCGAGGCCGAGTGCCCGCCAACGCCAGCGGACTTTTCGTAGAGCGCCCAATTGTCGTATCCGAGTTCGTGTAAGCGATAACCTGCTCCCAGGCCGGTAGGCCCGGCCCCGACGACAACAATCCGTGGTTTATTCATCGTGCAGTTGTTATTTCTACCTTCCCCTTCTGCCCAGTACTTAGCCCACTCTTGCACAGTCCGACCTGCTCAGTTTCGGAAAGGAATTTGGACCGAGAGGGTAAGATTTCAGCTGGTTTTACTTTTTCAAACTAGATTATACGGTGAAAGCGCCTGATTCCAGGCGTACGGCAACCGCGATTTTGCAAGATCAGGGCTCGAGTAAGCTAGAGAACCAGAAATGGCGCGAATCAGGTTTCTGCGCCCCTATCTCCGCCTCGAATCCAATCGAAATAGGTCGAATTTTTCTGGAGGCATGCGAGCGTCACAAAAGCAGTTTTCCGCGGATCTCACAGCACGGTGGAGTCGTCAAACGACGCGCCAGGAGAATGGCCGCGGCCGGAATCAGCGGCAGAATGGAACGAAGGTTCGTCGTCCAGTTGATAAGTCCGGCCAACACAAACGTGTATTCCTCGATCGCTATAGCGAGTGGTGTAGCTTACGTCGGCTCGCGGGACCACAATCTTTACGCGCTGAATGCCCGGACCGGCGCGCCGCTGTGGAGCTATGCCACTGGCAACTATGTGACTTCATCTCCCGCCGTGGTAAACGGGGTCTTATATGTCGGCTCGTGGGACCACAGCGTATACGCTTTCAGCCTGCATCAGTGAAGAGTAGCACCCCGGGGACATAAAGCCGCCAGCTAGTGCGGCTCTGAAAGGTCCACCGATCCGCGGCGCAAAACGTAGTATTCGTTGATGGGCCGATCGTCCCGCAAAGCGGGAGTATTAGGAGAATCGGCCATCATCGCGTCGAGGGTCCATTCGTTCGCGAGCAAGAAAGCGAACCCATCGGCAACGATTTGATTTCGATCCCCCACCCCCTCAGAGATCCATTCTGTAAGATCGGCGACCGCTTCTGGCGGCATGCGCTGCAACATTTCCTCCGGCGTTCGACGGGGGATCGGCTGGTCGCTCCCCAGCATGTGAATCTGCCAGTTCGCTCCCCAGCGAAAAAGCCGCACATACGGAAAGGAATCGCGGAAGGCGCGCGCCATGGCCGCCAGATCTTCCGGGTCACCATTGGGAACCCACTGCTCGACGATGCCTCCGGGACGGAGACGCTTGCGGGCCGCGGCATAAAACTCCTCGGAGTACAGCATGCTCGATCCCGCGGCCTCCACCGGCGGCGGCGGGTCGATGGTGATCAGATCGTATTGCTGCGTGGTGCGCTCCAGGTACCGGCGGCCATCATCCACCACAATATGAGCTAGAGGCAATTGAACCAGCGCCGGGCCGTTCGAATGAAAATATCCGAACAACTGGGGAACGCTTGGGTCCAACTCCACGGCAGTGGTATTCACCTGCCAGGAAAGCAGCGAGCGGAAGGTGGTTCCCATGCCGAAGCAGATGGCGAGAACGTCAGTGGGCTTGCGATCTAACAAGGTGAGCGGCAGGTGCGCCATCATTTTCGTGATCGGCGTGAGCACCGTCATGCCGTAGCCGTTGACGAGGAGCTGCTTATTCATGCCGGTGCCGGCGGCAATGACGGTCGCCGTAGAATCGCGCAGCACGCGGCCACGAGGATAGAGACTTTCGTAGCCTTTGCCTGCCCAGACAATGATTACGGTAAGCGGGACGAGAGCATAGGCTGCAATGCGCGTGCTGCGACTGGCTTGCTGTCCCGCACGCAGAGAGCGCAGTCCGATGACAATCCACGGCAGGGACAGCGCAACTACCGACCATCGTTCACTCACCCAAGGCAGAAGCCCGAAGCCGGCGACCAGCGGACCTAGAATGCATCCCATCACATTTACGGCGTATGCGGTTCCGGCCCTGTCCGGAACTCCGCCAGACCAGCGGTCCACCAACATCGGAGTCAGGAAACCCAGTAGTCCGGTGAAGGGAGCGATGCCAAAGGCCAGGCGCACCAGATTCGGCCAGTCTAGTCGCGGCCGGGCGGCGATCAGTGGAAGCAGCGCAGCCAGTGCGAGCAGCGTCCACAAAATCTGGCTTTCCTCTTTGCGTTTGCGACTCCACCAGCGGTAGATCAGCGATCCCAGAAATGTTGCGGTGAGATAAACGCCGAGAATGCCAGAGAATCCGTAAACGACATTGCCGAGGAATGGCGTGAATTGGCGGACCCAAACCAGTTCCATCCCCATGCTGGAGAGGCCAGTGGCGAAGAGTAAGAGGAGAATGCTGCGGTCCGCGTGGAACGTAGTTGGGAGTGACTTCGAAGCGGTTGGCGCCGTTGCTACCGGCGAACGCATGGAAAGGAGTAACGCACAGAATGCGATCAAAGTGTTGCACGCTGTGCCCACGAGCAGCGTGCCGCGAAATCCGAAAAGTTCGATGAGATAGAGCGGCACACGCGTGCCGGCCACGGCTCCGGCCACGTTCGCCATGTAGAGAAAACTGAAAGACCGACCTGTTTCCTGGGGAAACATTCGCACGAGAGCGATCATGGCAACGGGGATGGTGGCGCCCATCAGCATGCACCACGGCAGCAGCGTGACCA
>Ga0075017_100001214_pt1 | contig 15615 bp, 16 predicted proteins | sample AleBraG_ABR_2012_FD_71475 | JGI IMG/M metagenome (GOLD analysis project Ga0075017, IMG submission 71475) | Freshwater sediment microbial communities in response to fracking from Pennsylvania, USA - Alex Branch Run_MetaG_ABR_2012 | ecosystem: Environmental > Aquatic > Freshwater > Creek >... | reverse complement strand
TTGGCGCCACTTAGAAGGCAGACGCTCTATCCAACTGAGCTACGGGCGCGTCGATTAGTGCAATTATATCACTGAGTTAGAAGCCTCTGTTCACCTGTCCTTTGGGCGCGACTTCTTGGACTGAACCCTTAACTTGAGACACTCGGATAGGGGCCGACGCCGTCATCTAATCGGCCCACCTTAGTCAGCGCCGCCAGCGGGTTCTGAGAACCAGCGATACTGCTTGCCATCCCAGTAGATGTATCCGTTGCCGTCCTCCCATGTGAGACAGATAACTTCGCCTTTGGCGGTGCCCGCCAATTTCTTGTCATAAAGCAGCTCGCGAAATTCCGCCAGCGTTACCACTTCCCAGTCGGAACTAAGAAAATTGTCCTCTGACATCGTCGAAAACTTGGGCTGAGATCCAGCACCCAGAACGAAGCTTTGCCCATCTCCTTGGCAGATTATCAGGCCCAATGTCTTGCTGTTGTTGCGTGTAACCATAACAGCGAAATCTAGCTTTCCGTCGCCATCAAAATCGCCGCGTAAATAGTAAGGGTTAATGCGTGTGTCAATCTTAAATGACTTCAATTTGGGAGATTCCATACAAGTGCTGATCCTGCGCGGAATGGGGACTTGCTCAGAACCAGAAGAGCGAAGGTAAGTAAGACTGCTGAGAAAAAATAGTGTCGCCAGTAGAAGCCTCATTTTATGTCTCTTCCATGCATGTGGTCTTGGTGATTGGCTTGAACCTTTGGATCGTTGATGTGGATAGTCCCATACTTGCTTGGATTGCCGGTCAAAGTTCTCTCGCCTAGAGAGTGGGCTAGAGCACTTGTTGCGCTGGGAGTCACCGCGTTCCGATCCAGTATTTCCCTTTATCGCCTTACCATCGGATCCCATGTAACGCAAGTCGGCATCTTTGCCACCGTGATGCTCTATGTGGCTTGGCTGGCCACTATCTTTCTTTGCTGGTTCGCCATTTTCTGCAGATCCTGCCGTCATCACTACTTTGGAATCGGTGGGAAATTGCGCGTGGTATATGTCGGAAATGTTGCATCAGAATCCCTTGCGTACGCCCTCGGTTCTCCATCCAGGTGAATAGCATGCTCAAGCGCGACGCTCGCCCCATGCTGCTCCGACAGGATCAAGGCATTCCCGAAATCGAGAGTCATGTGTGCAAGACTCGACAAGACTAGGATCGCGTCACCGATGGGAACCATTCCCTTAACGTTGTCGGTCGAAATCCTCTTCGTTTCGCTACCGTCTGCGTTTGAAATCCAAAGGCCGCCGCCGAACTCACCGGCATCAAATCCGAGTAGCCAGCCATCGGAGAATTTGAGGACGCTTCTTCGACCACGCATTTCGGGTTCGACCTTCAAGAGAGGCGGCAAAGACGGCTGGTCAGCACCGCCTCGACTGTGGCAATCTTCACATCACCTGCATCGAGCGAAACACGCCAGTCGTTGTGTGAGTAATTGAAGCACCTACGAGTCTGTTCGTCCAAATCTCTGACATTTTTCAGTGCGTAGACGAACCATCCCCCTGGCACCGGTCGCACGACGGTTCCGTCCTGCTCTCCAGACGAGAGGCTCCGCGTATGGGTAGCGCTCACCAACAAAGCGGAAACAAGGAGCACTGATTTAGAGAAGTTGATTCTCACGGAACTCGAACCGACCCAGTATTATGCTCCAACTATTGGTCGGGTTGACCCCTCACACAGATAACACAGCCCCGACGCTAAGGTTGCAGTCCCGTGAGCTCGGCCCCTGCGCGGGATACGCTCGCTGCTCTCAAATCAGTCCCACGCGGTTGAAACCAGGTAACCAATCTCATCCGCGTCGAGCAGAATACTGCAAGCCCTGGCGTTGAGTTGCCGTGCTGTGATTTATAGGTTACAATGGAATTGTGATCGAGATTCGTCACTACGTCAACCGAGGCGGAAAAGATGTCTTCGACGATTGGTGACGCAATTGGCGGATGCCCGCGCACAGGCGAAGATTGCAACCCGTATCGACCGGCTGGCGGCCGGGAATTTTGGCGACTGCAAGCCCTTGCGTCAAGGATTGAGCGAATTGCGGATCGATTGGGGACCGGGATACCGTGTCTATTACGCGATGATCGGCAGGGAATCTGTATTGCTGCTCTGGGGCGGCGACAAACGAAAGCAGTCCGCAGACATTGACCGGGCGTTGGAATACCTGAAAGATTACAAAGAAAGGACCGGAACCTCATGAAACGCAAAGCCAGCATCTCGCACGACGAGGCCATCATTCGGCGGCTCCGGAAGGACCCAGATTTTGCTGCCGAGTACCTCAAAGCGGCATTGGAAGATGAAGACGAGCCCCGCGTTCTGCTCATTGCTTTGCGCCACCTCGCCCAAGCTCAGGGCATCGCCAAAGTCGCCAAGGCTGCCGGCATCGAACGCGAGAGTCTGTACCGGGCATTATCGATTCACGGCAACCCGCGCCTGTCCACGCTAGTAGCCGTTACTAAGGCGATCGGGTTGAGACTCACGGTCGAAGCCGCGCAATGAGTGAATAGAAGGCTGGCTGGGCAGTGGGGATCGAAATTGCATCCCTACTTTCTAAGTCCAACAAAGAGAACGGCGTAGCACCGCCGTCCCCGTTCAATTGGAGCCTTTTGGAGCCTCGGTTCAGGACTTGGTTTGCGGTTCGGCAAGGCAGAGGACGTCCCTTTTTGTCAGAAAGTTCTCCCTCAATGTCTGTTGGCTGGGTCCATAAGTTTGGTTAAGTAATCTTCGAATTCCGCCATAAGAGCCACATGGAAATTTGTGCGGTTAAGCACATACTTTCCGTGCTTCCCGTTCAGGATTTTGCCTACTGGCCGTGTCTTCTCGATCAACCAACCCTTTCGTGTCTCAGCTTCGTGGAGCAGGGCATTTCGGACCCCTTGAGAAAAGTCACCGCAGATTTCGCTATTCTTGAAGTCCTTATCGAAATGGCAAGAATTCTTGAGAAACTCCTTCAAAGTACGCGCGGTCGAAGGTTCCCTTACGCACTTGCCTGTGGTCTGGTAGTCGCATGCTGATGGGGATTCTGAAGGGTGTATTCCTCCCTCGTAGAACGACTGGAGAGTCTCTGCAACCAAACAACACAGAGCCATTATCGCGAACCCTGGAACAATGGGCTTAGCTTGGCTCTTATCGTCGCCCGCGAGCAGCATCTGAATACACTTGAAGTACCTCTCCATCATTCTGTTTTGAAAGACTGAAATTGCTTCCGGCCGCGCCTCTTCGTCACTCGGAAGGCGAGTACGTAACTTTCTCTATTTTGCGGCTGTAAACACTTTGCAAAGTTCTCCGAGAAGGCCTCGGGTGCGCAGCAGTTCCGAAGGTGGCTGATGTTTCTTTGCAAATTAGACCGTCACCGATTCTGTCTCTACTGCTTGCGCCTGTTTCTAGCAGCGAGCGCCGCATGACCTATCGTGCTGGCCATCATCCCGGCGTCACACAAGGAACTACTTGTCGACTGTGGCGACGGTAAACTCGGAAATCCTCGTCGGTGGTCAGGATGAGGGGGTCGGCAAGCGTTTCGGTCATGCGAACGAGGCAAGCGTCGGCGAGGCTCATGGGAACGTCGGAGTACTTCTCGATCAGCTTCGTAACAGGCTCTACATTCCGGGAAAGCTCGAAGGCGAGAACAAGGGCACGGCGGCGAAGCAATTGACCGAGGCTCGGCGCGCCGCGCCCTCCTAGAAGGTGGTATGCCTCCGACAAAGCTGCTTCGCATGTCGACCAAGGCGGACCGAAATCGTGGGCCTGAGTCACGGCCCATTGGTGGTGAGCGTCGCGGTTGCTAAGCAGCGCGACCACAAAGCCCGCGTCAGCGAGAACGTTTCTGGCCATAGCCCGTGGCTCGCAAGTACGCCTTCTTGCGCCCAGTTAGGTCGGACGGTAATCCGTCAACCGATCCGACGAGATCGGCGATGGCATTGAACGAGGCAATGCGCAGCCGGCGCAGACGGGGTGCAAGCTGGAGCCGTTCGCGCACTACATCGGACTTGGAGATCTTCCGACCGCGCGATTCTTCCTCGATGTCCGCCACCAATGGCTCCGGCAATCGTACCGTGAGAGTCTTCATAAGGTAAGTGTATTACATCTCCGGCAGGCATGCAAGACAGACCAAACGACCAACGGAAGTGACCGTGGACTAGCAAAACTCGGTGAGCGCTGTGGCCAATCGGCTCTGTTCAAGGTTAGTTTCCTGACTTGGAAACAGGACGCAAGACTGGTTCAAATTGCCGAGAGTCGATGAATTTTGCTTAGAAATTTGGCTAAGGAACCTGCTTTTCCACAACGCACCCATTCACGCGCAGGAGACCCGTAAGCGACGCTCGGCGAAGCGCTTAGGAATTTCTCCTGCTTTGTTAGAAGGAAGACGCTCTATCCAACTGAGCTACGGGCGCTTCTTGCATAATTTCTCATATTACAAAAACCGGCGTTACATCTCCCTTTGGTGGCACGGGCTTGTCACTCAACTCCAGGGAATTGTTTGCCACTCTGGGCGCGCGAAGCTATTTGGTCACTAGCAACTGTTTTCCTGACTACTTGTGGCGAATACTTACTGGAGCGCGAGTTCGATCCAGCGGAAATACGTGTACGCTCCATTTCACTGGAACAGAGGCCGGCACAAAACAGATACTCTTGTCGCAAGCCTGATAGTCAAGTGCCCCCGCAATTGTAAGTACTCTCCCGCCATCCCCAATCGATCCCCAAAAGCCTGCACTGGAGCTCACTTTCACATCTTGGCTGATGCGGAACGTTCCCGCGAAAACGGGCACGCGCTCTCTGATTGCGGGCAAATACAACGTCTGCGATTGTGGATAAATCGCCGATTTAATTTCCAGCGAGGGATCAGGATCGAGCACCAACTTGATGGGCTTGTAGCCCTGCGTCCCCGGAGCGTAGACGTGCACATCAGGTGGCAGTCTCACTTCAGCAATCAGCGTGATGCGAGTGCCTGGGACGCCGGTGGAATCGGATTGTTCCAGCGCCAGTTGAAGATGAGGAGCTTCCACCGTTGCGGTCACTTCTTGTCCTAATTCCGGAAAAAGTTTGGCAATAATGCTGTTTCCGCTGAGGCGCTCTCTATATCTCGCTTCGAAAAACTTTTCTCGAATGATGCCGTTCGAGCTGATGAAGAAATATCCGGGGCGGGCAAAGCCCTTTTGCATCCCCGTGGCTTCCTCGTTGAAAACTCCGTAAGCCTTGATCGTCGCTGAGTCAGGATCGGCAAGTAACGAGTATTCGATCTTGTGCCGGTCCGCAAAGAATTTCAGAATCTCTTGTGAGTCATAACTGATAGCCGCCAGTTTCACGCCTTGCTTTTCAAATCTCGCACTCGCGCTCTGCAGCTGAACCAGCTGCCCTTTACAAAATGGTCACCAATCTGCCGAACGGAAGAACAAGAGAACCGTTCCATTCGCCCCTCTTAACGAATCAAGAGTCTGAACCCGGCCAGACTGGTCGTGCATCGAAAAAGTTGGAGCCTTCTGGCCGACTGCAAGTCCAATCGACATCAACTCGATTGAATCGATGCGAATCGCGTCTTCAATCAGTTTGCCCTTTATGGTGACCGTGTCCCCCAGGTGAGCGGTCACTTTTTCCTGGGGCTCAAGGCCGTACATGACGCGGTTCGTATCGTCATACAGAGCTATCTGCGCGCCAGGCACGTCCTTCATGCATTCAGGAGATTCGTTAAAGGCTTCGTCCGCGTTGCAGGCGCTGGAAACAAGGATTCCTGACCACGAGCGGCTATTCGGAGCGCTCTGCCCCGCGATACAGAATGGGGCAGCGAACAGGAGTGCCAACCCGCAAATCAAGAGCCATTTTCCCACAGAGTTAGTCCCGAATATAGTTTTCAACTCGCGCCTCCATTTGCGCCCTACGATAATTAGCCCCGCCAACTACACAGGCAACGTCTCTGCGGAAGTTCACTTCCCAAAACTGACCGAAATCGATCCGATCGGTGAAAGAGTAAAATCAATCTTGTCTCCGGCGCTCACTGAAATTGGCGGAGTCATCGAACCGGTGATGAGGATTTCCCCCGCTCGCAACTTTTCGCCAAACGCCCCTAAAATATTTGCTGTGTGTTGTACGATTTCAATCAACTCGCCGGTTAATGTCTGGATGTCCTCCGGCACTTCAATTTCACGCTCACCGCAACTCACTCTGCACCTGAGGTCATTGAGAATTCCCCCTGCTCTCGTTCTGTCCTTTTTTCCGATGACCACGTGACGCTGGTAAATGTCGCAAGCTAGTGTTTGTTCAACTTCCTCCGGTGGGTTCGTAACGTCAGCGATCTCAATCGCTGGACCAAGCGCTTCGATGGCGTCACTCGCGGTTTCCCGGTCTGCGCCTGGCGAAAGGTCTTTCCCCATGTAAACCGCAAGTTCCGGCTCGGCGGCAGGCTTCTTCCAACCGTCGAGAGAGATGGTTGATCCTGAACCTACGACGGCCCAGTCCATCAAGAACCCTACCAGAGGTGCGTTGGTTTTCAATCGTTCCATCGCTGCTGGTCCGCCGAACGCCAGCTTCCATCCCAGCGGTTTCAGGCCAGACGCGAGCAATTCTCGCCTCAGTTCGAGTTGCGCCTCCATCCCGCGCGCTATTCGCGGATCGTCCCAAGCCGCTCGCGTACTCAATCCAATACCCACTTTTCAGTAGCCCTCAGGAGGTATCTCATACCCAGCTGCTTCCAATGAACCTGCGCCACTCCAACCCCAAACAAGCACGACGTCTTCCGTGCCCTTGTTTTCGAACCCGTGCCAATGCCCCCTCGGAGTAAAAACCACATCGCCTTGCCCTGAAGGCTCGCGGCCCGTGTCGGTATAAATAAAACCTTGTCCTTTTATTACGATGAAAAATTCGTCCACGTTCGGATGGCGGTGTTTGTCATGCCGCGCGCCGGGAGGAAGCACCGTATACCCCACCAAAAGTTTTTCAGAGCCAGCCGTCCTGTGATCAATCAGAAACTGCACCTGCATGTTGACCCAACCCTCGTCGTGCGACAGTCCTTTGACGTGCGGCACATCCTTCAAATTGGTCCGGTAAGGTTTCACCTGGACATTCCTCCTAGTCGCCGGTACACCTCGTAAACCGTTACGAAATCATTCTCCGCAAGACCGAGCCCTCGGCATGCGTTGAGCATTTCATTCGCTGCAGCACCCAGCGGAACGGGCAGTCCCATTTTTCTCCCCAGATCCAGCGCCAGGAGCACATCTTTTTGCTGCAAGTCAACGCTTCCGTAGGTCGCATCTTTGATGTGTCCTTCCAGAATTAATGGTGCTCTGTACTGAAGTACGGGCGAAGCCACAACACTCTTCAGCATCGCGTCAACCGCAACCTCTCGCGGCACGCCGCCTTTTTCCGCCAAGGCAACTCCTTCGCAAAAACCTATCACCTCGATCACCAGCGTTAGGTTCAACGCTACCTTCAGCTGTACTGCCAACCCCTGCTCTCCGATGTAGGTGACCTTCGGCCCAATCGCCTGAAGCACCGGCGCAACTCTTTCAAACGTTTCTTTATCGCCTCCCACCATCAAGGAAGCCTTGCCTTGGCCCAGGGTCAGCGTGGTGCCCGAAATCGGCGAATCCATCATTTTTAAGCCGGCCCGCGCAAACTCAGCGGCCACTTCGCGGCTGACATCGGGGTCAATCGTACTCATATCCAGGTAGACGGCATCTTTACGCAAACCTGCAATGATTCCCTCTTGCCCCAGCGCCAGGGCCTTCACCGCGTCAGAATTCGTCACAATCGTGAAAACAATCTCTGAGGCTTGCGCCACTTCGCGCGGAGAATTTCCCCAAAGCATGCCGAGCTTGAACATCGCCCCAGCTTTTGCCCTGGTTCGATTCCAGCCGGTGACGGTGTGTCCTGCCGCGATCAATCTGGGCACGATGGCTTGGCCCATATCTCCCAGGCCCACGAAACCTATTTGCACTTGCATCCTCTTTCCCTACGGTTTATCAAGCATTCTTGAATTGCGTACACTCCTTTTGGATTGTGGTTCTACCACCATACCTTTTCCCCGTCAAGGATTATGCGCTATAGTCGCTCTCCTCAACCGGTTTTTCTTTAGTCCTGGGCTTCTATGTTTCGCAAATTGGTTCTTGGCCTTTCGCTCAGCCTGATTGCCTTCCACATTCTTCCCGCAAAGGAAAAATCCAACGCACCTCCTCCAAAACCGCTCGTCTTGACCGAAGCCATCCCGCTCTCAGGAGTTCTGGGGCGTTTCGATCATTTCGGTTTTGACGGCAAGAATCAGTTGTTCGTCGCCGCGCTCGGCAACAATTCCGTTGAGGTCATAGACATCAGCGCCCGCCTCCGCACTCGAAGTATCACCGGAATTCCCAATCCGCAAGGCGTCGTCTATGCCCCTGAGCTCAAGAAACTTTTCGTCGCTAGCAGTCACGGCAAACTTTATATCTACGACGGCGCCACGTTTGCGCTGGTCAGCACCATCGATTTTCATAGTGACGTCGACAATCTTCGCTACGACATCGCGCATCAACGCGTTTACGTCGGCTTCGGCGAAGATGAGAGCGGCGCTATCGGAACAGTTGACGCCGTCACAAACGATCGTCTCCCCGAGGAATACAAAATTGGCGCTCACCCCGAATCTTTCCAGCTTGAAACTTCCGGCTCAAATATTTATGTCAATCTGCCCGATTTGAAGCAAATTGCAGTAATTGACCGCAAAACAGGTGCGATTTCCCGCTGGCCCTTGACGCTCGAACACAATTTTCCGATGGCTCTAGATGAAGCCCACCACCGGCTTTTTGTGGCCACTCATCAGCCCGCTCGTCTCTCGGTGTTCGACACAACTTCTGGCCGTTCCATTGCCACGCTTCTGTGCGTTCAAGACGCCGACGATGCTTACTACGATTCTGCCCGCCAGCGCATCTATGTCTCCGGGGGCGAAGGCTTCATCAGCGTTTTCCAGCAAGTCGATCCCGATCACTACCGTATTTACGCTTGTGTTCCCTCTGCCCTCGGCGCACGCACTGCCGGTTATTTCGGGAAGGGCAGAAAGGGTTTTGACCGCTACTTCCTTGGCGTCCCCGCTCGTGCCGACCACGGTGCCGAAGTCTGGATTTACACTGTCCAGGATTAAGTTCGTCACCGGCTGGCCGTGAATGCCAATCGCCGTCCATGGCTTTGCATTGCATCAAGCGACGTCCAATCCTCTGTCCTCAAGCCGCTCTCGGCCCCGGTTCGCCTCAAGACAGGCTGTTTTGAGGCTGTCCAAGCCCAAGAAAGCCAGTCGTAGCTGGTATGACCAATGCACCGCCCGGGTTGCGCTTCACACCGCCATGCACAATTTTCTATTGATAACATGAAGGAAACGCTTGACAAGCCCCTTCGTATGGTGGTACAGCCGTTATACCTATTTTGTGTGTGGGGACCTAAATGGGGTTAAATTTTGTCTCTATGGCTTCACAGGGGGTGTTTCAGTGAATAAGGCGTTCAGACTTTTGGTTCTGCTGTCAGTGCTGGTTGTGCTCGCCGTGCCCGCGTTTCCTCAGGGCAACACAGGTCGCATCCTCGGCCTTGTCACAGACCAAGTTGGTGGAAACGTTGGCGGCGCCACCGTGACCATCACGGACGTCGCTCGGGGTGTCTCCCAAAAAATCCAAACGGATTCTGACGGCGCTTACGTCGCAATCGGCTTGTTGCCCAGCACCTACACCGTTCACGTGGAATACAAGGGATTCAAGGCGTTCGACCGAAAGAATATTCTGCTCGAAGTCGGCAAGGAGGTCCGCATTGACGCCGTTCTCCAGCCCGGCGCGATGACCGAGACTGTGACCATCACGGAGGAAGTCCCCATGGTGGACACCACCTCCACCACGCTCGGCGGCACCATCAGCAACGAGATCATCAACGACCTTCCGCTGAACGGTCGCAATTATCAGAATCTGCTCACACTGCGCCCCGGTACTTCCATCTACCCCGGCGGCGGCCCTTGGACTCAGACCACCAACGGCATCCGCCCTGAGGACACCAGCTTCGTGGTTGACGGCATTACGAATGATGAATCCTTTATGGGCCTCAGCGTCACCAACGCAGCCGCCGTGCTCGGCGATGCTGCCACGCTCATTCCCATTGACGCCATTCAGGAGTTCAATACCCAGGTGAATCCCAAAGCAGAGTTCGGCTGGAAGACGGGCGCCATCACCAGCGTCGGTCTGAAGTCCGGCACCAACCAGATTCACGGCACCGCGTATGCCTTCGGCCGCTCAGATTCGTTGGACGCTCGCAACTACTTCGATCCTGTTGGTACACCAAAAACACCCGTCGAGCTCGAACAGTATGGCGCCACCACTGGCGGACATATTGTCAAGGACAAGCTCTTCTATTTTGGCGGCTTTGAAGCACAGCGGTATACCGTCGGTAACGCCCTTGGGGGACACGCGCCGACGACAGCTTCGTTTGCCACGACGGCGAACCCCGCCGGCGATCCTACAATCAGCATTCCCGACGCAATCGCTGCAATCGGCGGACCAAGTAAGGTTAATCCGCTCAGCGCCTATCTGCTCGGGTTTTATACCCCAAATGCTAGCCAGGGATCATTTGTAAATCTCACGTTTCCCAACCAGAACAGCTCAAAGAACGCCATCGGAAAAGTTGACTACCACATTAACGATCGTAACTCCCTGAGCGGCTCCTATTTCTTTGGCAATGACACGATCGTCGGCATGGATTCCAACGAACTGGCTGCGCTATTCCGTACCAAAGTCCATTCCCGGGCACAAACCGCCGCCGGTCATTGGGCTTGGACCCCCAGTTCCACTTGGGCCAATGAATTTCGCGGAGGTTTCACCCATTACACTCTCCAGATCATTCCGGATGACACTACTTACCCGTACGTCATCAACACCGGCATTTCCAATCCACTCCTGCACGGCGTGCCTAACATCAAAATACCGGGAGTTGGTGGCGTCGGCGGGTTCACGGAATTTGGCGCCTTCCACAACTTTCCAAAGATTGTCGGACCCGACAAAGTCTACAGCTTCATTGATCAGATCTCCTCCTTACGCGGCAACCATGCCATCAAATTCGGCGGCGAGCTCCGCAGGGATTTGGTCCATCAGGCTACCTACCGCGGCGGGCGGGGCCGGGTCACGTTTCCCACTCTAGAAGCCTTCCTTGCAGGCACTCCATCAGCTGCCGCCTTCTTGGGTGGAGATCCCACTCGCAACATCTCGCAGTGGCTTTATGCTGGCTACCTCCAAGACGACTGGCGTATCACCAAGCGAGTGACCCTCAACATTGGACTGCGCTATGAGCTCCAGGGTGTCCCCACGGAGGCCAATAACCTGCTCGGAAACTGGGAAGCGTCTGTTGGATTTGAACAGGTGGGTAAGAACATCAGTTCTATCTACAAGCGCGACAACACGAACTTCTCACCGCGCGTGGGCGTCGCCTGGGATGTTAACGGCAGGGGTACGACCATCGTCCGCCTAGGTGGCAGCATGGTTTACGATCTGATACCTATGAGCACGTACATGTCTCAGCAAAACCTCCAAAGCGGCCCCGTGCTCTTTGGCTTCGGCGTTGTCCCCACTGGGGCAACGATCATAACTTGCCCGACGGCGGTCAACAATGTCTGCCCCTCAGGCGGTACCGTCACCACTCCCGGCATTGGAAGTATTTTCAGCACCGGGATAAGTCTGCCAATAGGTGGGGCAGGGGGCCTTAATTGGACCAATCAGACTACAGCAATATATCCTTCAAGCGTTTCTGGACTTGTCCAGTGCGGCGATGGTATCGGAACGAACCCGGGACCCTGCAATACCTTTGCCATGAACCGCAACTTCCGCACTCCCTATGTGGAGAACTGGACTCTTGGCATCCAGCATTCTTTTTCCGGCAAGCTTGCTCTCGACGTCACCTACGTGGGCAATCACGCTGTAAAACTTCCAGGCGTCGTGGATATTAATCAAGCTCCTCCGACTCCGGGCGCAAACGGCGCCCTGCCTTACTTCAGTAAAGGGTACCCATATCTCGGCCAAATTAACTACCTCTCGAATTTTTATAGTTCGACTTACAATGGACTGCAAACAACTGTCACTGCCCGCAACTTTCATGGCCTAGATTTCGTGGCCGGTTATACCTATTCTCACGCCCTCGACGACCTGTCCTCAAACTGGGTCGCGTACCTTCCGCAAGACAGCGCGCATCCGCTTCTAGAGCATGCCAGCGGCGACGAGGACCTTCGCCACCGGTTTACCTTCTCCATAACTTATACGCTTCCGGAGAAAAAGACGCGGAGCCAATTGCTTGAGGGCTGGCAACTCAACACCATCGTCACCATGCAGTCTGGACAGCCCTGGAATGTTAATGATCAGGTGAATAACTTCAGCGGAGTTAACGAATCCAGCGACCGGTGGAATTTCTACGGAAATGCATCTGATTTCAAATCGCAAGGGCCTAACGGGCTGCCGTTTTTCGGGGCAACGAGCAACGCCGCTTGTGCGGCGAAAGCGAAGGCTCTCGATGGAGGAGCGAATTCGGGACCATACCAAAATGCGCTCACCGCCGCTGGCTGCTATGCCGTAGGCAGTTCCATCTTGATCCCGAATGGATTCGGAACGTTCGGCACCATGGGCCGTAACATCTTCCGCGATACCGGCTTCCACAACGTGGACCTTTCTATCTCCAAGGCCTTCAAATTCGGAGAACGAGTGAAGGCTCAATTCCGCGTCGAGACCTTTAACTTCCTCAACCACCCGAATTTCGCTAATCCCTGGGGCGCAACCAGCACCTACGGACAGAACGCAAACTCCGATCCATCACAGGCAGGAGTGTTCGGCTGCGGCTGCGCCACCCCAGACAACGCCGCCTTCAACCCCGTCCTCGGCTCGGGCAGCAATCGAGCCATCCAGTTGGGCTTGAAGTTCATCTTCTAGCCTTTTTCAGGAACTGGAAACTCACAAAAGGGCCGGACTAAACTCCGGCCCTTTTTTGGAGAGCAACGAAGTCGACCACCTCCCGGAGGGTTGGAAAACCATGAAACGCCTTTTCATCTCGGTGCTTGCCTTGGCAAGCATACTCTGCGGATTCGCTTTGCTCTTGCCAACTCTCCACATGGTCGCTGCTCAAGAGCAGTCCATCGCTCAAATTGACCGCGAATTTGTTTCTGCCGCCGCCCGAAGCGACCATGCCGCGCTTGCCAAATTCCTCGACGCGGAATTTACATGGACCAACGCCGATGGAAACACACAAACCCGAGCCGACGTCCTCGCTTCGGCTCCACACCCCGCCCTCGGAGCCGAAGCCACTGCAAAAATCGAACGGCGCAACTACGGCGCTGTGGAAGCCATCATGGCCGGGCGCGAAAAACTTGCTGCCCTCCGGGTTTGGGTCAAGCGCTCCGCGGGTTGGCGTCTCCTGGTTTATCACGAAGTAGAGCTCGGCCGCACGGCAGGTGGTGGCCCCGGGGTAAAAGATTGTGAAAATCCCTGCCGCACCGTTCCTTACAAACCGCGCAACGAATCCGAAGCGGCAATTATCGCCTCCTGGCAGGCCCTCGAGACCGGCGTGACCAATCATGACTCCGCCGCTTGGGCTCCCCACATCGCGGACGATTTTGCGATGCTCGGTTCTACCAATGACCATGCGCTTACCAAAGCCGATCGCATCGCCACGCTGGATTTGCAGAAGCAGACAGGACGCGGCACTGCTCCCGCTCCATTGGTTTCTGCGCAGATGTTTGATTTGGGAGACACGGTCGTAATGACCTGCCTGCACCAACCCTATACCGGAAAGGCCGTCCGCGTCAGCCGCGTCTGGATTAAGCGCGATGGCAAGTGGGTCATGGCCATCAGCTATCAAACTACGATTCAGTCCTCGCCATCAATATCTTGAAGACTAGACAGACTTTTCGCCTGGCGGCACACCGGCTTCGAAGGGCCCCATGAGTTCCATCAATCGTCTGATAATCACCGCACTCATTTTGGCGGGATTTATGCTTTTGGGGGTCGGGCGCGCGTCTGATTTAGTCGCCATCGAAGCCCCCGACGTTCTCCTTTCAGATCACGCTCTGCTCCAGGCGTTTGCAAGAGCTGATCCGTCTCTTATGGAACAGCTTCTCGATAGGGATTTCATCTGGATTAATGCGAACGGTCTGCGCCTCACGCGCCAGGAAATTCTTTCCAAGCCGCGGGCTATCTCAAACCTCGACGTCGAGCCTCAGACGCGTGTTTATGCTGGAGCGGCTGTCGTTCTCGCCAATCGCGGTCACATGAACGTATTGCGCGTCTGGGTGTTGCGTGGGTCCGAATGGCGTTTGATCCTCTATCAGGAAGTTCTTCAGGTGGAAAAATCCGAGCCTCCTCCTGCGGACTCTGCTGCGGCTCCGTGCGAAAATCCCTGCAAGAACATTCCCTATCAGCCGGAAACGCAGTCGGAAAGGGAAGCGATCTCTTCCTGGCAGGGCGTGATGACCGCCATGGCTTTGAATGACGCCGATGCTTACAGCCCCTTAATCGCCGATGAGTTCACCGCCACGGACACGCACCGCGACCATCCTTTGACAAAAACAGACCGACTCGCTCAAATCAAAAAGCAGAAGCTCGCTGGAACCAGATCCGTTCCCCCTTCCCTAGTTTCCGCTGGTATGTTTGATTATGGAGAAACGGTTTTGATGGTCGCGCGCGAGCAGCGCACTGGCGCAAGACCATACTTCAATTCGCGCATGTGGGTAAAGCGCGATGGCCGTTGGCAACTGCTGTTCAGCTTCAATACGCGGATTCAATAGAATGCTTCCATTGTGAAAACAAAACCTGTCAAAGTTGGCATCGTCGGGCTAGGTCGCTGGGCCAAGGTGCTTACACGCGCCGCCGCCGGCTCCGAAGAAATAAGAATCATCGCAGGTTTCAGCCGCTCGGAAGAAAAGCGCGCCGCTTTCCAGCGAGAAATGCGCGTCCCCTCCGCTCCAGACATGGACACCCTCCTTTTGAATCCAGAAATTCAGGGTGTCATCCTCACGGTTCCCAATGAGCAGCATCTTCCTGTCGCGCGAGAAGTCGCTTGCGCAAAAAAGCACGTCTACACGGAAAAGCCCATCGCCAGCACTCTCGATGACGGCCTGGAAATTGCCAGTCTCGAAAAAAACTACGGAATCACCGTTACCGTAGGCCACAGCGCCCGCCTGATGGGCGGCATCCGGAAAATTCGCGAAGCCATTGACTCTGGCGAACTTGGCCGCGTCGCTTTCATCGAAGCGAATTTCTCGAACGAGCGCGCCCTTGAACTCACTCCCAAGAGTTGGCGCTGGTATAAGGACCGCGCTCCCGGCGGCCCGCTCTCGCAACTTGCCATCCACCAGTTTGATGTGCTGCGTTACCTCGGCGGCGAAGTCGACGAAGCAAGCGCGATGGCCTCAAAACTTTCACCTGTCGGCGCCGAAGTTGATGATCAATCCATGACGCTTCTCAAATTCGCCGACGGAAAAATGGGCTATGTCGGTTCCTGCTGGACCTCTCCGGGAATTTTCTCCGTCCGCGTATTCGGCTCGAAGGGGCTGATGCACTACGAAATCGATTTCAATACCTGGGACACTCCCGCACTCTTGCACGAACAATCCACGCTCTACATTCAGCGCGGCA
>Ga0075017_100001213_pt1 | contig 15616 bp, 15 predicted proteins | sample AleBraG_ABR_2012_FD_71475 | JGI IMG/M metagenome (GOLD analysis project Ga0075017, IMG submission 71475) | Freshwater sediment microbial communities in response to fracking from Pennsylvania, USA - Alex Branch Run_MetaG_ABR_2012 | ecosystem: Environmental > Aquatic > Freshwater > Creek >... | reverse complement strand
GCGATTCCTGATCTACGCTAATGACCCGTTCGTGCCCGGCAACCCTGCCTGCGACGACGGGAACCATCCGAACGGAATCGCCGACGGCGAGCTCAGCGGCGGGCTCAGCCACGAGCAGAACGAGTCCGTCACGGACCCGATTCCGAACGATGCATGGACCAACGGCGCCGGCGCGAATCAGGGCCAGGAGGTCGGTGACCAGTGCGACGGCCAGATGGGTACTCCGCTGGGGACAGCGCACAACGGTGCGCAGTACAACCAGGTGATCAACGGCCACTTCTACTGGTATCAGGAGGAGTGGAGCAACATCGGCCACACCTGCCTGCAGCGGCTCACACTGCCGGCCACCATGCCAACGGCGACGTTCACCGTCAAACAGGGTCATGGACTCACGTTGAACTTCGACGCCCATGGCTCGACCGCATCGCCCGGCTTCATCCTCTATGTGTGGCAGTTCAACGATGCGTTTGGTGCTGAGACCGTCGAAACATCGGTTCCCACGATCTCGCACACCTTCCCCTCTGCCGGCGCCTACTCTGTCGGCTTGACTGTCTTCGGGCTCGATGGGTCGTCGGCTGGCGCCGGCGGGATCGTCACCACGGGGCACGGCGGGTTCACGCCTGGGTTCAGCTTCTCGCCAGCGCTCCCGAGGGCAGGCCACGCGGTCCACTTCCGCGGGTTGACGACAGTGAGCGCACAGCCTGTGCTCACCTATCTTTGGGAGTTCGGGGACGGCACGACGGGTTCAGGTGCAAGCCCCAGCCACGTGTACGCGGCACCGGGCACCTACACCGTCACGCAGGTGATGTTCAGCGGCACCGGATCCGCGTACCCCGGAGCCGGAGCCGGGCCGATCTACACAGAAGCGATCACCGTCCACTAGGTGTCTCCGGCGAGCGGGTGACTGTGGCGAGCTCGGAGTTCCGCCGCGGTCACCGCCTCGCCGTAGGTTGGACCCGTCGTCGGGGTCGCCACGCGGACGGCATGCTGTAGATCCATGTCGAACTAAGTGCTTGTCAGGCGCAATGCGCTAGCCACGCGGCTCGCTCCCATCCCAGCATGCCTTCTGGCAGGCATCGGGATGGGCCAGACACTCCTGCGAGCGCGGCGAAGGCTCGTGTCAGAAGGACCGACGCTGGTCAGGTAGAGCTGCCACCTCAGGTTCGGCAGGAGCGCAGACGCGTGTGGGGTCGCAATGACCTCCCCGCGGTGGCGCGTGCGCGCCGGCTGGGCGCGGAGCCGGTCGCGACTCAGCTCTCGGCGATCTCCTCGCCAAGGTACGCGGCTCTGATGCGGTCGTCGGCGAGCAGCTCGCTGCCGGTGCCGGACAGCACGATTTCGCCGGTCTCCAGTACGTAGCCCCGGTCGGCAAGGTTGAGAGTCTGGGCGGCGTTCTGCTCAACGAGCAAGATGGTCACCCCCGAGGCGTTGATCTCGTGCAGGATGCCGAAGATCTGCTGGACGATCAGTGGCGCCAACCCCATCGATGGTTCGTCCAGCAGCAGCAGTCGCGGCTTGCCCATCAGAGCCCGGCCGATGGCGAGCATCTGCTGCTCGCCGCCCGACAGGGTTCCGGCTTGCTGCGCGTAGCGTTCCTTCAGCCGTGGGAAGAGCTCGAGCACGTGGTCGAGGTCGGCGCTGTCGACGGTCTTGAATCTGGTGGCACCGATGACCAGGTTCTCCTCGACGCTCATTCGGGAGAAGACCCGTCGACCCTCAGGAACGTGACAGATGCCCAGCTCGACGAGCTCGTGAGCGGGGTAGCCGTCGATCTGCTGGCCGTCGAAGGTGATGGTGCCCGCGACTGGGCTCAGCAGGCCCGACACCGTCTTCTGAGTGGTGGACTTGCCAGCGCCGTTCGCGCCGAGCAGGGCCACGATCTCGCCTTCGTCCGCGTGGAACGACACCCCTTTAAGGGCCCTGATCGCGCCGTAACGGACCTCGACGTCGACCACGTCCAGCAACCGCGTGCCAGCGCCGCTCATACCGGGCCGTCCCCGTCCTCTGGGCCGCTGTTGGCCGAGGGCTCGCCGGTGTCGATCAGCTGGACCTTCGGCTGGTTCTCGACCTGCGCGGCCGCATCCTCGGCCGAGGTCCCCAGGTAGGCGGCGATGACCACGGGGTCCTGCTGGATCGCTTGTGGGCTGCCCTCGGCGATCTTCTCGCCGAAGTTCAGCACGATGATCCGGTGGGCCGTCGACATCACCAGCTTCATGTCGTGCTCGATGAGCAGGACGGTAATTCTGCGTTCGGCGTTGATTCGCTGGATGAGCTGGGCGATCTCGCGCTTCTCGGCCGGGTTGGTTCCGGCCGCGGGTTCGTCGAGCAGGAGCACCCCGGGGTTGGTTCCGAGGGCACGGGCGATCTCCAGACGCCGCTGCTCGCCGTAGGGGAGGGAGCCCGCGAGCTCGTTGGCCCGATGGCCCAGCTTGACGTCGGCCAGCTGTTCGATGGCCGAAGCGAGGCTCTCCCGCTGTTCGCGCTGCTGCCACGGAGTCTTGAACATGGCTGAGAGCGGCCCCGACCGCTGCCGGGTCTCGATCCCCACCTGGACGTTCTCCAGCGCGGTCAGCGCGGGGAAGAGCCGGATATTTTGAAAGGTTCGCGCCACACCCATCCGGTTGATGACGTGGGTCTTCTTGCCCAGCACTGACACCGGCCGGTCCCCGGGCCGGGCCGCGAGGGTGATCGAGCCCTGCTGCGGGTGGTAGAGCCCGGTCAGAGAGTTGAATAGCGAGGTCTTGCCTGCACCGTTGGGGCCGATGACCGCAAGGATCTCCCCCCGGAACATCTGCAGGCTCACATCGTTGAGGCTGGTGATACCCCCGAACCGCAGGGTGACGTGGTCAATATCGAACACCACGTCGTCGCTGCGGGCAGGCAGGTCAGCTGCCGTTGCGTCCATCGTCATCGCGCGCTCACATCCCCTCGGCCATTGGTACGGCCATCGGCTCCGCGGACAGCGCCTGCCCCAGTCCGGCGAGCTCGGCTTGGCGGCGTCGGGCCGGGATGAGCCCACCTGGTCGGAAGATCATCATGAGCAGCAGGAGGGCCCCGATCCACATCTGCCGGTCAGGGGCGGGCACCTGGTCGCGAAGGAACTCAGGCAGCCAGGTCAGCAGGACCGTGCCGGCAATAACTCCCGGCAGCGACCCCATGCCGCCGAACACAACGTAAGCCACGACCAGGATCGAGTTGGCCAAGACGAAGTTGTCCGGGTTGAAGTAGCCCACCTGGCTGGCGAAGAACACCCCCGTGATGCCGGAGGTGGAGGCACCGATCGCGAAGGCCAGCAGCTTCACCCGCGAGGTGTTGATACCGGTGGCCTGCGCTGCCACCTCGTCTTCGCGGATCGCGGCCCAGGCCCGGCCCAGGCGCGAGGCCTCGAGCCGGCTGAAGAGGACGATCACGACGCAGATCAGGAACAGCAGCGGGTACCAGTACTGCAGCTGGCTCAGCCCCCAGGTGAGATGGATCGGCCCGATGCTGATCACCGGGTGCGGGACCGGCGGGGACGGTCCGCGGGTGCTGTTGGTCAGACCGTCGGCATTGATCGCGGTGATCCGGATGATCTCTCCGAATCCTAGCGTGACGACCGCCAGGTAGTCCCCGCGAAGCCTGAGCGTGGGTGCCCCGAGCGCCACGCCGGCGAGCACGCACACCAGGATTGCGAACGGCATGGCCAGCAGCGGGGTCATGTGCAGCCAGGACGGTGGCTTCACGGGCAGCGAGCCGACCAGGTATGCCGTGGTGTAGGAACCGATCGCGAAGAAGGCTATGTACCCCAGGTCCAGCAGACCCGCCCAGCCGACCACGACGTTGAGCCCGATCGCGAGCAGCACGTACACGCCGATCTCGCTGACCAGCACCGTCTGCCAGTACGGGGTCGTCGTCGGCGGATAGAACAGGGCCAGGGCGATGCCGGCGAGAACGATGCTCTGCATGACCCCCGAGCGTCCCCGCGTGGAGTTGACCAGGTCGGATCCTCGGGGTCTGTCGCTTCGCGTGCGCCCGGTCGCGGCCAGGTAGCCGCCTGCCGCGATGAACGAGAACGCGGTGCACGCGAGCCAGCCCCCCGCACCTAGGTTCTGCCACGGCCCGGTCGCCGCGTCGACATGACGGGCGCCCGCGACCGAGCTGATGTCGTACAAGGTGACCAGCGTCAGCACCACCGCGGCCAGGCTGACGGCAACGCCTACCCAGGCCACTGCGGTGTTGCGCAGGTAGCTGCCGGCGCCGGCCGCTGCCACCCCCACGACCAGCAGCAGCCAGCTGAGCCAGCTCAGGTACAGCGTGGCCAGCGGGGCCAGACCGGAACCGGCGAAACGGTGCGAGGTGTCGGTGAGCGTCGCGTTGAAGTGCCCAGGGGAGAACCATGTCGCCACCACGAACGAGACCAGCCCACAGGCCATTCCGAGCACGACCAGCGGCATCCCGGGGCGCCAGTCGAAGGCGCGGTCGATGAAGGCACGGGTGTGGGCCACGTCTTCGGTGGAGATGGCCACCGTCGCCGCGGCCGAAGCCATCGTGAGGTACCCCAGTGCGCACACCGCCGAGCCGAGGGAGTGGTCGACGCCGCCCACGTAGGAGGCGACGTTCGCGTGGGCGATCAAAGCCACGACGCCGGCGGCGAGGCTGCCCGCCATGGCGACCCAAGCCAAGACCCGGAGCCGGCGGACCGCGGCGGCGGCGATCGCTAGGAACAGGACCAGGAACTGGGCCCAGGCCAGCCATCCGAAGAAGGCGGCCGCCAGCGGAGACAGGCCCTTGGTGGCGGCCGCGGCAGAGGCGACGGTGGCAAACTTGGCATCGCCGACTTGATCGTTCCAGTGCAGAAGCGTCTGGGACACGATGACCGTCGTCGCTCCGGCGGCCAACGGTCGGACCCCGGGCCGGGTTAGGTAGGGCTCAATCTTGAACCAGTAGGTGATCCCGAGGTACAACAGGACGCCCAGCGCGAGGAAGACGAGGATACGTGGGCTGAAGACCGCCTGCCGGAACTCATATCCGTAGTCGCTCTGTACTCCTTCCTGCGGTCCCCACATGAGCGCGAGGACCATCGAGCCAACCAGGCAGCCACCGAGTCGCTTGAGCCGGATGGACCGCTGGCTGGGCCGCTTCATGCCGCCCTCCCGAGCCGCTCACCGAGGATTCCGGACGGGCGGAACACGAGCACGACAACCAGGACCACGAACGACACTACGTCGGTCCACCTGGTGTCGATTCCGACGAATGGGACCATGTTCTCGACCACGCCGAGGATCAGCCCACCCAGCATGGCGCCTCTGATGTTGCCGATGCCGCCGAGCACGGCCGCGGCGAAGGCCTTGATGCCCGGCTGGAATCCCATCGTCGAGTAGAAGACGAAAGCCGTCCCGAACAAGAACCCCGCAGCGCCGGCTAGCGCACCGCTGATCACGAAGGTGCGTGAGATCGTTCGGTCGATGTCGATGCCCATGAGGGCCGCCGTGGAGGAGTCCTCGGCGACCGCGCGGATCCCGCGTCCCAGTTTCGTCCCAGACACGAGCCGGTCCAGAAAGAGCATCATGACCAGGGCGGAGAGGATGATCACTACCTGCAGGAGGGTGACCTGGGCGCCGAACACGTGGAAGAGGATCTTGTTCGTGGCGAAGTACGGCGGGAACGCGTTGTTGGTGAAGCGGTTGAAGAGCTTGCCGGCCAGCTGTGCCAGGAAGAAGGAGGCGCCGATGGCGCTGATGAGGAACGCGAGCTTGGGAACGCCACGTTTACGCAGTGGTCGGTAGGCGACGCGTTCCAGGGTCCAGGCGACGGCGGCACCCGACAGGGCGCCGCTGAGCAGGCCGGCCAGGAAGACCAGGGGGATCGCCCAGCCGGGCGCGTGCCCGGAGTCCCCCACGATGAAGTGCACGACGATGAAGCTGCCGAACGCCCCGAACATGAAGACCTCGCTGTTGGCGAAGTTGATCAGCTGCAGGACGCCGTAGACCAGGGTGTAGCCGAGGGCGATCAGCGCGTACATCGAGCCACGGGTCAAGCCGAGGATCAAGTAGCCCATGAAGTCGCTCACGCCAGTGCCCTCCGCGCCGGGCTTCGCAGTTCACGATAGGAACCCGATGAGGGGCGCCCTGCCGCAGTTCGTGCCGGCAGGGCGCCCATCATCGCGCTAACTCGCGTTGTGCGCGGCTACTTCTGGTCCTTGATGTTGCCGATCAGCGAGATCACGCCGCTGGTCTGCTGGTACAGGTTCACCGTTTGAACCGTGGCCACGACCTCGCCGTTGGACTCGAACTTCACCTCAGTGGTGATCCCGTGGTAGTCCAGACCGTTGACCGCGGTCTCAACCGACGACCGCGTGATCCCGCCGGCCGCCTTGGCGGCCTTCATGGCGGCAATCATCGCGTTGGTCGCGTCGTAGGCCTCGGGCGAGTACGTCGATGAAGGAGTGTTGAACATCGCCGTGTACGCGTCGTTGAACGCCTTCGCGCCAGGAGCAACCGTTGCGTCCAGGCATCCGCAGGTGAAGTACCAGCCGTTGCCAGCGTCTCCGGCACCCTTGGTGAACACTGAGGACTTGCCACCGTTTCCGGTTACGGTCAGGCCCTTGTATCCGGCGGTCTTCAGTGCCTTGGCGAACAGTGCCGCCTGCGCGTCGTAGCCGCCGTAGAACAGCGCCCCGGCCCCTGAGGTGGCGACGGTCTGGGCGATTGCACCGTAGTCGGTGGTCTTGGAGTCCACGCCCTGGCGGGTGACAGTGACGCCCTTGGCTGTCAGCTCTTTCTGGATCGCGTCCGCGACGCCCTTGCCGTAGTCGCTCAGGTCGTCAACGACGAATACCTTCTTCAGGCCCTTGACCGCGAGCCAGTCAGCTGCCTGGGTTCCCTCGACGTTGTCCGAGGGAACGATGCGGTGGAAGGTTGTGAAGCCGAGGGAGCTCAGCGTCGGGTTGGTGGCCGACGGGGTGATCAGCGCGATGCCGGCAGCCGCGTAGTTGGCGCCGACTGCCTTGGTCGCCCCCGAGAAGCTGGGGCCGACTACGCCCACGACTTCGGGGTCCTGGATCAGTGTCTGTGCGGCCGCGGGTGCGGTCGCCGGCGAGCCGACGTCGTCGGCCTTGACCAGGACGAGCTTGAACCCGAGGTTGCCGGTGGCGTTCGCCTGCGAGACGGCGAGCTCGACGGCGTTGACCTCGTTGATGCCCAGCTGCTGGTTGTCACCTGACAGCGGTCCTTGGAAGCCGATCTTGTACGTCTGGGTCGCCGCCGTGCCGCCCGACGGGCCACCACTGGCCAGTCCGCCGCCCGTCGAACTGTTTGAGCACGCGGCCAAGGCGAGGGCGCCGACCGCTCCCATGATGGCGAGTTTGGATATCGAGCGTCCCTGCATGAGTACCTCCTACCGAGGGACGCGGGCACTGTGTGGGCCCGCGTCAAAGTGTCAGGCTTCGGATCCCACCGCCTGGCATGTCGCATCCTCTATGCCGACGGCGGCCCCTGAGCCGCCGCCGTCCCGGTTGTTACCCGATCGTGACGGCTCAGAGGCTGTTCCGGGCCGAGTGGAACTTTGAGGTGGCGGTCCCCCGCTTGATTCCTGCGTTGCGGTGGGTGTTGGGCGTCCGCCGATGGGCACACCCACTTGAGCAGGACCGCCGTGGAGACCGCGGCTAGGAGCGTCGAGGGTCACGACGCCAGACCAAGCCGTCGTGGCAGCCTGGCACCGCCAACGCCATGTGCGGGCCCAAGAAAGGATCTGGCCGCCGGCCGGACTACACGCGACGGGTCCGGGTGCGAGCCGAGGCCTCCGACCGGCGACACCAGCGCAGCCGGGTCACCCCCCTTGGGCCGCAAGAAGCAACCACCCTCTTCCTCGTCGCGGCCCGCGAGCTCGGTGACCGGTGCTGGAGATGGTCCACCATGAAGAACTAACCCACTCGGGCGAGTCGGCGCACAATCGGGCGGCGGGAGAGCCCGGCCATGCGGCGCGAGGAGAGCACCGGGACCTGAAGGAGCTCCTCAAGGCTTCGGGTCCCGGGGCCACGCTCAATCACCAGACCGCGGCCGGTTCCCGACGATCACTCGCGCACGCAGGTAGCCAACCCGCGCGTATCAGTGGTGGTCGGAAAGGCACTGACTATCAGTCAGCGGTGGCCGCCAGCGAGGGTTTCAGTGACAGGATCCGGGCCAGCAGCCCGTTGACGAAAGCCGGCGAGTCGTCGGTGGACAGCTGCTTGGCGAGCTCCACCGCTTCGTCGATCACGACCTTGTCCGGAACGTCGTCGACGTAGAGGAGCTCAAAGACAGCGATACGCAGCAGGGCTCTGTCAACCGCGGGCATCCGGTCCAGGGGCCACCCGTCGGCGTAGGTCTCGATCAGGTGGTCGATTCGGCTCTGGTGTTCGACTACTCCATGGACCAGCCGGGTGGTGTGTTCGGGCACCGGCGGGTCGGCCATGGCAGCTCGGGCTGCGAGCACCTCGGCCGGAGTGACGGAGCGCTGGTCGGCCTCGAAGAGGATGTCGAGGGCCCGCTTGCGGGCTTTGCTTCGGGCTGCCATGTGAGGTCAGGCCGGTCAGGTGGTGATCCGGCCGAGGTACGAGCCGTCCCGGGTATCGACCTTGACCCGCTCGCCGTTGGTGATGAACAGGGGGACCTGGATCTCGTAGCCGGTCTCGATCGTTGCTGGCTTTGTCCCGCCGGTGGACCGGTCTCCCTGCAGGCCGGGCTCGGTGTAGGTGATCGTCATCTCCACTGAGGTGGGCAGCTCCACGTACAGGGGCGCGCCTTCGTGCATCGCGACGACCGTGTCCTGGTTTTCCAGCAGGAAGTTGACCGCTTCCCCGACGGTCTCGCCGGGGACGTGGATCTGGTCGTAGGTCTCGCTGTCCATGAAGACGTAGTCGCCGCTCTCCTTGTACAGGTACTGCATCGCGCGCTTGTCGACGCTTGCGGTCTCCACCCGGACCCCTGCGTTGAAGGTCTTGTCGACCACTTTGCCGGACAGCACGTGCTTGAGCTTGGTTCGGACGAACGCCGGCCCTTTTCCGGGCTTGACGTGCTGGAACTCCACGACGGTCCAGAGCTGGCCGTCGATGTTCAGCACGATGCCGTTCTTCAGATCGTTCGTGGTGGCCACGGGGTGGGTCTCCTGCTGCGTCGGTGAGGAGCCAGGGTACCTGGCGGGGCCCGGCTACCCGGACTTGGCTGCCAGCAGCTCGGACACCGCGCGCAGGGCGAGCTCGTAGGACAGGGCGCCGAACCCGGCCACTGTGCCGGTGGCGACCCCGGCCACGACCGAGGTGTGCCGGAACTCCTCGCGGGCTGCCGGGTTCGACAGGTGGACCTCCACAAGTGGTGCTGTCAGCTGGGCGCAGGCGTCGCGAAGGGAGTACGAGTAGTGGGTGAAGGCGGCTGGGTTGAGGACCACGGGGGTGCCGGCGTCGGCGGCGGCGTGCAGCCAGCCGACCAGCTCGGCTTCGTCATCGCTTTGGCGTACTTCGACCGTCAGGCCGAGGGCGGCCCCGGCGGCCTGGCAGCGGGCGGTGAGCTCGGCGTGGTCGAGGTGGCCGTACACGTCTGGTTCGCGGCTGCCCAGGCGGCCGAGGTTGGGTCCGTTGAGGACCAGGACCGCCGTCATGGCGTCACCTCCGCGTACGCCTGGGTGAGCCACGACGGCTCCGGGTCGGTCAGCACTGCAGGCTGGCCCACCTGGTCCAGGACGATGAACCGCAGGCTGTCGCCGCGGGTCTTCTTGTCGACGCGCATCGCTGCAGCCAGCGCCTCCCACCGGTCCCCACGGTAGGTGATCGGCAGCTCCAGCGCCGCCAGGACCGTGCGGTGGCGCTCGACAACTGCCGGGTCCAGCCGTCCGGCCTCTCGGGCCAAAGCCGCGGCGAACACCATACCGACCGAGACGGCTGCGCCGTGCCGCCAGCCGTAGTGCTCCACTTTCTCGATCGCGTGCCCGAGCGTGTGGCCGTAGTTGAGGATCTCCCGGATGCCGCCCTCGCGAAGGTCCGCCGTTACGACGCGGGCCTTGACGGCGATGGCGCGCTCGACGAGCTCGCGGGTGTGCGTCCCGGCGGGGATGCACGCCCCGGCGGGGTCTGACTCGATCAGGTCCAAAATCACCGGGTCGGCGATGAACCCTGCTTTGACCACTTCAGCGAGTCCGCTGATGTAGTCCGCCTTCGGCAGGCCGGCCAAAGACGCGAGGTCGCACAGCACCCCCGCTGGGGGGTGGAACGCTCCGACGAGGTTCTTTCCCTGCGCGGTGTCGATGCCGGTCTTGCCTCCGATCGCTGCGTCGACCATCGCCAGCAAGGTGGTGGGCAGGTGCACGACGCGCACTCCCCGCAGCCAGGTCGCGGCGGCGAAGCCGCCGACGTCGGTGGTCGCTCCCCCACCAAGGGTGACCACCGCGTCGGTGCGGGTGAAGCCGGCCTCGCCGAGCAGGGACCACAGCCCTGCTACGACTGCCAGCTCCTTGGCTGCCTCGCCGTTGGGGATCTCCATGACGGTCGGCCGGTAGCCGCCGGCCGCTAGGGCCATCTCGAGCTCGGCGGCCCGCGGGCGCAGCGCCACTGGGTGGACCACGGCGACCCGGACGGTCTGGTCACCGAGCATCCGGGGCAGTTCGGCGTCCAGGCCGGTGCCGATGACTACCTCGTAGGTGTCCTCGCCGGGGCTGGCTACCCGGACCCGGCTGGGAGGCGGTGGGGGCGCGGGGGCGCTCACGCGGTGCCTGCCTGGACCAGGGCGGCGATCTCGTCTGCGAGGTCGTCGGGGGTGCGACCGTCGGTGTTGACCACCTGTTGCGCCACCTCTTCGTAGAAGGACCGTCGCCGCTGCATGAGCCGCAGCCACTGGGCCCGGGGGTTGCCCAGCAACAGTGGCCTATCGCGATTGAACCCGACCCGGGACGCAGCGTCCTTGACGGACACGTCGAGGAAGACCACGCGGTGCCCGCGCAGCGTGCGGCGGGTTCCTTCGTCGAGGATCGCTCCGCCGCCCAGGGCGACGACGCCGGTGTGCTCGGCCAGGGCGGCTGCCACCGCTGCTGCCTCCAGGGCCCGGAAGGCGTCCTCCCCCTGGTCGACGAAGATGTCTGCGACCGAGCAGCCGGCCGCTTCGGCCACGTCCTGGTCGGTGTCACGCAGCCTGACGCCCAGGCGGTGTGCCAGCAGGGCCCCGACGGTGGTCTTCCCGGCTCCGGGCGGTCCGACGAGCACTACCGCAGGGGGCATCAGCGGATCACGAGCGTGTCCAGGTAGGCCGAGACGTTGCGCGTGGTCTCGGCCACCGAGTCACCGCCGAACTTTTCCAGCACGGCATCCGCCACGACCAGCGCGACCATCGCCTCGGCGACGACTCCGGCGGCGGGTACGGCGCACACGTCCGAGCGCTGGTTGATCGCCTTGGCCGCCTCGCCGGTGGCTACGTCGACGGTGTCGAGGGCGCGAGGGATCGTGGAGATGGGTTTCATGGCGGCACGGACTCTGAGCAGCTCGCCGGTACTCATTCCCCCTTCGGTGCCGCCGGCGTGTCCGCTGCGCCTGCGGATCCCGCGCGCGGTGTTCTCGATCTCGTCCTGCGCCAGTGAGCCGCGGGCTCGGGCCATCGCGAAGCCATCGCCGACTTCGACGCCTTTGATGGCCTGGATCCCCATCAACGCGGCAGCCAGCCGAGAGTCCAGTCTCCGATCCCAGTGCGCGTGGCTGCCCAGGCCCGGTGGCAGGCCGTGCACGACGACCTCGACGACGCCTCCCAGGGTGTCTCCGTCGCGGCGTGCGGCGTCGACCTCGGACACCATGGCGGCGCTGGTGTCAGGGTCCAGACAGCGCATCGGGTCTGCGTCGATCCGCTGGCCGTCGCCGGGCCGCGGTACCAGACCGTCGGGGGCCTGGACCCCGCCCAGGCCCACCACGTGGCTGAGGACCTCAGCTCCGACGGTCTGCGCCAGGAACGCGCGGGCCACTGCCCCCAGCGCAACTCGGGCCGCGGTCTCCCGTGCGCTGGCACGCTCCAGGACCGGACGCGCGTCGACAAAGCCGTACTTCTGCATGCCTGCGAGGTCGGCGTGACCGGGTCTGGGTCTGGTCAGTGGCGCGTTGCGGGCGAGACCGGCGAGAGTGTCGGCGTCGACGGCATCGGCGGACATCACCTGTTCCCATTTGGGCCACTCGGTGTTCGCGATCTGGACTGCGACCGGCGAGCCGAGGGTGAGCCCGTGTCTGACACCGCCCAAGATCGTGACCTCGTCGCGCTCGAAGCTCATGCGGGCGCCGCGGCCGTAACCTAGCCGGCGGCGCTCAAGATCGTGTGAGATGTCGGCGGTGCCGATCTGGACGGCGGCCGGAAGGCCCTCCAAGATCGCGACCAGGGCGGGGCCGTGGGACTCCCCGGCAGTCAGCCAGCGCAGCATGCGGTGATCCTCCCATGCGCGAGGCGGGCCGCTCCCCAGGGGGAACGGCCCGCCTCGTGACGGGTCAGGACGGTCAGCCGGTGAACTGCGCTGTCTGTCCCTTGCATACCTGGGCGGGCAGGTCACCGAAGTCGAAGACTCCGCACTGGGCGCCGCCGCCGATGACCACCTTGAGGGTGTAGTACTTCGCGAAGAGCTGGCCGGCGTAGGCGATGTACGGCTTGCCGTCCACCGTGACCGTCGCGGAGTTGGTCGCGAAGTCGACGCCGTTGACTGTCAGTGTCGACTTGATCCCGGCCGGGGTGGTGCTGGTTGTCGAGCCGGACGTCGCAGTTGGCGTCGGAGTCGCAGTTGGCGTCGGCGATGCGGCCGTGACCAGCGGCTGGAACGGGTCACGCCCGTTCGAGCTGAGGCTGCCGCTGGCTGCGGCCGGGGCGGTCGATGGTGCGGCTGAAGCGGCGGCCTTGCCAGCCGTGGGCGACGGATGCGGCACCGTTGCTACCAGCCCGCTGCTCGAGGAGGTGTCCGTGCTTGAGCCGCCGGAGAACAACAGGAAGTAGGCAGCAAGTGCGAGGACCACTACCACCGCGCCGATGACCATGACCATCTTGGGGTTGACTTTGCGCCCAGTGCTCTCGATCTCTGTCGGGACCGGCTCCTGGTCGACGACCGCGGTCGAGGGGCCGCCGCCGAACTTCTGGCTGTCAGACATCGTGGTTCGTCCCTCTCCTAGTGGGCCGTGGTGGCGGTCGAACCAGCGCTGGTCGAACCGGTCGAGGTGCTGCCGGTGTGACCGGAGGAGCCGGTGACCGCGATGCTCGACACGTCGAACACGCGGGCGTTGATGATGATGGCTAGCCCGGTCGGGCCGGTGCCGGACGTCACTCCCACGGTGGTGCTTGTCCCTGGGGTGACCTGCATGCCGGTGACCAGGAACGACCGTTTGAGCGACTCGAGCTTGTTGAGGAACAGCTCAAGGTTGCTGTAGGTGCCAAGCAGGTTGATCGTCAGCCCAACGGTCTGCAGCTGGGGCGATCCCGGTGGAACGACCCCTCCGACCGGCGTGACGGCGGGCGAGGTGTTCGCTGTCGGCGGCACTGGGGCAAGGGTCTGCAAGGTCACCCCTGCCGATGCGGCCAGTGAGCTCAGAGAGCGGATCAGCGAGGGCAGCGCCGGGTTGTCCGGAATGTGCTGGCGGATGAGAGCCAGCTTCGCTTCCTGCGCAGGAAGGCCCGCCTTCTGCGCCTTGAGCATCGACACCTGAGCCGCGAGGGTCAGGTTGGTCGACTCTGCGGTCACGGTCTGGGCCCGCAGGTCATCGGCGGTGGAGTGCTTAGGAGCCACCAGGCCGAACCAGCCACCCACCAGGATCAGGATCACGATAACCGCCGTGCCCATGGACCACTTTCGGGTTCGAGTCATCTCAGCTGCCCGCCTTCTGGGTATAGCGGTTGGACAGGGCCTTGGCTGTGAGCCCGACGGTCGAGTCGAAGTTCCACTGGCCGGCGCTGCCCGTCGAGGTTGAGACCGTCGCGTTTCCTACCCAAGGGTCGGTGTAGGTGCCGCCGCGGGCCAAGGTGTCGAGCCATCCGGCGACGTCGTTGAGGCTGAGCGCGATCCCAGAGGCCTTGATGGCTGCGAGCTGCGGGTTGCCCCAGGCGCCCATCGTCGTCATGGGGGTGTCGACCGACTGGTTGATTGCCAGGCTGGTCAGCCACACTCCGGCCGGCATCCGAAGGCTGATGTCGTTGAGGATGTACGAGTACCGCACCTCCTGGCTCATCGCCTGCTGCAGCTGCGCGTCGGCGTTAGCCACCATCGCGTACTGCGTGGGGACATTGTCGTAGAGGTGCACCTGCGTCTGCAGAGTCGTCGTCTGGGCCTGCGCTACGTCGAGCCCGTTCTGGGCGTCGTTGACGTCGTTGGAGCCGAGGTAGGCCAAAGCTCCGACGACGGCCAGCGCCAGAACCACTGCTAGCGCCATGGCTGCCTGCAGGTTGCGGAAACGCGCGCCTTCGCGGATCTCGGTGGGTAGCAGGTTCACCCTGGGGAGGGTGGCGGTGCGCACCCCTGTGGGTGTCGTTGTGCTCATCGGGCTGCTCCGAGGGCGAGGCCCACCGGAACGACGGCGAGCGGCTGTACGAAGGTGATCTGTTCAGGAGACAGCCCGGTCTTGCCCATGCTCAGGCGTTCGATCGGGTTGCCAGTGAAGACCGGGATGCGCGTGGTGCTCTGGAGCCGCTCCGCCAGTCCGGCGAGCCTGCTCCCACCACCGGTGAGGATAAGCCGGGAGATGCTGGCCGACCCGGTCGACGCTGTGTAGTAGTCCAGGGAGCCCCGGACCTCGTCGACGAACGTCGCGGCAGCGCCGTCGATCACCCGGGAGGCGATCATGGCCTGGTCGGCCACGTCGGTGCGCAGGCCGATCTCCTGCTTCATCGCCTCAGCTTGCGGCGGTGCCACACCCATGCGCTCGGCGACTGCGTCGGTCAGGTCCTGGCCGCCCATGAGCAGGATCCGGATGAAACGCGGCGCGCCGCCCTGGTGAACGACGATGTTGGTCACCCGAGCCCCGACGTCCACCAGCGCCTCGACCTCCGCGCCCATCCCGAGGTTGTCGGGAGTGGCGAGGGATCGCAGAACCGCGAACGACGAGAGGTCGACGGTGGTGACCGTCAGTCCGGCTCGCTGGACGGCGTGGACTGAGTTCATCACCATCTCTCGTGAGGCGGCAACGAGCATCCCGCGGCGCATCCGGCCGCCGGAGTCGTTGGTGAACTCCTCGAGTGTGAAGAAGTCGAGTACTGCGTGCTCGACGGGCATGGGGACGAAGTCCTGCACCTGGAAGCCCAGGGACTTCCTCAGCTCGTCCTCGGACAGCCACGGAAGGTCGACCTGGCGAACGATCACCTTCTGGTTCGCGACGCCGATGACGACCTTCTTGCTGGAGAACTTCGTGTGCAGCCACAGCTGCTTGATGGCCTCGCCCACAGCGACGGGGTCTACGACCTCGCCGTCGCGCACGGCGCCCTCCGGGAGCGCGACCTGTCCGAACTTCTCGAGCGTCACCTCAGTCTTGCCGAAAGTGAGCTCTGCCGCGCGTACCCCAGATGTCCCGATGTCGAGACCGATGGCGGATCGTCCTGCCACGACGCCAACCTTTCGCGAAGCGGCACCTGCTGCCGCGATGAATCGCCCTGATGGGCGTGTCAGGTCG
>Ga0075017_100001212_pt1 | contig 15623 bp, 13 predicted proteins | sample AleBraG_ABR_2012_FD_71475 | JGI IMG/M metagenome (GOLD analysis project Ga0075017, IMG submission 71475) | Freshwater sediment microbial communities in response to fracking from Pennsylvania, USA - Alex Branch Run_MetaG_ABR_2012 | ecosystem: Environmental > Aquatic > Freshwater > Creek >... | reverse complement strand
CTCGGTGGCCGGATCCAGCGGGTGGCCCACCTTGATGGCTCGAACCCGTGCGGCCAACTTTTCCAGGAACTGCGGCGCGATGGTCTCGTGAATCAGCAGTCGACTGGAGGAGGTGCAGCGCTCGCCATTGAGGCTGTAAATCATGAACACGACCGCGTCTAGGGCCCGCTCCAGGTCCGCGTCATCGAACACGATGACCGGATTCTTGCCGCCCAGCTCAAAGTGCACCCGTTTGAGCGTCGCCGCCCCCTGACGCATGATGGCGCTGCCCGTCGAGGACTCGCCGATGAAGGCCAGGGCCTGAATGGCGGGATGCTCGGTCAGGGCCTTGCCCGCCTCCTCGCCCAGCCCGTGTACCACATTGAGCACGCCGGGTGGCAAACCGGCCTGCAGCGCAATCTGCGCCAGACGTTGGGCGGTTACCGGACTCCATTCCGCCGGCTTGTGCACCACCGTGCAACCGGCCGCCAGGGCCGGGGCGATTTTCCAAGTGGAGAGCATGAAGGGCGTGTTCCACGGCGTGATCACCCCCACCGGGCCCACCGGCGTACGCAAGGTGTAATTCAAGTGTGTTTCGGTGGGGAGCGAACGCCCATCGCGGGCGCCGGCCGCACGATCGGCGAAGAATCTGAAATTCTCCGCGCCCCGCAGCGCCGCCTTGGACATGAACCGCACCGCCTGTCCCGTGTCCCAGGACTCGAGCAGCGCAATCTCCTCGGAATGGGCTTCAATGGCATCGGCGACGGCATGCAGCACATCCCGGCGCTTGGAGCCCGGCAAGTCGCGCCACACTGAAAAAGCCCGCGCGGCCGCTTGTGCAGCGCGATCGATATCGGCGGCCGAACCGCGCGGGACCGTACCAATGACGCTCCCGTCCACTGGACTTAGGGTCTCGAAGGTAGCGCCCGGCCCTCCCGCTACGAGTTGCCCGTCGATCACATGCGCCAGTCCAGTGCGTGCAAATCCGGCCAGATACCCTTGCAGCTTGTTCAGGTTCGAGCTCAGAGCGCTGCTCGCGCCCGTGCTGTTGTTCCCATCCATACCGGTCTCCCGCAACTACTGTCACCGTGTTCGGCAGAAGGTTAACATGTTAATTAACGACCCGTCACCTACCGCCGGTGGGGCGCACGGGTGCGACGCGCTCGGGCCGGTGCGGCACTATTTGCCACTCATATACTTAACATGTTAATGTTTTTAGGCATGAAATCAGTCTGGTTAAGTCTGCATGGCAAGCCCACCCCGCAACTGGCGCAGCTCGATCTGGCCAGCGGTCGCTTGCAGCTGGCTGGCGCCGAGCTGGTGGCGGCGGATTTGTGCTGTGAGGTGCCGGTTTCCGGCACCGTCTATGGCACGGCGCTCAACTTTCGGGGCGCACTGGCGGCACTGGGCGAAGCGGTGCATGCCGCGCCCTACCTGGCGCCACCGCGAGCGCCCATTCTGTATATCAAGCCGCGCAATACCTGGATTGGTCATGGCGCCAGCATCCGGCTGCCGGCGGGTCACGACTCGATCGTGGTGGGCCCCACCCTCGGCGTGGTCATCGGCGCGGCGGCCACGCGGGTTAGCGCCGCCAGTGCGCTCGAGCATGTGGCCGGATACGTCGTGGTCAATGACGTCGCCCTGGCCCACAGCAGCTACTATCGTCCCGCGATCAGCCAGCAGTGCCGCGACAGTTTCTGCCCGCTGGGGCCGTGGCTGATGCCACGCGCATACCTCGACGATCCTGATGCGTTGGGCATTCGCGTGTACATCAACGATGCGCTGCAATTGCAGAGCAGCACCTCGCAGCTGATCCGACCCGTACGCCAGCTCCTGGCTGATGTCAGCGCCTTCATGACCCTGTGCCAGGGCGATGTGCTGCTGGTGGGACTGCCGGAGGGTCTGCCACAGGCGCGCGCCGGCGATGTGGTCACGGTCGAGATCGAAGGGCTGGGTCGCCTGACCAATCCCGTGGTGGCCGAGACGCCAGGCCGAGCCCCGCGGAGCGCGACATGAAGCGCGCGCGCGTAGCCTGGGGCGGCGCCATCCATGGCGCGAGCGAGGATCACGGTCGCGTGCGCTTGGATACCGGCGCACTGGCGGATGAGTCGGCGCTGGTGTGGCTGCCGCCGTTTGAGCCGCGCACCATTTTCGCCGTGGGGCTAAATTATGCCGACCATGTCCGCGAACTGGCCTTCAAACCCTCCGCGGAACCGTTGATTTTTTTAAAGGGCCCCAACACTCTGGCCGGTCACCGGGCCTTTACGCCGCGTCCGATGGACGCCAAGTTCATGCATTACGAGTGCGAGCTGGCGGTGGTGATCGGCCGGCCGGCCTACCAGGTGTCTCGCGTCCAGGCCCTGGACTACGTGGCCGGCTACACCATCGCCAACGACTATGCAGTGCGCGACTACCTCGAGAACTACTATCGACCCAATCTGCGCGCCAAGAATCGCGATGCCGCTACGCTCCTCGGACCCTGGCTGGTGGATGCCGCCGACGTGCCCGATCCCATGCGACTGGCCCTGCGCACCACCGTCAACGGCACCGTGACCCAGCAAGGCACCACCGCCGACATGATTTTCGGTGTCGCGGCCTTGATCGAGTACCTGAGTGCCTTCATGACCTTGGGACCAGGCGATGTCATCCTCACCGGTACTCCCGAGGGTGTCGTCAATGTCAATCCAGGCGATGAAGTGGTCACGGAAATCGAAGGCCTGGGACGGCTCACCAGTCTGATCGTGGCGGAGGTCGGCGCAAGCAGCTGCGCCGGACAATAGGAGCGCATATGGGCAAGTTGGCGTTGGCGGCGAAGATTACCCACGTTCCCTCCATGTACATCTCCGAGCTGCCGGGCAAACATCATGGCTGCCGCGATGCAGCCATCGACGGCCACCGCCGCATAGGTCAGCGCTGCCGCGACTTGGGCGTCGATACCATCGTGGTGCTCGATGTGCACTGGCTGGTGAATGCCGGCTATCACGTCAACTGCGGCCCTACGTTCAAGGGCATCTACACCAGCAACGAGCTGCCGCATTTCATCCATGACATGCGCTACGAGTACCCAGGCAACCCGGCGCTGGGCCAACTGATCGCTCAGCGCGCCACGGCGCGCGGCGTGCACACCAGAGCCCACGAAATGGCCAGCCTGGAACTGGAATACGGCACGCTGGTGCCCATGCGCTATATGAACAGCGATCAGCACTTCAAAGTGGTGTCGGTGGCGGCCTGGTGCGCCTGGCACAAGCTCGAGGACAGCCGTGACTTCGGTATCGCGCTGCTGGAGGCCATCAAGGCCAGCGACAGCACCGTGGCGGTGCTGGCCAGCGGCTCGCTCTCGCATCGATTCAGTGACAACGGCAGCCCCGAAGATTCGATGTTCAGTATCAGCCGCGAGTTCTACCAGCAAGTGGACTTGCGCGTGGTCGAACTGTGGCAGCGCGGCGATTTCAAGACTTTCATTGCCATGCTGCCGGAGTACGCGGAGTTGTGTAAGGGTGAGGGCCTGATGCACGACACTGCCATGCTGCTCGGTCTGCTGGGCTGGGAGGGCTACAACCAGCCCGTCGAGGTGATCACCGACTACTTTGCCAGCTCCGGGACCGGACAGATCAACGCCGTATTCCCGCTCCCACCGCATTTGTAGGCACCGTCATGCCCCATCTGATCATCGAATACACCGACAATCTGCGCGCTGAAGGCGACATCCGCGCTCTGCTGCGCAAGGCCAATGCGGTGCTGATCGCCCAGGGCGGCGTGTTCAAGCCCGGTGCGGTGCGCTCGCGCGCCGTGGAGCTGCACGATTACTGCATGGCGGACGACCAGGCCGACTACGCCTTCGTGCATTGCACACTCAAAATCGGAGCCGGCCGGACGCCAGCGGAACGGCACGCTGCCTGTCACGCGCTGTTCGAAATGATCAAGGCGCATTTCGCCGCGCTGTATGCGCGCCGCTATCTGGCGCTGTCGCTGGAACTGTATCAATTCGATGAAGGCGGCACCTTCAAGCACAACAACGTGCACGGCCGCTTTGCCACTCCGCCTCTGCCCGCACCCGGCGCCGAGACACAGGGCAAACCCTCAATTTAAGGAGCCGCACATGGCCCAGCAAATCTCAATCGGCGTGCGGCACCTCGATGCGGCACAGGTGGCCGACGCGGCCCAGCGCATTCACCTTGCAGAGCGTGAACGCACCCAGATCAAACAGCTCTCGCTGCAGTATCCGACCATGACCATCGAAGACGCCTACGCCGTGCAGCGCCAGTGGGTGTCGATCAAACTTGCCGCGGGCCGGAGTTTGCGGGGTCACAAAGTCGGACTGACCTCGCGCGCCATGCAGCAGTCTTCCCAGATCAGCGAGCCGGATTTTGGTGACTTGCTCAGCGACATGTTTTTTGACTCCGGCGCCGACCTGCCCATGCAGCGCTTCATTGTCCCGCGGGTGGAGGTGGAGCTGGCCTTCGTGCTGGGTCGCCCATTGCACGGTCCCGGCGTCACCGTATTCGATGTGCTGGCGGCCACCGACTACGTCGTGCCGGCGCTGGAGATCATCGATGCTCGGATCCAGCAAGTGGATCCGCAAACCAAGGCGACGCGCCGCGTCACTGACACCATCTCCGATAATGCCGCCAACGCTGCGGTGGTGCTGGGCGGTCGACCTATCAAACCTTTGGAAGTGGATTTACGTTGGGTGGCGGCCCTGCTTTACAAAAACGGCACCATAGAAGAATCGGGGGTGGCCGCCGCCGTGCTCAACCATCCCGCCAATGGGGTGGTCTGGCTGGCCAATAAGCTCAGCCAATACGGTGTGACCTTGAGCGCCGGGCAGATCATCCTCGGCGGCTCCTTTACACGACCGGTCAATGCCGCCACGGGCGACCTGTTCCACGCCGACTACGGTCCGCTTGGCGCTATTACCTGCCGTTTCACCTGAGGGCCCCGCCCATATGGACATGCCCACCAATCTATTCAAGCAGGCACTGGCCGCGCGCCAACTGCAGATCGGCCTCTGGAGTGGCCTGGCCGATCCCTACAGCGCCGAAATCTGCGCCGGGGCCGGCTTTGACTGGATGGTGCTCGATGCCGAGCACGCCCCCAACGATGTGCGCTCGCTCCTGGCCCAACTGCAGGCCGTGGCGCCCTACCCCGTGCACCCCGTGGTGCGCGCCACCATTGGCGACACGGCTCACATCAAGCAATTGCTGGATCTGGGCGCCCAGACCCTGCTGGTACCCATAGTTGAGAGCGCCGTACAAGCGGCGGCGCTGGTTCGCGCCACGCGCTACCCGCCCGATGGCGTCCGCGGCGTGGGCAGCGCGCTGGCCCGTGCCTCACGCTGGAATCGGGTGAGCACTTACCTGGACGCCGCCGATGCACAGATCTGTTTGATCGTACAGGTGGAAACCGTGCGGGGCATCGAGCAGCTCGACGCCATCGCCCAGGTCCCGGGCGTGGATGGCGTGTTCCTGGGCCCGGCAGATTTGAGTGCCGCTTTGGGCCACCGCGGCCATCCGGAGCACCCACAGGTGCAAACGCTCATGCGCCACGCGGTGGAGCGCATACTGGCGGCCGGCAAGGCGGCCGGCACGTTGCTGAGCGATGAAACGCTGGCGCGCCAGTACATGGCCTTGGGCTGCAGCTTTGTGGCCGTGGGCGTGGATACCTCGCTCCTGGCGCGCTCCACACAGGAGTTGGCCAGACGCTTCAAGCAGGCGGCGACCACGGCGCCCGCCGCGCCGGCATCCGCAACACCCACCGTCAGCGTCTACTGACTTGCCGCCCGCCCCATGCGTCGCTTCGATCAATCGCTTCCCATGGCACTGCTGGCCGCCCGCGAATCGGTGATGGCCTTTTTTCGCCCGCACTTGAATGCCTACGGTCTCACTGAACAGCAGTGGCGTGTGATTCGCGTGCTGCGTGAACACGCGGACCTGGAGTTTCACCAACTCGCCGCTATTTCCGGCATCCTGCCTCCCAGCCTGTCGGGCATACTGACGCGACTCGAAAAAGTGCGCCTGATCCGGCGGCGCAAGCTGGCTGCCGACCAAAGGCGCCTGCATGTGGCCCTTACGCGCGAAGGCGCGGCGCGCTTTGCGCAATGCAGCCGCCAGATGGAATCGATTTACCGCGACATCGAGAAGTTGCTGGGCAAGCGCCGCCTGGCCTCGCTGTTCACGCTTCTTAGCGCGACCCGCGCACTTCAACCCGCCCCCCTGGGGCGTGTCCGCAATTCACCGGAGCTCTAAGCCCATGACTTCAATGACCACCGGTCAGGTCGTCGCCGAGTCGCTCATCGCACACGGCGTGGACACTGTGTTCGGCATCCCCGGCGCCCACATGTACGATTTCAACGACGCGCTGGCGCAGCGCGGCGATAAATTACGCTTCGTGACCACGCGCCATGAACAGGGCGCCGGTTACATGGCGTACGGCTACGCCAAATCCACCGGCAAAGTGGGCACCTACACGGTGGTGCCCGGCCCCGGCGTACTCAATTCCGGAGCGGCGCTGTGCACCGCTTACGGCGCCACGGCGCCGGTGCTCTGTGTCACGGGCAATATCATGGCCAATCTGATCGGTCAGGGCCGCGGACAGCTCCACGAACTGCCGGATCAATTGGCGCTGCTGCGCGGACTGACCAAATGGTCCGAGCGGATCAATCATCCCACCGAGGCCGGCCAGGTCATGGCCGAGGCCTTCCGTCAGCTGCGCAGCGGCCGAATTCGGCCCGTGGCCGTGGAAGCGCCTTGGGATGTCTTTGGCATGAAGGCCGACGTGACGGCGGTGGCGCCCTTGGCGCCCATCGCGCCGCCCACGCCCGACCCCGAAGCCGTGGCTGCCGCGCTGAAGTTGATCGCCGGCGCCAAGCGGCCTTTGATCAGCGTGGGCGCGGGCGCACTGAGCGCGGGTGGTGCCATCCTGGATCTCGCGAAGCTCCTGCAAGCACCGGTGACAGCGCACCGGAGTGGGAAGGGAGTGGTCAGCGAAGAGTCCCCGTACGGGATGTCTTCGGTGGCGGCCTGGGAGTACTGGCGCGACTGCGATCTGCTGATTGGCATCGGCAGCCGCCTGGAGCTGCAGTACATGCGCTGGCGCTGGTTCCCCAAGAATCTCAAAGTCATCCGCATCGACATCGATCCCACCGAGATGGTGCGCTTGAAGCCCGACGTCGCGATGGTCACGGATGCCGAGCTGGGCTCCCGGGCTTTGATCAGTGCACTCGAGCAATCCCCTGCCCGCCGCGAGGCACAAACCGAGCGCTTCACCGCCATCAAGGAGCGCGCCCGCCAGGCCATCCAGTCGGTGACGCCGCAGATACCATTCCTGAATGCGATTCGTGAGGTGCTGCCGCGCGATGGATTCTTTTGCGAGGAGATTTCCCAGGTGGGCTTCACCGCCCGCTTTGGCTTCCCCGTGTATCAGCCGCGTCAGTACGTGACCTGCGGCTACCAGGACAATCTGGGCTTCGGCTTCAACACCGCGCTGGGCGTCAAGGTCGCGAATCCCGACAAGGCGGTGGTCGCTGTCAGCGGCGATGGCGGCTTCATGTTCGGTGTGCAGGAGCTGGCCACCGCCGTGCAATTTGGCATCAACCTGGTCACCATCGTTTTCAATAATTCAAGCTTCGGCAATGTCCGGCGCGATCAGATAGAGCGCTACGGTGGGCGCTTTCTGGGCGCGGAATTGCGCAATCCTGATTTCGTCAAGCTGGCCGAAAGCTTTGGCGCTTGGGCAGCTCGCGTCAAGTCGCCAACGGAACTGCGGTTAGCGCTGGAAAAGGCGCTGGCGGCCGCTCAGCCGGCTGTCATTGAAGTGCAGGTTCCGGAGGGGAGTGATACCAGCCCGTGGAGTTTCATACACCCGGCGCCGCCCGCTTAAGCTTACGGCCGGCCAGCGCATCAAAGGCCTACTCTTCGGCAATTAGTTCGACCTTCGCCTGGTGTCCGTGAGCGCGCGCCAGCTTCGCATCGCACGTCACGAGCGGTGCATCAAGTGCTTCTGCCAGCGCCACATACGCGCCGTCATACGCATATGGAGACTTTCAGAAGCCACCAGCGCACGGTCCATTACGCGCCCAGCAAGTTTGGTTTGCACCAACAACTCGAGCCGCGCCGATGCATCGATGACGATCAACGAGAATCGCGCTCCGCGCGTATCACGCTGGTGGGCGACACTTTACCGCGATACGGGTCCCGTTGCTGCAAGCGCTCGCGCAATTCTCCAGCGCTGAGCTGCTCGGCAATCTTGCGAACCTCTTGAACCAGATATTCGGATAGCGGCAGGCCTGCCAATGCGGCTCGCGCCTTGAGCCACCGATGCAAGACGTCTGGGACATGACGCAGTTGAATCATCTTAGACATGTGTAAAAGTTCGGTGCACGTGGCGCAAATGTCAAGTAATGCACTCGCATGATGCGCGGCCCGGCCGCCGCTGGAGCTCACTTCTAGGCCTACAACCGCACCCGCCGCGCGATATGCTGGCGCTCGAGAATGCGGCTGGCGATCTCCTCGATGCTGCATTCCGTGGTGTCCAGGTACGGCATGCCGGTACGGGCAAAGAGCGCCAGGGCCGCGCGCAGCTCAAACTGCACCTGTTGCGCCGAGGCGTAGCGGCTGTTGGGACGCCGTTCCTGGCGGATCTGCTGCAGGCGTTCCGGGTCGATGGTCAATCCAAACAACTTCGTGCGGTGAGGCGCCAACGTGCGCGGCAATTCGGCCGAATCCAGTTCGTCATCGGTCAGTGGATAGTTGGCCGCAAGTACGCCGTACTGCAGGGCAAGGTACAAGCAGGTGGGCGTCTTGCCCGAGCGCGAGACCCCAACCAGCACGACGTCGGCGGCGGCGTAGTCGCGACTCCCCGACCCGTCATCGTTGGCCAGGGCAAAATTGGTGGCGTTGATGCGCGCGGTGTACGCCGTGAGGTCGGCCATGCCGTGCGCGCGGCCGCTGGCATGGGTGGAGGGCATGCCCAGCTCCTGCTCCAAGGGCCCCAAGAACGCGGCGAAAAAATCCAGGAACAGTGCGTTGGATCGCTTCAGGTGCGCTCGCACCTGATCGTCCACCAGGGTCGCGAACACGATCGGCCGCAAGGCACTCTCGCGCGCCGCTGCGTCGATACGCGCCACCACTTCCGTCGCCTGCGCAATGGTTGCGATAAACGGCAGGCTCACCGACTGGTAAGGCGTGCCTTCAAACTGCGTGAGCAGGCTGTGGCCCATGGTCTCGGCCGTGACTCCAGTCTGATCGGAGACGAAAAATACTGTGCGCCGTGTCATCCTCATCGCCCCCTGCGCCACGTCCACTGCACGCGGCGACGAACGCAGTGTCCCACGCAGTCAAATCATGGACAATATGCGCCCCCTGGACCTAACCCGGAGCCCACCGTGACGGCATACGTACTACCCTTCGCCGAGGTTGGAATGGGGGATATCGAGCGCGTGGGCGGTAAGAACGCCTCCATCGGCGAAATGCTGCGCTCTCTGACGCGTTTAGGCGTACGAGTGCCCCAGGGCTTTGCCACCACCGCGGACGCCTATCGGGAGTTCTTGGGGCTGGGCGGACTGGATCAACGCATTGCCGCTGAACTGGCCAAACTCGACATCGAGGATGTCACGGCCCTGGGAGTGAGCGGGACACGAATCCGCCAGTGGATCATGGACACGCCCTTCCCGCCTGCGCTGGAGCGTGCGGTCATCGAGAGCTGGCAAGCCATGGATGCAGGGTCCGGCATTGCGGTGGCGGTGCGCTCCTCGGCCACGGCTGAGGATCTGCCGGAGGCCTCCTTCGCCGGGCAGCAGGAGACGTTTTTAAATGTGCGGGGAGCGCCCGCCGTGCTGCGCGCCATGCACGAAGTGTTTGCCTCGCTGTTCAATGATCGGGCCATCGCCTATCGGGTTCACCAGGGTTTTGACCATTCGCTGGTGGCGCTCTCCGCGGGCGTGCAGCACATGGTGCGCAGTGACCTGGGCGCCAGCGGCGTCATGTTCACGCTCGACACGGACTCGGGCTTTCGCGACGCCGTGTTCATCACCAGCTCTTACGGTCTGGGGGAAACCGTGGTGCAGGGCGCGGTGAACCCGGACGAGTTCTACGTCTACAAGCCGGCGCTGCGCGCGGGCAAGCAGGCCATTCTGCGTCGCAATCTGGGCGCCAAGGCCATCAAGATGATCTACGCCGAGCCCGGCTCCGCCGCCCGGGTGCGCACCGTGGAGGTGACAGCGGAAGAGCGTAGCCGCTTTTCCATCACCGACGCGGAGGTCGAAGCCCTGGCGCGCCAGGCACTGCAGATCGAGCAGCACTACGGCTGCCCCATGGACATTGAATGGGCGCGCGACGGGAGCGATCAGGAACTGTACATCCTGCAGGCCCGACCCGAGACGGTACAGAGTCGCTCGGGTCGCACGCTGCAGCGCTACACCTTGCAGCAACATTCCAAAATCATCGCCGAGGGACGCAGCATTGGCGGACGCATCGGCAGCGGGTGCGCGCGCGTGATTCGTGACGCCCGCCACATGGCCCAGATGCAGCCCGGCGAAGTACTGATCGCCGACATGACCGACCCGGATTGGGAACCGGTCATGAAACGCGCGGCCGCCATCGTCACCAATCGAGGGGGCCGCACCTGTCACGCCGCGATTATTGCCCGCGAGCTGGGGATACCGGCTGTGGTGGGATGTGGCGGCGCCACCGACGTGATTCATGATGGCCAGGAGGTCACCGTTTCCTGTGCCGAAGGCGACACGGGTTACGTATACGAAGGTCTGCTGAAATTTGATCAGCAGCAGATCCAGCTCGACGCCATGCCGCCGGCCCCGGTGCGCATCATGATGAACGTCGGCAATCCGGACCGTGCTTTCGCCTTCGCCAACCTGCCGCATCGCGGCGTCGGTCTGGCCCGCCTCGAATTCATCATCAACCGGATGATCGGCGTGCATCCGCGTGCACTATTGGACTTCGCCACGCTGGAGGCGCCGCTCAAGGCCACCATCACCAAGCAGATGGCGGGTTTTACCGATCCGGTCGAATTCTACGTCGCGCGCCTCACCGAGGGGATAGCCCAGATCGCCGCCGCCTTCGCGCCCGAGCCGGTGATTGTTCGCCTATCGGATTTCAAGACCAATGAATACGCCAATCTCATCGGCGGCAAGCTCTATGAGCCGCACGAGGAGAACCCGATGCTGGGCTTTCGCGGCGCCGGTCGTTACCTGGATGCCAAATTTCGACCCTGCTTCGAGCTGGAATGCCGCGCGCTGCTGCGGGTGCGCGAGGCGATGGGACTGCGGAATGTCCAGGTCATGGTGCCCTTCGTGCGCACGGTGGCCGAGGCCCGTGCGGTGACCGAACTGCTGGCCGCCAATGGCCTGCGGCGCGGCGCACAGGAGCTGAAGCTCATCATGATGTGTGAGTTGCCCACCAACGCGCTGTTGGCCGAGCAGTACTTGCAATATTTCGATGGCATGTCCATCGGCTCGAATGATCTCACCCAGCTCACGCTGGGACTGGATCGCGATTCCGGCCTGGTGGCCAAGAGCTTCGATGAACGGGACGAGGCGGTGAAAGCCCTGATTGCCATGGCCATCGCCGCCTGCCGCAAGCAGGGCAAGTACATTGGCATCTGCGGCCAAGGCCCCTCGGACCATCCGGACCTGGCGCGCTGGCTTGTGGATCAGGGCATCGACAGTCTGTCCCTGAACCCCGACAGCGTGGTCGCCACCTGGATGTTCCTGGCTGGTGCGCGCCTCTAGCTAGCGGCTGCTGGGCGCGGCGGTCTTTTGCGCTTCGATCCAGCTATCGATGCGCGAATCGAGAAGATCCAAAGGCAGTACCCCGCCGTTGAGCAGCTCATCGTGGAAACTGCGGATATCGAACTTGGCGCCCAGCTCGCGCTGCGCGCGCTCGCGCAGCTCGCGAAATTTGAGCTGCCCCAGCTTGTAGGAGAGCGCTTGCGCGGGCCAGGCGATGTACCGATCGGTCTCCGCCTGCAGTGTGGGCTCATCCACCGCGCCGCTTTGCCGGAAGAACTCCACCACCTGATCGCGGCTCCAACCCTGCGCGTGGATGCCGGTATCCACCACCAGCCGGACGGCCCGAAACAACTCACTGCTCAGACGCCCGTAGTCGCTGACCGGATCCTGGTAGAAGCCCACTTCTTTACCGAGCTGCTCGGAATACAGCGCCCAACCCTCTCCGTACCCGGAGTTGAAGGCGTGTTGGCGAAATTTCGGCAGGCCGCTCATCTGTTGGGCCACCGACAGTTGCATGTGATGGCCGGGAACGCCCTCGTGGTAGGCGGTGGCCTCATCATCGATCAGCGAGCGCTGCGCGAAATTGGCCGTGGCCACCACCACGCGGCCTGGGCGCTTCCCGTCCGCCGTACCTGGGTTGTAGTGCGTTGCCATCGCCGCTTGAAAATCCGGTATGGCCTCCACCGTGACCGGGAATCCCGGCAGGTAGCCGAACAGCTCCGGCATCTTCAGCTGCATCTGCGCGATGTAACGCCGAAAATCCTCCAGTATCTGCTCGGCCGAAACAGCCTGGTATTTTGCATTGATCTTCAGGGACTCGCGAAACGACGCCAGATCCGCAAAACCCTCCTTTTGGGCGATGCTGAGCATGTCGGCCTGGATGCGTTCGATCTCGCGCAAGCCAATGGCATGAATCTGCTCAGCGCTCAAAGTGCTCACCGTGGTGCGGGAACGGATATCGTTTTGATACCGCTCCAGGCCGCCCGGCAATGAACTCACCGCCAGCGCGGTGCGGCCATGCGGCGCGTACTCGGTGGCGATGAAGGTGCCGAAGGCGTGATAGGCGGGCAGCACCTCCTGACTCACCACTGCATTGATCGCCGCCCCCAGTCGCTCCTGCTCGGCCGCTGGCACCGCCGCCGGAAATTTTGTCGTGGCTCGCAAAAAGGGGTCTGCCGCAATCACGCCCTCACACTGCCCCGGCACTTTCTCCAGCAGGAACTTCACCGGCATCAATCCGTCCTTCATTCCGGCACGCAGCACCTCCTCCGTCTGGGTAAAGACGCGCGCGATCTGGTGCAAGCGGGCGATGTAGTCCTCATATTGCTGCACCGATTCCAATGGCACCGCCAGCGGCAAATCCGCCAGGGCAACGCACGGGTTATCCATCTGGCTGACCGGCATCTCATGTTCACTAAGCCGAAAGTTGGCGATGCGCTGCTGCAACTCGCGACTCAGCAATTCGTGGGACAGGCGGTCCTGCTCCTTGAATCCCTCCGCGGAAATGGCCTGCAGCCGCGCCAGGTAGCGCTTGTCGGCGGCGTTCTGACGCAGGCTGCCCGCCATGGAATAGTCCCCGAGTTCGGCGTTGTACCGATAGTCGCCGTACTGCGTGGCGCGCAGCGGGTGGGCGGCCAGATCCGCCTGATACTGCTCTTCGAACAGCGCGTTCTGGGTCGCGAGTCGCATCTCGAGGGCGCTCGAACCGACTCCCACGGTGGCACAGGCTGCCAAAACCATGCAGCCGGCCAAGGCCAGGGTCAAGGCCGCGCCCGACCCACCACGCACCAGGACCACTCAGGCCACCGCTGCGGCGGTGGGCGCGGCCAGCGCCGTTGCAATGGCGCCCTCGAGCGCTTCGGGTTTATCCGTGGACGCGTAGCGCTGCAGCACCGATCCATCGCGCCCCACCAGAAACTTGGTAAAATTCCATTTGATGGCCTCGGTCCCCAACACCCCAGGTCGCGCCGCTTTCAGCGCCCGGTACAGCGGGTGCGCACCCGGACCGTTGACTTCAATCTTGGCAAACAGGGGGAAACTCACCTCATAGGTGAGCGCACAGAATTGGCTGATCTGGGCTTCATCGCCCGGCTCCTGGTGACCGAATTGATCACACGGGAAGCCCAACACAGCGAAGCCCTGTGGGCGAAATTTCCGATACAGGGCTTCGAGCCCCGCATATTGCGGCGTAAAGCCGCAGCGACTGGCCACGTTGACGATCAGGAGCACCTGCCCGGCATAGGCCGACAGCGTTTGCTCTTTTCCGTCAATGGTTCGAACTCGAATGTCGAAGAGGTTCATAGGTTGTACTGCTCTTTGGTGGTGCCAGTACCCGGCTGATCACTTAACGTTACGCCCCAGGCGCCAACCCGTAAAGGCCCACAGCGCGGCGATGCCGGCGCCCAGCAGTGCAATGGACGAAGCCGTAACTCCGGCATCCTTCAGCAGCCCTTGGGCTTGCGCGGCCAGCGCGTCACCCCCGCGATACACCGGCACATCATTGAAGCTCTTGGCCTTGTACTTGGTCTCCGTGTCCACCACGCTGTAGAGCATTTCACGCCCGGGTCGTATGAAGGCGTACTCACCCACCCGGCGCACGATCATGGTGCCCACCAGTACCGCGAAAGTCCCTGCCACGGCCAGGCCCAGAAATCCCAACACCATCAACAGCGGCACCACCGTCAGGAGCGTTACCACTCCGAAGCGCTGGGCCACGCGACCGGTCACGAAAAATTGCAACCCGATGGTCAGCGCTTGAACGGCGTAATCAATACGGCTGAACACTTGCGTGCGATGCTCGGGATCGGCAATTGTCCGTTTGACGATGTCCAGCTGCTCCATATACAGGAAAGTGGTCACGGCAGAGAGCAGCAGCATGAAGGCCGCAATGCCCAGCAGGTACGGTGATTTGAGCACCAGGAGCAATCCCGCGAAAGGATTGGCGCTGCCCACCGGCTTGCCCACCGGCCCGCCCACCGCCGCCGAGGCCATGGCCGCGGCCGGGACCGTGGCCGCATCTAAAGCGGGTGCGCTGATCCCAGTGGTTTGGCGCAGCAGCGCGCGCTGGCAAAGAATAGCCACCACGAACAATCCGGCCCCCATGAACAGCACGCCCGGATTCCCAATGAGGCGTACCAACAAATCGGTGAGCACCGGACCCACCAGCGCGCCGGCCGTACCGCCCACCGCAATGACGCCGAACAATCGTTTGGTCTGATCCGGGCTCAGCACCTCGAGCATGAAACTCCAAAATACGGACACGAAGAATAAATTGACCACGCTGATGAGCACGTAGAACACCGCCCCCACCGCCGCATTTCCCGGGCTGATTTTGAGCACCAGCCCAATGACCGCCAGCAGCAGCGCGATCGCGCCATAGATGGCCGGCAGCAGCACGGCCCGGCGCACCCGCGCCACCAGCGTCGCGTACACCATCACCACGCCGATCGACACCACCCAGGTGACCACGAACAGGTCCTGCACGCGCTGGCGGCCCAGTATCGTGCCCACCGTCTCGCGCACGGGCCGGACCGCGAAGTAACCCGCGAATACCGCAAAGAACAGGATGAAAGCCGCGATCACCACCGGCATCTCGGCCGCTTCGATCTTGGCACTGCGGCGCAGGAGACGCGCGAGGAGGGACTGTTCGCTGATGGTCATGTGCTAAGTATCCTCCAGCGCCGCGCACGGCGCCCACCAAGAACGGTCAAGCCGCGCCGCGCTGATACGCACGCAGCCGCTCGAATTGCCGCCCCAGCGCCAGGGCCGAAGCGCCCCACAAAGCGGCCACCACCACCCCCAGACCCACCGTCGCCAGTAGACCGAAGCCCGCCATCCGCATGCCCCCCTGCAGGAGGGCAGCGGTGACGTCGCCCAAGCGATACACAGCGGTGTCAATGAC
>Ga0075017_100001211_pt1 | contig 15623 bp, 11 predicted proteins | sample AleBraG_ABR_2012_FD_71475 | JGI IMG/M metagenome (GOLD analysis project Ga0075017, IMG submission 71475) | Freshwater sediment microbial communities in response to fracking from Pennsylvania, USA - Alex Branch Run_MetaG_ABR_2012 | ecosystem: Environmental > Aquatic > Freshwater > Creek >... | reverse complement strand
AGAGCGGACGGCACGGTTCATTTTCGTGTCGCCGCGACCGGTGTACACCACGGAGCAGTCGGCTATCAATATACGCATCCAACGAACTTACCAGCGGATTGGAAAGTCTTTTTCTGGAACGTGAAGAAGTCCCCTTATAGAGAAACTGAGCAATAACTTTTGCCACTGTTAGGTGTTCGCTTCTCCTTGAACAGGCTTGATGATCGAATACGTCGCTATTGTTGACATCTGTAGCGAAGCGTAGTTAGGCTCGGAGTAACCGCACCGCTAAAAAGGGGAAAGACAATGAGAATCATGACTGCATCCGAGTGGAAGTCCTTCGCCCGCCAGAACACAGTAGGAGCAACTACCGCTATCCTCACAATTCTGATCGCCGCCGCAATGGTTACTTTCAGCGAGAACGCTTGGATCACTAACATTAGTTTCTTCGCTCTCTTGATCTTGGGTGTCAGCGCCGTTGTCATCAGGATCGCCAAGGCGCGCCAGCGAGCCAAGATGAGCGTTAACGTTGAGTGGGTACCCGGAAAGATCAACTTGCGATAGCCTCAACTCTTCGGGACTGGTCGATAATCCCTACAGCCCCTAGAAGGCGTGACAGATCAAAAGGCCCCAAAACGCGATATGTCCGTTTTGGGAACGCGACGACCAGCAGTGTCATTGGCTAAGGAGTCGTGGCAGCAGTCATCATACGGTGCAACGGGTTCCCTTGATTGAGCTTGCTCCGCATGTGCGCAACCCATTCGTGCGGGTACATGACGGTGATTTCGGTTTTCAGTGAAGCCGTCCGAAAGCCGCGATCACGCGTCACACAGAATTTTTCGTATGAGAAGTCTTCAGTCCCCGCCAGATTGGCTGTTGCGAGAACGCATCCGTCTTCGTGATCCAGCGGCGGAGATTTGTACGCGACCGGCTCCCCTTCGATGAAGCCCCCGGAGTTATCTTTGCGTATGCGCGTTACAAAGTTGTCTAAGAAGTCGTTGGCGTCATCGTCGCTCCAGCCCAGACCGCAATCTTCCGGTAGTTCCCCGCCCTCAATAGCCTGCGTGAGCTTGTGAAAAGTGGTGTCGTCCAGATGGCGACCGAACCAAACCTCTAGCGCACAGTCGGGTTCGTACCGGCCTGTGAGGCTGATGGCAAGCGCACGAAGGCTATCTATCTGCGCATTGAGCGTATGCGGGTTCGGGTCGGAAGCGTGCTGCGAGGCCCGTTTAAGGAAGTCATCCCACGAAAAGTTGCCCACCATGAGGCGGGCAACATCGAGGTAGACGTTTACATCAAAAACAACAAGGGCACGTGGAGGGCGTGGCGTCCACAGGCCACCGTTCACACACTCGTCCGGGATCGGCGGCGCGAACGAACATCTTGTATCTGATCAGGGCTGAGCACAGTCTGCCCGCTGCCGTAAACCGGAGTGTCGGCAGGTGTCTCGCGGAACGCTTCTTCCCCCTCAGCGTCAGAATCGAGGACTCCGGCAAGGGCGATCTCTAGGGCATTCCACCCGACCAGCTTCGAGTTCTTGCGGTAGAAATCCGCCATGGCAATTTGTGGAATGAGCCGGTTACTGGACGCATTCTCCGGGAGATCACCTCGAACCTCTTTCCAAGGCCCCTCCTTGTGCGTCAGTTGTGAGAGCTGGTAGCCGTTCAAGTGGCCGTACTGGGCACCAATCAAGCGGATGAGATTCGCTGTCTTGGGGGCTATGCTCTCGGAACTCCCTGAGCGCCATTCACAAACCGTCTGCTGCTGCTTGTGCTGCGCATAGATCGAAGGCACAACAGGTCCGTTACGCCATGCCCGAATTTCATCATTGAATAATGGGGCATTACTTATCGCCAAGTTCCATGACTGCGCGTAGTAGAGCAGCTTCTCAAGAGCCATCGCATCGACTTCGCCCAATTCATCGATGATCGCGGCAGCCACATCGTTAACGTTTTCCACGACCGCCCCCATCTACGAATCGACTCCATCACAGCACCGTTACCCGCGCGTCTATGTATACCACTATAGCGGCACTTGCACGGCCATCTTCCTCAGCGCCTAATCCATGCGCGTCGCCAGCTCACGGTCCGACACACGCTTCCACGCACGCACGGCAGCGTCAGGATCGTCTTCGAGGTCTACTCCTCCTAAACGCCAGCAGTGATAACGGAGATTAACTTCGACGGAACGTTACATTGTTGTGCGCCGTTGGTGGACACATCAGCCGAAGCGAAGACGAACCGGACCACGTACGTTCCAAAACCCTCGAAGGCTTCGTCGCAGCGCGAGGTCTCGCGACAACCAAAGCGGACTCAGAAACTTAGAATCTTACGCGACGTGCATAGTCGCCGTCTTGCGTCTTAGGTGACCGCTCCATCTGCAAGACTTCATGCGTGACTGACGAGATTTGGCGACCCCTCGGGTTCGATCCCGAAGACAAGACGACTTATGACGCCCTCCATGATGGCGTCCCCCTGTGGATGGAAAAGTCCCTTGAATCATGGCTACTCGAAATCCTTGAATCTGTTCTCGATGACGAGAGCGGGAAGACCGGCGCGTTGCGCAGGTTACACAAGATCGAACGTGAACTCCGGGTGAGCATCCGGCAACCAACGAGTCTGGAAGTGGCTGATCTAGCAAAGGCAGTACTATCGCATTTCCGATACAAGAACCAATCGCTGGTTCTCACGGATTTTCTGTTGTCGAAGGCCGACGTTGAGAAATTGGGTGGTGCCGCTGCCATTGCTGTCCTGCTGGAAGACTCGCACGATGATGTCGGACGGCTGGAAGCGTTACTCAAAAGCTCCGGGTCCAAGTGGGCGGTGGGTATACGCACGGCGGGCAGACTCGGATTGGTCCAACGCGTCCCGGAGGGCGTTCAGAGAAGCGTAGAACGCACGATCAGAGCCTCTGGTCACGCAGGAGTCAGGTTGGCGCGCGCGTGGGAATCTGCATTCGGAGTAAACCCCGACCCTTCTCTGGCATACTCACTTGCCGTCAAGGCGGTAGAGGACGCCGCAATTCCTGTCATTAGCCCCAACGACAGCGCCGCCACCCTAGGCAAGATCAATGCGCAGATGAGGAACACCCGGAACTGGGGACTTCCGCTGACACGAGAGGACGAGCACGCCACTACCAGCTCCACCCTGTTGTCCATGATGAAGATGCTCTGGGCGGGGCAGGCAGACCGTCACGGCGGGCACCACGACCCCGATCTCGTCATCACGCAAGAGGCTGCGGAGGTTGCTGTGATGACAGCCGCGACTCTGGTCCAGTGGTTCACCTCGGGGGCCGTAGAGCGGCGATAACAAGGCGTGCTCCGACGCGCCACCTGTCAGCTTCAGCACTTTCCTCCATAGTTCTCAGCGGCGAACCTGTTAGTTAGAACAAGAGGTTCATCAGAGGTGCTCTTTGATCCAGTTAGTACCGCTCTGATTGATTCCTCGCCAAGCTGCGGCATTTGAGGTCACTTCAATGACCACCAGCTTGTCGTTGCCGTCGAGCAACTTTCCCAACTCATCCCGAACCTGCACAGCCGTGCACTCCGTCCTGATCAACCAAGTACTATCGAGGTGGTGCCACCACGTGGGGTATTCCTTCAGGCGCTTGATCAGAGCGTCATAGTTCTGTCCGGTCTTGTTTAGGTCATACCCAACCATGATGGATTTCATGAGATTCTTCCTTTGCTATTCGTTTTAGGTCTCAGCGCTTCGTCCGAAGCTGTCACGCCTCAGCATCTTCCTTCTCAGGCTCATTTTTCCTCCGCTGCACCGCCTCCATAAGCCACTGGTACGGCTTCTGGTTCTTGTCATTAGCCAGAGGTCGTCCGAAGATTTTCTGTGCGAATTCACGCCGAAGATCGTTGGCTTCGTCTTCATCTAGCTTCGTGAGGAACGGATCAAGGGCATTCAGATCGAGCTGCGTCCGTCTCGCATCACGCGCTTCTTTCCTGTGGCCTGATGACTCGTGGGACATGAATCCGGCACCAAGCACAACGAGCGACGAGACGGTTGCCTTGGCGATCACCTCGGTGACGGAGGCACTGTGGATGCCTGCGAGTAGAAGCGCAAGGTAGATGAAGCCTCCGACAGCCGCAAGCACCGCACCGATACTCCACATGACTGCTGCTCGTTCTTGCTTGGACGCGTAGGTGCCGTATTCAGTGGTTATGGTGTTGCGGGAAGTCGCATCAACCAAGTTTCTAGACTTCTCCTCCATCTCACTAAGAGATGCCAGATGTTGGTCGCCCTGAGAAACTATGGCAGCCCCCGCAGCATCTGCGTCCTTCTTCCATTCGGCCAGCTTGTCTGTGAAGGTGCTGCTCTGTCCGTTGACGATCTCATCAAGACGGGTCACCTGATCCGATATCTTCTTCTCTTCGCCAGCGATTTTAGTTCTCAACTCGTCAACCGAATCACCTGACTCATTGACGGCCCTGTGCAGCCACTCAACGGTCTCCTTCAGAAACTCCCGCTGAGCCTTCAGGGCCTTCTTGGTCTCCACAGCCGCTTCAGTTTGAACCGTGTACAAGGGGAACGGCTTAAGCGCGGCGACGATTTGGTCCAGCACTGATTCAAGTTGAATCTTGCGTGAAACCGTAGATTCGGCCTTTAGCGCTCCAAGTTCGCTTTGGAGGTTTGTTAGCGAAGTCTGGAGCGCGTCGAGCGGTGCTGCGTTACCCGTAATACGCCACGGATCAACGCTGCCAATGCTTCTGACATCAGCGAGAGCCAGTCGCAAATGGTCCAGTGTTTCTACATCATCAACAGCGTCATCTGTCAATCGATCCGCCGCATCGTTGAGCAACAACGAAGTTGTTTCTTCTACCTTCCAAATTGGATGGTTGTTAAAGTCTTCCTGACTCAGTGCCACAGGTGTCCCCCATTTGTTTATGCGTGAATCTAAAAGTCGCGGCCCCGCCAAGCAGCGTGGGCGGTCGCGTGAAGCCTAGGCTGCTTCCTCATCCCGGAGTTTCTCGAACAACCCCATGCGCTTGAGCAGTTCCACCATCTCGCCAACCTTGTCGGAAGACAGTACCCAGCCGATACCCTTCGCGTGCTGCTCGCCAGCCTCGATAACAGAGTCCTCAACGGTTGTCAGAATCTTTGGCGAAGAGTAGAAATCGACCTTGCCATTCGCCTGTGCCTGACCACGCAGCGTCTGGTTCTCCAAAGCCTTATTCAGCACACTCTCAGCCACGGAAAGCTGATCAGCGTCAGACAGCCCTGACCCCTCAAAGAACGTGTTCATCTGCTCGATGATTTCGGCCCAACGTGCCTTCTTTGCCTCATGGGCAGCACCACTACCGGCAGCCGTCATCGGATCGAGAGCAACGGACTCATCGCCCGACAACTTCAGATCAGCCTGCTCCTGCTTCCTGAGCTTGTAATGGGTCATCACTACCTCGGATAGGTCCACCGTCGTTCGGTCCTGATTCTCAGAGCTGATGACACGTGCCAGTAGCTTGTAGAAGATTGATCGTTTCTCCAAATCCGTGTCTTGATAATCGATGATCTGGGATAGGAAGTCGTAGGCTCGGATGAAGCTGCCAAGGTCCTTGCGGAATAGGTCCAGAGCGTCCTGTGCCGTCTTGTCGCCCTCGTCGCGAGCCTTCTGGTACCGAGCCTTGAAACGTGATTTTGCGGGCGCTACAAAGCTCTTCAGCTCCTCGTGGCTAGTCTTGCCAACCCACGCAGCAGCCGTAGCTTCAACCTCGCTTATCTCATAGATGTCTGAGTCATCCAGCTTCGTCTGAAGATCGTGAACGATGTCCGGGTCAGTGACCCCTGATAGCTCCGCTTCCATGTGATACTGCTGGAACGCCGCAAGAATCTCAGCAGGATCGTTCACAAAGTCAATGATGAACGTCTGGTCCTTGCCCGGAGTGACCCGGTTCAGGCGCGAGAGCGTCTGAACAGCGGTGATGCCGGAGAGTTTCTTGTCCACGTACATGGCAACCAGCAAGGGCTGATCAAATCCGGTCTGGAACTTATTGGCAACCAGCATGATCTGGTACTCATCCGTGTTAAACGCCTTCGGAAGCTCACGGCCCTTCAAACTGGGGTTCATCGTGTCTTCGTTCAGCTTTCCGACACCCGACTCTTCATCAATGATGTCGCCGGAGAAGGCAACAAGTGTTGCGAGGTCCTTGTAGCCCTTATCGGCAATGTACTTGTCGATAGCCACCTTGTAACGGACAGCTTCCTTGCGCGAACCCGTCACAACCATTGCCTTGGCACGACCGGCGAGATGGTGCCGGACATTGCTACGGAAGTGCTCAACGACGACGGCAACCTTCTGGCTGATGTTGTGTGGGTGCAGCTTGACCCATCGCATCAGTTCCTTGACCGCTTGGGACTTTTCGATGGTCACCTGATCGGCGTCGTAGTCAACGCCGTTGTGAGCCAGCTTGAAGGCAGTTTTGTAGGGCGTGTAGTTCTTCAGCACATCGAGGATGAATCCTTCCTCGATTGCCTGCTGCATGGAGTAGACGTGGAAAGGTGCTGGCAAGCCAGCAGCGTTGTTCCTGCCGAAAAGCTCCAGCGTCTTGGCTTTGGGCGTGGCAGTGAAGGCGAAGAACGACAGGTTCTTGCTCTCCGCACGTTTGTTCATCTCATCAGCGAGCACGTCCTCCGTGGAAAGCTCAGTTCCCACGAGATCGTCCTCGTCCTCAGCAGGCGCATCGTTGCCAGAAGTCAGCACCTTCTTGAGAGTCTTTGCCGCGTCCCCGGACTGGGAGCTGTGAGCCTCGTCCGCGATGATGGCGTAGGACTTGCCCTTGAGGCCCTTCTCTTTTTCGATGGCATCCAATGCGTAAGGGAAGGTCTGAAGAGTGACGCCAATGATTTGCTTGCCGCCGAGCAGAGCTTTGGACAGCGACTTGGACTTTGAACCGCCCTTGGAAGTGATGGCTTCAAAGACGCCCTCGGTCTTGTTGAGCTGCTTGACGGCATCCTGCAACTGACCGTCCAGTACCTTGCGGTCGCTGATGACGATGACGGCATCAAACATCTTCTTGCCACTCGCATCGTGCAGCGAGTTGAGTCGGTGCGCTGTCCACGCGATGCTGTTCGTCTTACCAGAACCAGCGGAGTGCTGGATCAGGTAACGGTGCCCCGGTCCTTCAGCGGCAGCGGTGGCGGCAAGCATGTTGACTGCTTCCCACTGATGAAAGCGCGGGAAGAGGAGAGACTTATCAACGCTCTTTTCACCCGTGATCGGGTCCGTCTTCTTCTCTACGTGCAGGTGCATGAAGTGACTAAGAATAGTCAGCCATGAGTCGCGCTGGAGTACACGTTCCCACATGTAGCTCGTCTCGGAACCGTTCGGATTCAGGGGGTTACCCTTATGTCCGTCATTCCCCATGTTGAAGGGGAGGAATCGGGTCTTTTCTCCCTGCAAGTTCGTGGTCATCCAGCACTCTTCGCTCGACATAGCGAAGTGCACTAGTGCCCGATGTCCGAACGAAAACAGGGGTTCGCGCTTCCGCGTTGCCGCATCCACGGGAAGGCGGTTCACCTTGTACTGGGCGATGGCGTCCTGCACCGTCTGGGTGAAGTCCGTCTTCAACTCCATGGTGGCTACAGGAATTCCATTCACGAAGAAAACGAGATCAACACTGTTCTGGTTGCTGGTGGAGTAGTACACCTGACGCATCACGCGAAGTCGTGTCTTCGCGTAGTCAGCGGTGGTCCTCGGGTTCTTGTCGTCGTTCGGCTTGGGCTGGAACATGCGGAACGAGGCAGGAGTGACTTTGAATCCCTTACGCAGGACTGCCAAAGCCCCTCCACCATTTTCCAGCGGAGTATCCATGACTTTGACCATGCGAGTCAGAAGCCGGTTGAATGACTTCTTCTGTACGTCGGGCGAGTCGGTCGCTTTGGCGATTTTCTGAAGTTCTTCTGGCTGAGTGTCCTCCAGCCAGCCGCGCACGTCCTCGGGAAACAGCGCGAGTTCCTTGTCGTAACCAGTGCCGTTCCCTGAGTACAGCCAGCCGTGGGCATGCAGGTACTCAGCGATGCCCTTCTCAAACTCAACCTCGTTGTATAACGCCATAACTATGCAGCCCCCAGCTCAGAAGTAATGTGGTTTCGGACGTCAACTTTTCCAGTGACAACGGCAGAAATTAGAGCAGTACGCCGCTCTTTGGACAACTCAATTGCTTCCTTGGCGTCCGCGATGGCAGAGTCGATCTCAGCAGTCTCGAAGTCAAGATGGTCAGCGATCTCCACCTGTTCTGACAGCGGGGGAAGTGCAATGGCGAAGCTCGTGAAGTCGGACAAGCTTAGATTCTGCATACTCGCACTGGCTCCAACCGCGTGGAACTTGACCTGTGCCCTATATGCCGGAGTCTTCATCCACCAATTCATAAAGCGGTTCTCAGACCGAGAAAAATCGAGTTGCCACAGCTTGTCGGATAGGTAAAGCTCTGGGTATTCCCCCACAACTAGGGCTGAACTTCCGACAAGATCGGGAGTGTTAGCTCGGTTGACGATTAGCGCTCCCGGCCTGACCGGACATGTGACTCTTCGCAGGTCATCTTCGATCACTTTCTTGTTCTCGGAAGGGTCGAAGACACCCTTCGACGCGCAGCCGGTTTTCAGAACCCGAACTCCGATCATGTCGTCCGGGTCGCTATAACCGTTGACACTCGTTCCAGACTCCTGAGAAATACCCAACCGCGATAGCTTTTCTCGTAGCCAATGCGCGGGAAACGGCGCGATGGCACTGATACCGCTGTCCTTCATCGGGGCATTCGGACTCAGCCCTTTTGTTACCGCCTGCGTGATCGTGGCAGCACGACGCTCGTTCAGCAACTCAACGAGTTCCTCCTGATCCCCAATAAAGGCATCGATCTCGGCGGTTTCGTGATCGAGGTATGAAGCGATGGCACGCTGCTCGGAAAGAGGGGGAATGGGGAGTTTGATGTTCTTCATAGAAGAATATCTGGTGCTCCAGAGGTCAGCCACGATTCCGGAGCCGAAACGGTAGTACTCCTCCTGAAAAGGCTGACTCCGTAAAAGGTGATGTACAAATTTGCGGTCAAGGTCGATTGGCGTGATCACCGTGGAAATTACAGAGACACTGCCATCCAAATCAGAAATGCCAGCAGACCCTTTCCTATCCGACCGGCTGTTAATTACGAAATCCCCAGCGATGACCCCCTTGCGGTTATCCCCGTTGTCCGTCTTCGCTGCTGTGTCCAACTGAGGAACGATTCCGGCTTTGGTAACGGAGAGAGGCGGGTACTCCTCGTCGCTGACGGTTTCTCTGCGCTCAATAAAGTGCTGACCGAGCCGATGGAACGACCAATGCGATGGGACCTGACCAAAGCACGCGGAATCACTCATTTGGTAGCTAGTGTGGGGCTTCAGCGCGCTCATGCCTTCACCGCTTCCAATCGCGTCCGGATACGCCCCAGAACGGCGTCGAGGTCGTCATCAATGGCATCCAGCGAACGCGGTTCCTGATACTTGTAGAAGTGCCGGGTGAACGGGATGTCGTAGCCGATCTTGGTCTTTGCCTCATCGATCCAAGCGTCCGGTGCGAACGGGATCACCTCCCGCTCAAAGTACTCCTGAACATCTTCAGTCAGTGGCACGTTTTCGGTGTCTCGGAGGTCCGGGTCGGCCTGAGGAACACCCTTGGCATTGGTGCTGATTTCACCTTCTTCATCGCGGGCTGACAGCCCGGAAACCAGCGCCTTGAGCTGTGGACCGGTGAGGACTACTCCACAGGTCTTGAGCGCGGCCCGCACGTCGGCGGTAAAGGCATCCCGGTTAGTCCAGATGTGCTCAACGTTGAGTTCTGACAGAGCATCGCGAACGGCGGCAACCTCAGTTTCGGTCAGCTTTGCAAGGCCCTTTGAAGCCAGAGCAGATGCTACCCGACTCTCGGTAACAGCAAAATTGATTCGGAGCGGACGCTCCACGGTGACGGTTCGGTACCCAAAATCAGCGTTCTTGAAAACCTTGCTGTACTCGGACCCGGCGTCGTCATAGGCACCGTAGAGCTTCACAATGCTCTCAATGTGCTGGTCGCTTAGTTCCTTGCGCTTAGAACCGAGGCTCTTACGCATCTTCCTGTAGAACTGCTCGCTGGAAGCGTCAATGAGCTGGACAGTTCCCTTGCGTTCTTCAGACTTTCGGTTGGTCAAGACCCACACGTAAGTGGAGATGCCGGTGTTGTAGAACATGTCCGTAGGCAGCGCAATTAGCGCCTCCAGCAGATCGTTCTCCAGAATGTACCGGCGAATCTCTGACTCACCTGAGCCAGCAGCACCCGTGAACAACGGCGAGCCGTTCAGAACGATGGCAGCGCGCCCACCACCGTCGCGCACGGGGCGCATCTTCTTCAGCAGGTGGAGCAGGAACAAGAGAGAGCCGTCCGATACGCGTGGAAGTCCGGGGCCAAAGCGTCCTTCGAACCCCAGTTCCTTGTGTTCTTTCTCCACGACGGGCAGGGACTTCTTCCAGTCCACGCCGAACGGCGGATTGGACAAGCAGTAGTTGAAGGTCTTGCCGCTGTGACCATCGTCTGTGAGCGTGTTTCCGAGGACGATGGCTCCAATATCCTGACCCTTGATCACCATGTCTGCTTTGCAGATGGCGTAGGACTCCTGGTTCAGTTCCTGACCTGCGAGGGTCAGGGTCGCGTCCGGGTTCATCTTTCGGATGTGCTCATCTGCGACGGAAAGCATGCCGCCCGTACCAGCGGTGGGGTCGTAGATCGACCGGACAATGTTTGCTTTGTCGAGATCGTTGTCGTCCGGGGCGAAGAGGATGTCCACCATAAAGTGAATGACTTCGCGCGGGGTGAAGTGCTCGCCTGCTGTCTCATTAGAAGATTCCGCAAACTTGCGGATGAGTTCTTCAAAGATCAGGCCCATCTCATTGTTGGAGACCTTGCTGGGGTGCAGATCGATGGCAGCGAATTGCTGAGCGATCAGGAACAGCAGGTCGTGCTCGTGCAACTCCTCGATACGCTCTTCGAGCTTGTACTTCTCAAAGATGTCGCGCACGTTGTCGGAGAACCCGCGCACGTAATCAAGCAGATTGTCTCGGACGTTCTCGGCGTCGCCAGTCAGCTTCTGGAAGTCGTACTTGGAAGTGTTGTAGAAAGCATGCTTTGACTTGCGGGGCAGCAGCACTGTGAGCGGGATGCCGCCATCCTTGGACTTCTCATACTCAGCCAGAACATCCTCTTTGGTCCCTGCCAGTACAGCGTCAAGACGACGCAGGATGGTGAATGGCAGGACGATAGAGCCGTACTGGTGCGGGCGGTAGGAACCGCGCAGCAGATCGGCAATGCTCCAGATGAAGTTGGCGTAGTTCTGATTGGACAAGGGTTCCCCCGGAGAGTCGTGGCTGAGCAGGTATTGGACTCATGTTATCCCGTCAAATTGGGAGAGTTTTTTGAGAGTACTCCGGTTCGCTTGAGGCGTGAACCGGACCTCACGGAATACTCCAACCAGAGACTACAGAATTGCTGCGAAGCGGACGGCGTAAACGACAACATTGTTTACATTTCTCAACCATACGCATTGCCCGACAATGCTATTGACAAATTCAATTTCGCAAGGTCTATTCTTGTGCGAATTTAATTTTTGCCTTATCGTCAATATTGAGGCCCGCATTTGCGGGCCTCACTCATTTTCCATGGCTGGACTACATATAGACCACTAGAAAAGAAAAAGAGTGACCCCGGCGGACAACCGGGGCCACCTTCATAGACATATCAGCAGTCCTACCTGCCGATCAAACTGCGACTCAATCGTGAAAGGCTGAGTTCAATAATGCTACGCGCTCAAAAGTCGGAATGGCAAGATAAACGGCATTGCACCTTATCGGAGACCGAATACTCGCTTCTTCAGGAACTACTTGCGAAGGCGCTTAACCGGGAGGAGTTCCTTCTTCAAGGCTTTCTCCAAGAGTGCCACAGTGCCGAGATCGGGCACGGTCCTGCCATGCAGGATGGCGCCGATGGTCGTGTGGGAAATGCCGGTCAGCTTTCCGAGGGTACGGGCACCAATTTCTTGTCGCTGCATCTCATCCCTCAAACCCTTGGCGAAGAGCCGAGCGTACTCGGCAGAGATGTCGTAAGAGAGGTCAGCTTCGATCCAGTCAATCCCCTCGCCAGCGAGTTCGGCAGGACGAGCAGCGCTTCTCTTAGGCATGAATCAACTGTAAGTCAGGTTGTCACCAGACCGCCCATTCCACATCACCTTGTGGGCGCTCCAGCCGACCGGGGAAAAGATTTCGGTCAAGATACTTGTCAGAACCCACCTCACCGTTATTACACTGGTCTATATATCGACCAGTCAAGCGATGGGTCGGGAACGGAAACGATGGCGACAACCAAGCCGACACGGGGAATCCTGCTCAGTGATGCTGTAGAAGCAGTCCTTGAACACTGGGCGGAAACTGAAGCTCTGACAGAAAGCTCGCTAGCAAAGTTCACTGACCTTCTGCACCGCTACGCGAACTTCACGAGGAATCTTGGCGCGCTTACCTTGGCTGAACAGTCTGAAGCCATCGCTGCTCAGTGGATCAAAGCTAAAGGTAAAGACCGCAGCGGCAATGTAGTTCAGCCCTCGACTTCGACAATGAATACACGCCGTTCTGCTTTACGGAAGTTCTTTCGCGACGCAGAAACTCTCAATCTCAGTGCCAATGGTCTGGTAGTAAAAACTCACGTTGCACCCCGCCCCTCGGGCTTGGCACGTCCACTGACTTTTGAGGAAGCACGCAAAGTATGGATGTACGCCAAGGATGCTGGTCCACACACCCGGCGTCCCGTTATATTTGCATTGTTGCTTTCCGGAGTGCATTCGTCCGAGGTTGGACTCATAACTGTCAAGGACGTTGACGTAGCCAATCGTCGCGTCTGGGCACACGGCGACACGGCGAGAATCAAGCCTCGATGGGTGAACCTTCCGGAGCCGTATTTCACGGCTGTTTTAGAGCGCATCGAATACGTTCGGGGGTGGTTGTCAGAGTACCGAACATTGGAAACGTTCCAGCTCACGCAAGCCGCTTCGAAGCAGCCCATGGGGTATTCGCAGAACCGGGCCGCGTCCGCATGCAAGGAAGTTTTCCGCATGATCGGACTGCATAAAGACCCTCGCATTACACCCTCATCCGTCTCCCTCTTTGCCGGTGCCCAGATGTTAGCCAATGGTGAACGCATTGAATCGATAGCGCGCACCCTTGGCTATGCCTCTCTCGATTCCTGTGCCAAGGCACTTTGCTTCGACTGGGAAACGGGAGCAATCGCCTAAACATGAGGAAGAGCCATATCAGCCCCGCGCACAGCGACTTTAGCTGGACCACCAGCCTTGTCGCTGGCGCTGTGGTGCGCTCTCCCTACATTCCCCAGATTGCAAACAGAATCCCTTCCCGCGAGGTTGGCAATGCAGGACGCCCACCGGAGTACCAAGACATCGTGTACGTTCTCTTCACTGCACTCGCAGGTACCTTCGGTAGTCAGCGGAAGGCAGCGTCTTGGCTCGCTGAACCGACCAACTGGTACAAGGTACGCAAACACGCTGAACGACGCTGGGGGATGACACTCCCTCCGTTCAGCCCCACTCGCAGCGCCTGTGGTTACAACTTCCGGCGACTCGCCAAGAGCTACCATCTTCTTTTTCGTGAAGAGTTCCGCGCTGCTGCAATCGAGCACGCACAGCAACAGGGTTGCCTGATCAGTGATGCACTAACCATGAATAAGCCCGAGCGAAAGAACGTCATTATCGCTGATGGCACAGTGCCCAAGTGCAGGTTCCGCCACAAGACATATGACCGTCTAAAAAAGGAAGGCAAGAACGTTCCCGGAGCATCCTTCTACAAGGAGGGCGGCGAGGACGGCCAGTGGGTCCACGGCAATAAGGAACTCATGTTCTCAGTCCGTGCCGATGATGCTCCCAACACCCGGATACTCCTTGGCACCTTCGCAGTAACTGACCAAACATACGGTGGAGAAGCCGGACTCATGACGCAGGAAGCACTCCGGTACCGGAGGGACGTTCCGGGCATTCTCGGACTCAGGGGCGACGGCGCACTAAAAGGTGTGCATCTTGACCCCATGATGAAGGCCGGTCTGAGTGTCGTCTCGCCGGTACCCAAAAGCGACAAGCGGAGCCTTCTGTACGAGGTGGAATGCTCGAAGGGGCATCTCCACGAGCTGCATACGATGCGGGGCGAGTTTTGTGAGATCGAACTGCTGGATACCGGTGAGAAGCGTGAGATTTACTGCAAGCGCGTCAAGCAGTTTTCCAATGCCCCGAGAGCTAAAGATGGGTCCTACCGCCACTATGCCGACCTGAGGCTTTCCTGCGGCGCGATTCACCGCGAGCGGCTGGACACCACCGCAGAGGACAAGAAGCGCGGATTCAACCGTGCAGAGCGCATCCGACTTCACCCGCCCGAGAGCGAATACTATTTGCTCAGCTATGGCTGGCGAGCTGACATTGAGAGCAGCAACAACAACTTGGACTCGGGTCTCTATCGTCAACGCATGATCGTGGACACCCCAGAACGGCAGGCATTGATCATGGTGGGGTTCTGCATCGCCCGGAATGCCATGAGCCAAGCAGTCCACGAAGCGAGAAAACGCGAGGGACTGCTGGACCAGCCACCCGGTACGCTGGTGGCAGCGTGAGCAGCTAAACGAACAACCAAGAAGCCCTACCGAAGCCTGCCCTCGTGGCGGGCTTTCTTCTATTTAAGGGTGCTGAATCGGGTTCGACCGAGCGATCCGAGCGTGTGGCCGATGGTTCATAGCCCAGAGCAGCCCCCATGTCGCGGTTCTGGGAAGTCCTCAGACTGAGGTATTGTAAATCTCGTTGTTTCACCGGGATTATTAACCAGATTATTGGCTAGTCCCCAACTCTTCAAGAAAGCCCCTTATATTCCATTTTCAGAATATAAGGGGCTTTCTGTTTGCATTTAAGAATGTCATCGCAGTTTTCTAGGCTGCGACCATCACTGCCTTGTCCAAATGAGCCATGACGCGGCTTTCGGTTTCCTTGACGGAAATCTCTTCTGCTTTCATGATGCTGAAGTTGCCCGGAAGCAACGGGTCAACACGGGTGAATCCTGCACGCGCCCACGACCTTGAAATAACTTCGGCGGCTTCGACTTCTTCCTCTGGTGTCATGTTCTCATGATCGAAGGAACCGGACTGTAGCAGGACGAGAGCCTGCATCCGGTGGATACCAAGTTTTGTGAGCGCTTCCGTGACGAGCATGGGACCAAGACCGTGCCCCCGGTACTCTGGCTCCACTGTGACCTCATCCACGATGACCATACGGGAATTTTTAGTCCAGTGGTGAAGCGTGGCAGAAGCAACAGTCTCCGTGCTTTCCGAGTAGGCGTCAAACGCAGCGTACACGTTCCTGTGGTCCCATTCATCGAGGTTGTCACTATCAGCTACCACGAACTTCGCTACAGCCACAGGATGGCTCTCAACGTCTCCGAAGGCGGACTCCCTGCACCGCAGAAGAGTGATATCCCAGATCGTCAAGTCAGGGTTGTCATCGCTAAGGTCCATGCCCATGCGGTAATCAATGTTCAGCCATTCGCCTTCAGGAAGAGTCGAAGCGAAGCGGTCAAAGACAAGGTTGCTCATGTCTTTGATAGTAGCGA
>Ga0075017_100001210_pt1 | contig 15630 bp, 13 predicted proteins | sample AleBraG_ABR_2012_FD_71475 | JGI IMG/M metagenome (GOLD analysis project Ga0075017, IMG submission 71475) | Freshwater sediment microbial communities in response to fracking from Pennsylvania, USA - Alex Branch Run_MetaG_ABR_2012 | ecosystem: Environmental > Aquatic > Freshwater > Creek >... | reverse complement strand
CCTCTTGCTTCTCTCGCTGCTTGCGCGTGCCCATTCCCATGCCCGCATTGTAGGAACAAAGGCTGTGAATCGCTCATCTATTTCGTGCGGGCATCCAGACTTTCACCACGGGCTGCTAGAAATGGCCATGAAAGGTCTCTACTGTTCAGCGCATCCAGCCATGTCGGTGGAGTCTACGGGTGGCGGTGCCTCTTAGCTATGAGGGATCTGCACTCGGGCGAGAAACTGATGAACCAGAATATTGTGGATACAACTGGTGCGGTTCCCTTAATGGCTAAAACTATTCGCGCCATATTTTCGAGAGTGGCGATGCTATCACATCCCACAGTTCCGTCCGTGGTATTTGCCGCAGCGACGAGCGCAATAAGATCGAGTACGGCAAATTGGCGTCGCGTCCTGAGTTCCTTTTTACTTAACCTGGCGGCGTCAGCCGCCAGGCTCGAGCTGCTGAGTTAGTCAAGCAATTAATTGAACAAGATTCACTTTCATTGGACAGTTGCTGTTAGACTGGTTGGGGCGCTCGGCAAGGCATTCGTGGCCGCGTCGACGCAACCCCCTGCCTGACCGGCCAGGCCCAACGGCACACATTGATCCGCGATGTGGGTGTGATGCGCCACGTCACAAGTCGAACCAGGGCAGTTCGGTCCTGCCAAGTTCGGAATACCCGACCAATAAGAGAGGCTATAGTCTTGCGAAGTTCCATCGCCGTGAGGGGTAATTCCCTGGCCAGCAAGCCATCCGAACAGTGGACTCGTCGTACCTGCCGTCAGGTAAGCCTCTCCGCCCTCATAGCGAGTCGGGTAAGTGCCCTGCGTAATACCATTGTCATTTGTATCGCCGAAGTACCCACCGTAGTGCGCCATCGCCTTTATAATGGTCTTCTTCCATGCGGGGATATTCATGCTTGCGATCTGGGCATCGCTGTAGTCCATAAAGTAGAGAGAGCCGTGAAGGGGTTTCGGTCCGGCTGGGTTGGAGCATTGAGCTGCGTGCCCACTTCCTGCGGGAAATACAGACGTTCCTACCGCTTCGCAAGACCCGTTCAAGTACAACGCATGATTGATTGTTCCGGAGATCCACTCATCCTGACGAATCATCAATGCAGCTGGGGCTTCCCACAGGCTATCTCCGCCACCGTTGCCAGCTTGGTAGCCTTTATCGGTTGCGTAGTCGGCCATCGAGCAATAGGTAACGTTAGGAAAGCTACAAGCAGTCTGTTGCGTTGTGGCAGAACATGCCGGGAGGGTAACGCCTGGCATGGCATAGTGGTAAGCGGAAAAGACCTTGTTCGTTGATTGATCCCACACTGAAAAGAAGCGGTCGCCATTCAATCCCGAAAACCGTGCTCCATTCGGAATGTGCCAAAAGGTTCCGGTTGGATTATGTGCTGGATCATTGCCAGGGGCAGCACAACTGTCCACTTTATAGATTGGATCGGACGACCGACCATAGTAGAAAGGGTTAGCTGTGGTGTCTGCGCTCCCGGGCGTCGCAACATAGGTAAAACCAGGGCCGAGCGTGTTCTGGGCAATTGCGTCCGAATTAGGCGCAAGATGCGTCATTGGTCCACCACTGCCTGCATTCGGCAATGGCTTATTAAACAGGCTGGTCGAATAGGGACGGCAACTCATCGATGTCGGATTAGTTACACTGAACGTGCCCGGAGTGCAGTCTTGCGCCACGGATGTCCCGGTTAGCGCAAAGCAAAAACCAAGGATCAGAATACACAACAAGGCCTGATTGATTAATTTCGGGGAAATAAAGTTCACCAAACAACCTCTTGTCGCTGCACCGAGCACGGTAGCAGCAGGGGATCCAGAGCGAGTACTCTGGTTACCGAAATTCCACAGCGGGATTGTTGTCACGAGCCCGTTGCCAAGTTGCGGTATCTATAATACTGCTCTGGGGAGAGAGTTCGACGCCAGATATCAGAAGTACCTGCCCTTCCGTGACAGAAGGACATCGTTTTCGGATGATTGGTCGATGCACAGCAAACGAAGCACCCGAGAAGAGCGACAGACCAGAGAACCAATGGTGACTAAAATTGCGCGGCTCTGGATTGCCGAACCGCTCATTCCGACTGCCGGCTGAGATTCGGACGATTCAAAACTCTGTCCGCTTTGTTAGACCGCCCGTTGGCTCAACACCTCTCGACTGGCGGTCCAGTTCAAGACTCCTTCGATCACTCGCTCGACCTCTGTATTGGTGAGTTCCGGATACATGGGAAGCGATAGCATGCTGGCCGCGGACTCTTCTGTAACTGGCAGCGAAGTGAAGCGGGCAGCACGTCCCCAGGGAATCCCCTCCTGCTGATGGATTGCGATCGGATAGTGGGTAAGAGCGGTGATGCCTTTTGACTCCAGATAGGCCTGCAGTGTGTCCCGCTCGGCGCTTTCAATGACGTAGAGATGGTAAACATGCTCGTAGCCAGGCGGCGTGAACGGCAAAGTCATCGGCGCTTCCGCCAAACCACGGTCGTAGATTCTCGCAATCTGTCGACGCCTGTCGCTCCATTCGTCCACGTTCTTCAGTTTGACCCGCAACAGAGAGGCAGTGCCGCCGTGCAGAGATGCAGGACAGACTGGTAGTACTCGAATCCTCATCCTCCGCATACGCGGCTACAGCCAGGGCCTTTCCCAGCAAGAGGAGCAGCCATTGTGATTCGCGGCTGCTAGCAGCTAGGAGTTAATCGCCGGCATTGTTGCGTTCAACCACCAATTCTGAATTCAACGAGTTTGGCAGTTGAACACCAAGGCGGTGCGCTATGATGCGTGCAATCTTATCGACGATTGCCTCCCAATCGTGCTCGCGGGCAACTGTTTGGCGTAAAGTACGCCGCCGGGGTGAGTGTTGGTCGGCAGAAAGGGCATCCCCAATCGCACGGGACCACTGGTCAGAACCACTGGCGAGAGCCACTACGTTTCCAAATTCCTGCACCGAACGGATGGGAGCTGAGACTACAGGAGCGCCACTAGCCAAATACTCATGCATTTTCAAGGGATAGATGTACTTTGTGTAATCGTCTGGCTGATAGGGCATGATGCAAACGTCAAAGTGCTGCGGATATCCGCCCAGGCGCTCCGTCGGCTTTCCTCCCAGAAAATATACGTTCGGCCGCTGTGAGATCTGCTTGAGTATGTCATCTATCTCGTGGTTCTCTCTTGTCGGCCCGACAAAAACAAACGACCATTCCGGGTGAGCCGCGCTCAGTTCGAGCAAAAGAGGCCAGTCCAGCATTTTCTTGAGGTATCCCACATATCCGATCCGGGGATGAGGGATAGGGCGCAAATCCTCGGGGTCGGGCACCGGAGTCGCGTAGAGCGAGTAGTCCACTCCATTGGGAATAAATTCTGTGTTCGGGTTAAACGACCCCTTCTTCGCCATCATTGCCACGGAATGAATGAAGACCTGCCCCACCGACTCAAGCAAGCTACGTTCCTTTGAAGAGACTTCTACCTCGGTAGTCGAGAAAGAATACTCATCGTCCACGTGGTAGATACTGAGATCGTAAGGTATGCCGTCAACGGCGTCAGCGAACTCGGGACGCCAGATGTATAAAACCACTTTGGCGCAGCCTGTGGCACGCAGCCGATCAGCCGCTCGGCGAAGTCGGGTTTGCGAAGTCAGTCGGGCCAAACAGGCAGGACGGCCAAGTCTGGGAAGCCAAAACTCCGGTTGGTAGACCTGCAACCCTGCGGGGCTCGGATAGTTCACCAAAGTATGGCGCCGCCAAAGGGCGGGAACCGCCTGGCGCCATCTTGGTGGACAGTTAATCCACACGACCGGAAAATATCTCGCCAGCCGGCTGAGCAAATGGTGCCGCACCTGCCATTGCGGATCCCACTGGTCCGGCACCAGGGCAATTACTCCGACCTTATCCGACCGTGGTTGTCGAAGATTCGTATTCATCGCTAACGCGATCCAATCCATTCCGGCGCTTTTGCCAGGCGCGCAGTCTTGTCATTACCTCGTCGCGGAAAACCATCGTGACTGCGAGAGGAACCAGAGGTAGCAAAGCCGCGATCTGGAGGAAAAATACAGCCAGATTTCGCGCCGGCCAAAATCGCTCTGCCACTGCACAAGCCACCGCGAACGGAACAATCGCCAGCGCGCTGCGAAACCATGTCTGCCATAAATACCTTCTGACCGGAATCCCCACCAGCTGCGAGATAAAAGTCGGCCAGAGAAGCAGCTCGATGACCACGCTGGGAATCGTTGTGCCCCACGCCACGCCGTAAATTCCCAGCCGGCGAACCAGCACAATACTCAGAACTAGATTGGCCACCGCTTCCGCCGAAGCCCAAATGGCGATGCGCTTGTGTTTTTCCATCCCGTAAACGATCCCTGCGCTGGTGGTGTTCGCCGAACTGAGCACCACTGATAGCAGAAGGATTTGCATCACCGTTCCGGAGACGTGGGCGTATTGCTCGCCCATCCACAGGCGAATAAACGTGTGCCCGCGAAAGAACAACGCAACTTCAATGGGGAGGGAAACAATCAGTGCGGCTCGCGTTCCGTGGATGGTCAGGCGACGCAGATTGTCATGATTGCCTTCGGCTTCGTACGTGCTGGCCAGCGGCGTGAACGTCGTGGTCATGGAAGAGACGATCTGGCGCGCGTAGTTGATGACCAGCCCCCCAATGGCGTACAGCGTAACTGCCATTGGGGATAGAAACGCGCCCACCACCAGGTTGTCGGTGTAATAGACCACTTGGATGGCAACATTGATCAGGAAGGCATAAAAACTGTAATTCCAAAGCTTGCTGAGCGTGGCACGGTCGGGACGACTGAAGACTATCCTCAGTTTCGGGTAAATCCAGAAACAGAAAACGATGGTCGCGGTATTAGCAAGAATCGAGGTGGATAGGTCCCATATCGCCAGCGCAAGAATGCCGTGCCCGGACCGCAATAAGTACACGATGCCAGCGGCGCGGGCGCAGGTCTGCAGAATAGAAACGCTGCTGGTCAAGTCGTAACGATGAAGCGCTACAAGAACTCCTCCAAACACTCCGCACCAGAGATTGATACCAACCGTGATCCCGGTGATCAGAACCGCGATACGAGCGGCTTGTTGAAGCTCCACCGGGATCACGAATACCCGATGAAACCCCGCTGAGATAACCAGACCAGCTGCAATGATTGCCAGACTTATCCACAGCCGGATCCAGAGAGCTCCCGAAACCGCCCGACCTGCTTCCGCGTGGTCGTGCTGGGCCGCGCCCTTCGAAACAAAACGAGTGACCGCTCCCCGCAGGCCGAGATCGAGCAGGCCCATGTAGGAGACAAGCGATCCAATGAGGACCCAGACGCCATACGCCAGATTGCCCAAGTGGTGCACTACGAAGGGCGACAGAAAAAAGCCGACGACCGTGGTCACACCCAGCGCAAACCAGTTCGAAAGCACGTTTTGAGCAATGCGTTTTACGCGGGGCATGAAGACGGATCGCCGGATGCAATCCGGCGGAGGCTCCTTATTAGGCACCGTGGCCGCTGGTGGCGGCGGGCACGCGCGGACTTATAAAGGCACGCATGATCCGTCGCAAAATATGTTTGACCACCACCTTCACGTCGCCGACCAGCCGTTTCCAATACTTGCCGGTCCAGGGAATCATCTCCCGGTAGCAGCGAATTCGGTCTGTCCAACTGAGTGGTGCCCTGTGGATGCACTGCAAATATTCCTCAAGCTGGCGGAAGTGTGGAAATACGATCTGCCTCGGCTTCTCGGGAGTGAGCGACGAGGTTCTCTCAAACCGGGTTGGATACATGTTGGTGGCACGTTGCGGGTGCTCGCGATGAAGGAACAGAAATTCCGGAACCTTGAAGTAACATCCGTAGAGAGACAGTTCGGCTAGCAATACCCGGTCGGCGTCCGCGTAATTGCCCAGAACCCCCGTCCGCCGCAGCACGTTCTGCCTCATAAGCCCGAAGAGAGCTTCGCAATTGTGCTCCATGCGAATGAGTTCGCGAAAACGCTCATTGGCTCTGGGCGAACTTGCCTTCAGGCTCTGCTCCTTGTAGGCAACAGCGTTTCCCTGGTCATCGAGATCAATAGCTTTGGGATAAACCAAAACCGCGCTGGGCTCGCGATCCAGCACAGCCACACACCGCTCCAGAAACTCGGGCGCGAGCTTGTCGTCGTGGGCCAGCCACATGAAGTATTCGCCACGGGAAAGCTTGGCTCCGCCGGTGAAATTCCGGTGGATGCCCCGGTTCACTTCATTGCGGCGATACCGCAGCCGGAGATCGCGGCTGGCATATCCGCGGCAAATCTCCTCCGTACGGTCCGTGGAGGCGTTGTCGCAAATGATCACCTCGAAATCCTGGAATGTTTGCGCCAGAATCGACTCCACGGCCTGCGCGATATACTTCTCCCCGTTAAACACGGGTAGGGCGATGCTCACCCGTGGTTTGTCACCGCTCATTTCGCCTCGCTTCCCTCTCGCCTTGCCCACGGGATTTCCCTGCTGTACGCGGCGCCTTGCCTGGGGGTGATTGGCCGGCTCCGCTCAGAATCAGTTTGCGGCAATAAAATGCCTCGGCGAACTTCTCCAGCGCGGCGCATTCCACTCCCCGCAGCCTGAGTAAGGCTTGAAACGTATCCTCGGTTAGCCAGGCTTTGTTGCTTTGCGTCTGAAATACTTCGCAAATGTATTTGATCTTGTCGGAGCAGATCTTCTGGGTTAGTGGCACAAAGCAGTTGGGCGAACCCAGATCGCCGTCGTACTTCGGAATTTCGTACTCCAGAACAAGGTGCTGGCGCCACGTATTCCAGGTCAGGTCGCTGATGGTGCGATGATCCTGGTGCCGGTCGGCGCGATAGTGGGTGAAAATCAGGTCTGGGTTGACGTCTTTTTTTAGCTCCTCGAAGAATTCCTTGATCTTGGTTCCCTCATACGGAAAGAAACCATCGCGAAAATTCTTGACCGCTACTGTTTCGCGCTTGGCACCTTTCAGAAAGAGTGCGGCGCTGGTGCGGGCTTCGAGCTCGCGGTCGTGTCCGGAGCTGAATACCGCCCAATAGACCTCCAGGTTGGAGTAGTGCGAAAGCAGCCACAGGATCGTGCCCCCGCAGCCGATTTCGATGTCATCGGAATGGGCTCCCAGACACAAAACCTTGAGGGGGGAAGCCGGCTCTTCGGGCAAGCCTAACGGAAGCATGCCCCCCCTACCGCTCTTACGATCGTTGTGCAGCGCGTCCCCATCCTAGCGTATGGCATTTGTCTTCCACACTTCCCACGGCGCCGACCCACTTGAATACAGGCCTTCCAACTGCTGCCGGTCTTTGAAGGTGTCCATGCTGGCCCAGAAACCATCGTAAGGATATCCAATCAACTGCTTTTCCGCCACCAGCCGATGGAATGGCTCGATGACCAGTTCCTCTTTTTCACGGATGTATTCGAAGATCTTTTTCTTGAAGATAAAAAATCCGCCGTTGATGCGAACGCTTCCGTTGTCAATGGCATGGATTCCTGAAACCAGGCTGCCGTTGCCCTGTTCCAGCGACACCAGGTGATAGCTGAGATTCGGCCGGACACAGAGAAAGCTGGCAATCTTGTCCTGCTGATGAAAGTGCTCCATCTGTTTCGGCAACGGCAGGTCGGTGAGGCCATCGCTGTAATTGGCCAGGAATTCCTCTTCGCCTTCGAGATACTTCTCCACTGCCTTCAGTCGCTGTCCAATGTTGGATTTGATTCCGGTATCCGCAAACGTAATCCGCCAATCGTGGATATCGCTGTGCAGCAGTTCCAGGCTCTTGGCGCCGCCCGACAAAATGAAGTCGTTGGAGGCGCATTCGTTGTAATTGAGGAAGTAGTTCTTGATGGCGTCGGCGCGATGTCCCAGGCAGAGAATGAAGTCTTTGTGCCCAAAGTGTGCGTAGTACTTCATAACGTGCCACAGGATGGGCCGGTAGCCGATATGCACCATGGGCTTGGGCAGATCTTCGGCGTCGCGAATCCGCATGCCCAGCCCGCCGCAGAATAGAACGACTTTCATAACCGCGTTATTCCTCCGCTCAGCTTACTCCAGTTCGCTAGTTGCAAGCCTGCCGCTAAGCAGGTAGAAATGGTAGGTCCTATACCTGTAACGTCATCTCCGGCGGCGCGTATAACAGTCAGCACCGAACCGACTTAACCCCGTAGCCCAAACTTTCGTTGAATGTCTGCGCAGATAATTCAAACCGCAGGTATTGCTTTCTTACAGTTTACCGTTTCGCGATGTCGAAACTCAGCCCAACTTCGAAAACGTTGGTAACCGGTCCGCTTACGAATAGGATTTCACCAAAGGCCGCATGCTGATCTCGGTGACCTCGACACTGCCTGGCAGCGTCAGGGCATGAATGGCCACGGAGGCAACATCCCCGGGCTGCATGAGCAATTCCGGATTGTACGGCTTATGCTCCATCGCATAAACAGCGGCCTGCATGGGACTTGCCGTGCGTCCCAGAAACAGGCTGAGAACTCGCACCCCGGCAGGATTCACTTCCTCCCGTAGGCTGTCCGCCACAGCCTTCAGTGCATGCTTGCTGGCTGCGTATTGGCCTGCGTTCGCCCTCGCTGTCAGACCGGCACTCGAGTTCACGAACAGAATTTGGCCGTGCCGGGACTTGAGTGAAGGCAAGAGACCCTGGGTCAAGACATAGGGAGCGCGAAGGTTGGTTTTGTAATGACCGTCCAATTGGTCGGTGGTGGCTGTTTCAAGCGGACCCAACCAGATAGCCCCAGCGCTGTGAACCAGAACGTCGACAGCCTTAATATCCCGCTTGATGTTTGCGATCAGCTGCTGGACCTCGCGGTCCACCGACAGGTCAGCCTGGTAACAGTAAGTTTGCGGCGCTTTGCCCTTGGCCTCGTCGGCAACCGATTGCAGAGCTTCCAGTTTTCGTCCGACCAGGCACAGGACCGCGCCTTGTTCGGCCAGCCCTAAAGCGATGGCTTTGCCAATCCCGCTGCTGGCGCCGGTTACTACCGCAATCTGGTTTTTCAATGCGCTCATGCTGGATGTGACGCCACTGACCCATTGTCCCGGTGTGGTTTCAGCAAATCATGGCCCAATAACATATCCGCCGCGGCCTTGATGATGTCGAAAGTCAGCCCCGACCGTTCGGCAATGTCCAACAGGCTATGCGTGCCGTCGGATTGATTTAACACCCACAGCATGGCAGTCTCCTGCAACTTCTCGTCCCGCTGCCCGCCCATGTCGCGATACAGTCCGCGCTTTCCCAGTTGCGGTTCGCAACGCGGATTCTGGTTCAGATAGATGCGGTCATTCTCCAGTACGTAGAACGCGGCCAGACACTTGGCCAGGGAGTCGGCCAGGCTGGCGGGCTGCATCAACTCCAGGTTGTCGGCGGAACTGTGGTACTCAGGAAACTTGCCGTGCGGCGTCCGCATAAAGCATCCCACCGGCAAGTTGAATCCCGGGGAGCAGTATTGCCGCTCGTCGTAGCCGTAAGGCGAAAACTCGTGAATGTCGTAGGCCTGGCCTGAATGTTTCAGAACAAGGGCTACCGCCCGGTCGATTCCGGCGTCTCCCCTTCGGCTCTTTTTGTAGCTCACGTGGCCCCGGTCCCCGACACAGGTAAGCACCAGGCCGTGCCGGATCGCACCGACGCAGTCTTCGTTTCGGCTAAGCCAGGTAATCGAGCCGATGGTTCCCGGGATGAACAGAAACCGGTACGAGTAATGCAGCGGCACCTGAGCCAGATATTTGGCTAGAAAAGTAGCCACGGTCACGCCCGAAAGATTGTCGTTGCAAAGTGAAGGATGGCAGGCGTGGCAGGAAATCAACACTTCTTCCACCGAGGCTCCCTTCAGCAGGCACTCGCCATAGGTCAAACTCCCGCCCTGCAGCGTGGAATCAATGCAAACCTCGTATTCGTCCTCGGGCATTACTTCCAGTTGCCGATGGGGCAGACAGAAACCCCAGTTTTCCTTGTAGTAGGAGGTGCGGTAAGGGATCCAATCCGGCTGGTCCGGCAGGGTGTGAAGATGGGGCCGCAACTGGGCCAGCGACATCTTGCGTTGCACCGGAACGCTGTAGTTCACCACGTGCAGGTTGTGGCGGCGAAAATCAATGACCCGTTCTCCGCTCGAATTCTTGACGTAGGCGTCGCGAATATTCCATTCCCGGGGCACCGTCCAGTCGAAGACCTGGGTGCCGCTGGGGACTTCGTGCACTTCGAGCGGGATCTCCTTTTTCAGCCGGGCCAGCGTCTGGCGGAAGCCGTCACCCGTGATGCTGCGGCAAATCGGGTAAAGCTCCCGCATCAGGGCATAGATCTCATGGCCGACAGTCGAGAGGTCGAGCGCGGCTCGGAGTTCCGTGAAATCTGTGGTCTGGGTCGACATCGTCAGTCGGTAAAGTCGGGATAGTGTCGATCGCGATCCGCGATAATGGGATTGCCGATCATCCACTTGATCCCAAACGCCGGATCGTTATAACGCACCCCACGCGCGTGTTGCGGCGAATAAAACTCCGACATCTGGTAGAGTATCTCGGCGTTGTCTTCGAGCGTCTGAAATCCGTGCGCGAAGCCCTCGGGCACGTAGAACATCTTGTAATTGGCGGCACTCAGCACCTCGCCCACATGCTGCTTATAAGTGGGGGAGTCAGGCCGCAGGTCGATGATGACATCGTAAAGAGCGCCGGCTGTACAGCGAACCAGCTTGGCCTCAGCAAACGGAGCCGCCTGGTAGTGCATGCCGCGCAGCGTCCCTTTCAGCTTGTTGAAGGAAATATTGCACTGCACGATCCGGGGATTCAGGTTGTGGGCCTCAGCTTCTTTCTGGCACCAGGAGCGGGCAAAAAAGCCGCGATCATCTTCGCGTTTTTCCAGTTCAACGATGAAGGCTCCCTTCAGCTTGGTCTCAGTGAAAATCACTAGAAGACCTCCACCTCCGGAATCGGCACTACGAATTTTCCGCCCCACGCACGGATGTAGGACAACTGTTCCCGGATTTCATCCTTCAGGTTCCAGGGCAGGATTAATACGTAATCCGGCTTGGTCTCGCGAATCTTATTGGGAGGAAAAATGGGAATGTGGGTGCCGGGAAGAAATTTTCCATGCTTGTAAGGATTGCGGTCCACGGTGTAATCCAGGAAATCGGTGCGGATGGCGCAATAGTTGAGCAGGGTGTTGCCTTTCCCTGGCGCGCCATATCCGGCAATGGACTTGCCGGCTCGCTTGGCCTCAATCAGGAACGTCATGATCTTCCGCTTTGTCTCCTTGACCTTTTCATCGAAGGAGGAATAGGTCTCCAGGCGGGTGAAGCCTGCTTTTTCTTCTCGTTCCGCCAGTTCCTTAGCGCGTTCGGTCACGGGACGCGAAGTGTCCTGGCCGTGGCGCGCATACACTCGCAACGAACCACCGTGGGTAGAGAGCTCTTCGACGTCGAAAACCGTCAGTCCGAACTTGGCCATGATCTTCATGACTGTGAGGAATGAGAAATAGGAAAAGTGCTCGTGGTAGATGGTGTCAAACTGGTTCCCTTCCATCAACCGCATCAGGTGAGGAAATTCCAGGGTAATCACGCCCTGAGGCTTGAGCAGGGTTTTCATACCCTGCACGAAGCTGCAAACCTCCGGCACCTGGGCCAAGACGTTGTTTCCCAGGATCAGGTCGGCTTGAATACCGTCGCGCACCATCTCCGCCGCCAGCTCCTGGCCGAAGAACTTCACCAGGGTGGGAATGCCCCTGTTGGTGGCTTCCTTGGCCACGTTGACCGCCGGCTCAATGCCCAGCACCGGGACGCCTTTTTCCACGAAGTACTGGAGCAGATAACCGTCATTGCTGGCCAATTCCACGACCAGGCTACTGCGGTTCAGAGAAAAGCGCTTGACCATCAGATCGGTATAGGCCTTGGCATGGGCCAGCCAGCTGTCGGAATAGGAGGAGAAATAAGCGTATTCGGTGAAGATATTCTCCGGACTGACGTACTCCTCCAACTGCACCAGAAAGCAGTCCTCGCAGACAAACACATGCAAGGGATAGAAGGCTTCCATCCGGTTCAACTGATCCGCCGACAGGTTGCTTTCACAGGGCGGCGACATTCCCAGATCGGCGAAGGTGTGGTGCAAATCAGACCCGCAAAACCGGCAGGAAGCGTGCTTTGCTGTTTTGTCTTGCGCAGTCGGTATCGCGTGATCCTGCGTTAAGTTATTAGTCATGGCGTGAGAAAAAGTTTCCAGCCTTTCGTTGACATCAACCCGAAACTTCGACTTCATTGCGAACAACTCCCCAGCAAGACGTGGGGTCCCAGCAAGCGTGCCACCTGGATCGCGAACACTGCATCCAGCTGTTGATTGTGGCGCTTGGATTTGACCATACTAATATGACTTGCCCATTGTGCCCGAAGGCACTTCCTCTCATGTTCCATGAGGATAAACCCTGGTCTTACTGCCCCTCTCTAACGCACACCCGCCGGTATCGTTGAGACTGCTGGCGCGGAGGCGGTAGTGGTCCATCGCAGTGATGCATCAAGGCTCTTGTCCCGCAGCAGCCCGCGGATGTAATCAATCCGCGAGTAGCGAGTGCTCTGGAAATCTTCTAACGTCAGGTTAACGGCGCGATATGCGTCGTAGAGCTGCTGCACTCCCTTGCGCGCGTTCCACTGCGGCTTGAATGCGGGAACCAGGCGGTTGATCTTGCTGCAGTCCACCCGGTAGCAGCGCTTGTCGGGTCCGGCACCGGGCGCGAACTCGATCTTACAATTGGGCACCACTTCCTTCACCATGTCCGCCAGTTCGTGGATGCGGTAGTTCTCCTCGTTGATTCCGACATTGAAGGCCTGATTGCAGACCACGCTCGTCGGGGCCGTCATCAACGCCAGAAATGCACGTGAGATATCTTCGATGTGCACAATGGGACGCCACGGCGTTCCATCGCTCTTCATCAGCACCTGGCCGGTGGTCATGGCGAACGCCACCAGGTTATTCAATACCAGGTCGAATCGCAGCTTGGGAGACATGCCATAGGCGGTGGCGTTCCGCAAATACACCGGACAGAACTTGCCGTCGGCCAGCGCCGAAAGATCGCGCTCGACCAACACCTTCGACTGGCCGTAGGGTGTGACCGGGTTGAAGCTGCTGGTCTCATCCAGCATGTCGTCACCGGCGGACCCGTAAGTGCTGCACGAAGACGAGAACAGGAATCGTGGAACTCCGGCTTCCTTGGCTTTCCGCGCCAGGCGCACCGATCCCAGGTGATTAATGTCAAAGGTCAGCTGCGGATCGAGATTCCCCAACGGATCGTTGGACAAAGCGGCCAGGTGTACGACCGCGTCAATTCCTTCCAGGTCGGACGCTTCAACATCGCGAAGGTCTTTGACGATCTCCGGAATCGTGACCGGCTCCGCTCCAAAGGTGCAGGAACAATACAAATGCGTGTCCAGACCCACAACCTCGTGGCCCGCCTTCAGAAACATCGGGACCAGAACCGTCCCGATATAGCCTCCATGTCCCGTAACCAACACTCTCATTGCATGTCCTTTCTCACAAACCTATTCAGCGCGCGGTCAACCGACCGCGCGCTTTGCTTTTAATTGTGGCTGACCCGCTGTCGCCCAAGCCTGGGAGGTCCGCCGCTTTCGCTGTCAGCTTCAGATTTTAGCTCTCCGGCGATAACATTCTGAACGGCCGGTGAGCCGCGAACCATGCCCGGCAAGATGGTGCCTCTTGGAGGAGGGCAGAACTTCCAAGAAGAGGTTTGTGCCGCTATCAGCGACGGATTTCGCTTCTGGACCAACTCATTCCCCTGAGCTAGGGCTTGCGACGCTCGCTAATGAAGCTCGAAATCTTGTTTAGGGAAGAAAAATTTTCCGGCACGATGTCTTCGTCCTGAACCTGCATTTCATAGTTTTCTTCGATGAACGAGATCAGGCGCACCAGACTCATCGAATCCACGATTCCCCGTTCGATCAGATTCGTGTTCTCATCGAAATCTTTTTCGTCATCGTAAATCAGCTCAGTACGGATAAAGGTCTTGATGGCGGACAGATCAATTCGCGGTTCGCTCAGCATAGCGTTTGCTTTCACTCTCCAGGGTAGTTTTGTCGATCTTGCCTGTGGACGTTTTGGGTAGTTGGCTGCACAACTCAATTCTTTCCGGAACCATGTAGCGCAGCACCCGCTCCGAACAGAATTTCATGAGCTCCGACTGAGTGAGAGCGGAGTCGCCCGGCACCACGTAGGCCATCAATCTCGCGCCAATACGCTCGTCGGGCACGGCCACGACCGCGGCTTCCTTGACTCCCGGGTGAGCATAGAGTGCGGTCTCAATTTCGCCCAGCTCGATGCGATAGCCCCGACTCTTCACCATCTTATCCCGCCGTCCGATGTACTGGTAGTCTCCACTCGGCATCAGCTTTACGATGTCGCCGGTGCGATACATCACGTCAGCGTAAGCCCGATTGAGAGGATTAGGCAGGACCGTGGCGGCCGTCGAATCCGGCCGCCCCCAGTAGCCTTTCATGACCGTGGAACTTCGGACGTAGAGCTCGCCCTCCTGTCCCGGCGGTACGACACTGCCTTGGTCATCCAGCGCGAATACCTCAGTGTTGGCGCATGCCTTGCCGATGGGCACCGGGTCGGTACGGTCGGGGGCCACGTCGGAGGATTGCACATGGTAGTAAGTGCAGACATTGGTCTCGGTGGGTCCGTAGAGATTGCTATAGGCGGCCTGCGGAATCTGCTGCACCAGCCGGCGAAGATATTTGCAGGGGAAAACTTCGCCCGCGAACAAGACCCATCGTAGCCGGTCGTAATTGTGACGTTCCAGCTGACCATGCTCGACCAGCTGAATTAAAGCCGACGGCACGGAGTACCAAACCGTGATACCTCGCTCCGCAATCCACTGGGCCAGGCGAACCGGGAAGGCAGCCAAATCGTTGGGCACCAGGCAAATGGTTCCTCCCGCCTTGAGGGTGCAGAACAGGTCCAGAATCGAGAGATCAAAATGAAAAGGAGCGTGACTGGAAACCCGGTCTTCCTGCCTGATCTGGTACTCGTCGTAAGCCCAGTTGACGAAAGTAAGCGAGTTCAGGTGCGAAATCATCACCCCTTTTGGCTGGCCGGTCGAACCCGAGGTGTACAAAATGTAGGCCAGGTCATTTTCGACAAGTGGAATCTCCGGATTCGCAGCTGGATGCGTCGCGGCAATTTTGGCGAAAGACACCGGGCCTGAGGCCGCCAGCGAAGCAATCGCGGGGACGTCCTTTGCCTCGTCCGTGAGCAGGATGCTCTGGATCTCGGAAGAAGCGGACAAATCAGGTGCCAGCTTGCGTAGCTGCGACGAGTTGGTAATCAGCGCGCGCACCGAGCAGTTGCCCAGCACATAGGCGGCGCGGCTGCTGGGCGAGTGCGGATCGACGGGCACGTACGCCGCCCCAGCCTTCAGGATTCCCAGCAATGCAGCCACCGTCTGCGCCGATTTAGGCAGGAACACTCCCACTCGATCTCCATTACAGACGCCATCGGCGCGCAGCTGGTGAGCGATTTGATTGGAAAGCACATCCAGCTCGGAATACGTCAACTTCGACTCGCCCCCATCGACCGCTATTCCGTTCGGATTTCGTTTCGCGCTTTCAGTCAGCAATTGATGTAACAGGAATCCCACGATTTTCCCCCAGTTTG
>Ga0075017_100001208_pt1 | contig 15656 bp, 16 predicted proteins | sample AleBraG_ABR_2012_FD_71475 | JGI IMG/M metagenome (GOLD analysis project Ga0075017, IMG submission 71475) | Freshwater sediment microbial communities in response to fracking from Pennsylvania, USA - Alex Branch Run_MetaG_ABR_2012 | ecosystem: Environmental > Aquatic > Freshwater > Creek >... | reverse complement strand
TCACGCAGACTGGCACAACCGTTAAGGTAAACGGCAGTGCAAGTGTCATCAGCACAGCTAGTGCCCCGGCGCTGGTAGGTCAGAGTTCCGGCACAAATGCAGTTTCGGATGGAGTCGATGGCATAACCAGCAGCGGGACCGCTTCCGGTGTCGCTGGAATCAATAACGGAAACGGGACCGGCGTTTATGGCACAGGCGGCACCGGCGTCTATGGCTTTGGCAGCTCCGGCTACGGCATTTACGGCACCAGCAATGTCAGCCACGGGATCGTCGGCATAAGCAACGGCAACTTTTTCGGAGTTGTCGGCGAAGGTGGCGGCGCTGGTCTCTATGGCTCCGGGCCCGCCGGAATTCTTGGGTTCGGGACTTCCGGCAATGGCATCTACGGGCAGCACATAGGTGCCAGTACACGCGGGGACGAGATTCCGTACGCGGGCGTCTGGGGTGACACCAACACTCAGGGTTCCGCGGGCGTGGCTGGGACAGGGCAGGATGGGATCGGCGGGATATTCCTGAACGACTCCCCCAGCGGAAACTGGGCGCTGGTGGCCGCGAATTACAACAGCAATGGCCCTATATTCACCGCAGAAAATCAGGCGAATGGCGTACAGTGCAACATCAACGCGTTCGCCTACCTGCAATGCGACGGCGGCGTCGGCGCCGCGGTCAAGCTCGACAGCGGAAAGCGTAAGGTGGCGATGTCTGGCATCGCGTCGCCAGAAAACTGGTTCGAAGATTTCGGCTCGGCGCAGCTCGTCAACGGAGTTGCTGTCATCAAGTTCGACCCCGATTTCATCCAGACCGTCAACACCGGGAAAGACTACCGCGTCTTCCCCGTGCCCAACGGCGACTGCAAGGGACTCTATGTGACCAACAAGACCGCCAATTCGTTCGAAGTCCGTGAACTAGGCAGCGGCAGCTCGAACATCCGCTTCGACTATCGCATCACGGCGATCCGCAAAAACTACGAGACGGTCCGCTTCGCCGATCACACCAAAGACCGCGATGCAGGAAAGATGCTCGAGCAAATGCGGAAAGGCAAACCGGTATCGACCTTCGATCCGGTGTCGGGAAAACCTGCGTTGGTGCCAATAGCTGGCGTTCCCGCAGCACAGCTGTCGAACAGGTAAATGATCCGGATTCCCACTCATCCCCGTCCTGGCGATGAGTGGGATAATCCGGGGACTGACCAGCCAACATTTCGGGCCTCACAATGAATGCCAGTAGTTCCGCCCAAAAAAATCCACCCCACCCGCGATTGACGGGATAGGAGATAGAGAAAATGAAACGACACACCTCTGTTTACTAGATGATAAACATCTGGAGATATTTGGGATGAAACGACGCGCGGGGGATGTTGATTTGGTCATCGCCCGCTTAGGACATAGATTGTGGGCGGTAGCGGATTGCTCTGACGAGACATTAGCGAGATGTGCTACAGCCCAAGAAACGACCTGATGCGATCCAAAATTTTGCGGAACTTGGTGGGCCGTTTCCGGTATAAGGCTTCGTAGTATTCGACGCGTCGTTCCTGTTCTCTACGGCGCCCCTCCTCGATCTGCCCGGCACTCCACTTTGGGGCCCATCGAACTTTGCCGCGCTCGATCCAGTAGTGGGATTGACATCCCTCCTGCCAGTTTCCTATTGACGGGTAGAGAGATGGTCCGTCCTCGGTCTCCGTTAATGACCATTCGGTTGGGTCAAGGGGAGTTCTCACTATTGCGCCGCAATCGCAGGCGCACAAGTGCGCAGCGGCTCCGAATTCCTCTGCAACATAAAGAATGCCGGGCTCCAGTTTCGTCGGCATGTATTGAACTTTTCGGAGCTCGAATTTCTTAGTCACAACTTTTCGTTTGTTGTTTTGAGATCACCCACCTCAAAAACCATGCTGTTTAGAGACTCATCTTCGAAATAGAACCCTCTCAACTGCTTGTACTTGGTGACCGCTATGGCAGCGTTAAGCGCGTTCAATTCACTGATCTGAACGTGAACTCTGTATTCATCGTCGAGATGGTCGGCAACCTCTGCCAAGTCCATGTCCCTCAGTCTCTGGGCCTCCTCGACTGAATAGTATGTGGCACGGAGGATACCGTTGATCGGACCACGTGTTCGGTTCAGGCCCATCCCCACATCAATAAAGGGAATGCGTTTGGCAACTAGCAAGTCGAAGATGCCCGCCCTTGAGGAGCCCTTGTCCACGCATACAAACGCGAACGTGACACCCTGCAGGCTTTCCTCCGATCCGGCATTGATGTATTTGGGTTGAAGGGACAATCCCAAGCGGAAATTCTCGTAACGCGATTGATAAACTTCCGCCTTCCTTTTTCCTAGTTCACTTTCCTGAAGTCTCCCTGGCGAGCGATACGCATTATGGATGTGGAAGTCATCGAGATCGAACCCTCGAATCTCCCTAACAGGAGTCTTTACCAGGAAATCCACGACATATGAACCCGTACCACCGAGCCCGATCACTGCTACCACATCGTCCGCGAACTTCGACGAGAGATCCACTATCTGTGCGCGGCTAGTTAGTGTATCGCGAAACTTGAAGGGAGACTGGAGAGCCGTTTCTTCCACAAGCCGGAAAGTGTACGGGGTAGCCCCATGTTTTTCTATTGCGGGTCCAGAAATAATCCCGACGTAACTCTCTATTTTTTCGGCGAAGTCGGTGAAATATCCTCGATCGGGCTTATTCGAGAAAGAGCGCTGCACGACAACATCGGGGCTCGCCGCCAGTGCGAGCTGTATTGGACCGCCCGCGAGACCATTAATGGGCGTGCCATCGATTTGGTGAGGATGGGAACCAGCAAAGAAAATTTGATGGTCGTCCTGTTTTACCTTCTTGCCATCAACGTCAACCAGTTTGGTCACAATCGCGCCAGTTTGCTTTTGCCCATTGTTGTCAAGATACGGAATGTCTCGGATCACTAGATAGCCGTGGTCCTCCGTAATCGCATAGCCCATTTCGAGCAGGGCTTTGATGTCGGAGTTATGACTGGCCAGTTCGTGAAACACTGAAAACCATCCCGTCTTTGACGTGAACCGAGGCACCCTTCACTAGCTGTCCCTCGGGCTTCTCGTGGGGGCCTTTCTTGTACTTGACCGTGTAGGTCCTACCGTCGGTTGGTGAGTAGTCAGGGAAGGCCCACACTACTATCTGCTCATAGGTGATCTTCTCGTCTCTCGGCCATTCGTGGGGAGTTCCCTCGACATAGATCGTCACTAATTTTGTTTCCTCGGCCATCCCGCTTATCCCCTTTCAATTTCAGTAAATTCGACTGCCCTCTTACTCTGGGTCAAAGGGCGTCAACCGCCTGAACTCGCCGTGGCGATTTTGTACGTGGAGTATCGCTCGCGGTTCCAGTTCGCGGGCAAGTTCAATCGCTTCGGCCTGAGTTGAAGCCAAGGCGCTGCTGCGTTGCGCGTCGGGGCGTCTCACCGCCCAGCCGCTGTCGTGATGGACAACGAAAAGCTCCTTCTGCGACATCTCTTCCTCCTGCATTCGGAACCAGGTGTTTCACTGGTGGAGTACGGTTCCTTCGATATACTAAGGGTAGCGAATCATGTTTCGCTCGTCAAGTGCTGTTTCGTAGAAAATCAAAGGAGACTCCATGCCGAGACAACCCCTCGAAAGCCTGGGCGCAGTGGTCCGGGAAAAGCGGGGCAAGAAAAAGCTGCGAGAAACGGCGAAAGAGATTGGGATAGGCCCCGCAACTCTCATGCGCGTGGAAAATGGACGCATACCAGACATTGAGACGTTCAGGAGAATATGTATTTGGCTGAAAACGGACCCGAACTCGTTCTTAGGATTCAAGAGCGACGCGTCCTCGACGCCGGCACAAGGCGCGACCTCATCTATCTCCGCTCATTTCCGCGCTGACCAAAACCCGAAACCAGCGACGGTCAATGCATTGGCCAAAATGGTTTTGTACACCCTGAAAGCACAGCCAAGGTTCTCCGATTCAGACCTATGAACTCCACCCTCGAACGCGGATTCAAGAGCTGGGCGGAGCGGACCGCTGCTTCTTTGAGGGGAGAACTCCATCTGGGCCCGAGTGATCTGCTGCAGCCTGCCGCGTTGGCAGTCTACTTAGAGGTCCTGTTGTGGACGCCGCGTGATGTTCCGAACCTACCGGCTGACGTGTTGAATCAGCTGACGGAGGTCGATCCGTGGGGTTGGTCCGCCGTCAGCGTTATACAAGATGGCACCGCTGTTATCATCTACAATCCTAGGCACTCGCCGGGTCGCCGATCGAGCGATATCGTCCACGAACTTGCTCACCTAATACTCGGGCATGAGCCAGCAAGACTGATAATGTCCCACGACGGCTCCTTTGTGATGCGCAGTTACGATCAAAAGGACGAGGATGAGGCCAACTGGCTCGCGTGGGCACTTCTCTTGCCCAGAGAAGCGCTCCTCGCCTGCAGACGCCAGAATCTAACAGCCGTGGAGATCGCGAATCAATTTGGGGTAACGGATACTCTTGTCAATTTTCGGCTCCGCATGACCGGCGTGGACGCCCACATCAAAGCCGCAAGACGCTATCGCAGGGAATAGCATCGGGTGTTTTTTGGCGCAGAACGGGAGTAGTTATGAAATATCCGGAAGAGGATGACGTTTCAGTCGGAAATGTTCTAGCACCTAGCATTACAGGCGCGCTCATAGTCCCGCAGACATCATTCGCATTTATTCCTTGGCAACCCAGCACATGGCCTCCAGCGCCGTCTAGTTTTGATTCTTCATTTCATGACGTGCTCGGCGCGATCCTTCGCACTTCAATGGTTGGCGAACTTAGGAATGTTGTACGCGACATCCAACACGCTAATCCCGGCACGGCTCCATTCGCGCAGCGAGGCCATGTTGTCGCAGTAGCATGCATGTGCGCTCTAGATGCTGTCTCTCTGTATGGGTACAAAAACAGAAATGTGAAAAAATTTATCAGGAACCACTTTCCGGACGACTACAGGGCCCATGCCAGCCGCATCTACCCAGACTACAGGCACAACCTCGTTCATGCTTGGAACCTTTTCGGTACAGCTGCGCTTCTGCCGGGCAATGAGGCTATTTCTGTTCAAAACGGGTGTGTATCTTTCGGCCTTTTGAATTTCGTGGATGCCTTTGAGGCCGGTGTTGAGGACTTCCTTTCCAAGTTGAAAACTGAACCTGAACTGCAGAATCACGCACTCTACCGGTACCGCGAATTAACGGGCGAAATCAAACCCAAGGGAAGAGAAACCCAAGTCTTGGGTACGGGGATCGCTTTCGTAATTGGGTTTGGTGTGGCATCACTCTTCGGTGCACTACGTCGTCGCTGAATCGGTTACTCCAGTCTTCATTCCCGCCAACAGCGACAATGCCAACCAATGTCGCGGATGCGGACGGCGTCGGCCCGAACGAATGAATGCGGCATAGGGCTGCGAAACCTGCATTGCTTCGGCTATCTCGCGTACTTTCTTGTGTCTGAGCAGTGGTTGAATTCTCTGAACGTAACAATCCTCCGTCAGCCAACTCGGCAGGCTCGTGGGGTCCCACCACGTGTTCGCCACGGCATGGTCGCTAATGGTTTTCGAGATTCGAGCCTTGATTTGTTGAGTTTTGGGCCGCGCATGGCCGATCAGGGCAACCTGTGCCATATTCTCTCTTGAGACCTCGACCGCGCACGATTGGCAATAGCGATTCTTCACACCCTCCGCGCCACAGACCTCACAGACCTTCTCACGGCGAGGGGTCGAATTAGATCCGACGCGAAATGTATTGCCCCTTCCTTCGCTTCTGTGCCGCTGGGTGAGTCGCGTCGGCAAGGTCGGTTCTTTACTCGCTGATTTGCCAGCAGTACTCCAGAGAGCTTGCGCAACCCACTCGGCTATCGGCGCGACCGCGCGACCCCAGGTTGTGGCCGTCTGAGAGAGCTTCTCTGTAAGCGAAGCCATCAACCTTGCATTCCCGTTGCGTTGCTCGAAAAACCATTTCCGCTTAAGGGGCTGAGTGGTGATCCAATCCAGCAGATATGCGTCAACCTGCGGGCGCACAGGTTCCATAAGATCACACGCCAGACTGTCTCGATTCGGCTGGTCGACATGAAATATTCCCATGGCCGGGTCTAAGCCCAACGCGCGTGAGGCAAGGCTGGCCTCCGACTCCAGCAATGCATATAGATAGTTCATCATGGCGCATCCGGGGGTCACTGCCAGCCGAGGCGATCCGGTTATAGGGGAAATCCTGGTCCCGAAGCTCCGCCAATGCGAGGGAACTCTGGGCAAGTCTTTTTTTGGAAAACAAAGAGGGAGCGTGCGCCATGCCGACCAGTACGCCGACGCGGCCTGAGCTTCAATCAGCCGGATCGATGCAATGTTCTGAGCCGTCGCCAATTCTACGCTGAAGGCTGCGATTCTGTCGGCGGTTGTTGTGTCGAGGAGTTTATTTCGAGCAACCAGCTCCTGTCCTCTGAGCTTCTGTCGTATCAGCTCGCGCGTAATACGTAGGGCGGCTCCGGATACTTGAGCAAGGGCTTGGGTACGACGGAGTCTGGCATCCGACGAGCAAACTGGACCGGTGGTCGCCAGCACAGAGCCATCCCTCTCAAGCATCACGAAACTGGCCTTCTGGTCCGAGAGCCAGCGCAGCGCTGCCAGCGATACGAACCCGTCATAGCCGATCACCACTAGTCGACAGAGGCCGTGCCCAACGCGCGGCAAACGAGCTCCGCGGCGCTTCGGCCCGATGCCATCCTCTAGACAAAGATGGCCGCGATCCACTCGGACATGGATGCCGTAGCCGAAGAGGGTCACGACACCATGACGCGGGACGATCAATTCAGGGCTGAAATTGTCGAATGGGCGAGGTTGAGGTACGTTTTGTGTAGCTGCCATTGGAGCCTACCTCCGATGTCGGTCAGGGCCTGTCGGCTGCTAGTAACAGTCCGGCAGGCCCGTTTTCAAATCGTTACTTTTATCGTTGTCTCAGTCGCTTCCGATTTTTCCAAACTTTGCGTAGGTACTCAGATGTCATTCCATGACGCGCCGCTACCACATCAATTGCCTCGGAAAGTGTGTCGTACCGCGGATATTCGTTGCCTATGTCCTGAATGGCCTTCCGCCTAATGTCGAGTGAAAACGTCGCCGGTCGCCCACCGCGCTTCTTGGGCAGGCGGGCAAGGCCTGTTTTGAAGAGTCCGCGCATCAACTCAGAACTTTGTATCGAATCGATCTCGGCAATCACTGCCTCAAATTTCTCATCTGGTATCTGTTTCAGTTTTGTCTCGAAGGCAGGCAATACGTTTTTGGCGGGTCCACTACGAATCATGCGGCTCCAAACTTTCTTGTCCTTCGGATTTCCGGGCAGCATGTGAGCAGCTAGTCGCTCTACCGCGTCCCAATATTTTTCGACAATCCTCTGGCGCAGTTCCTTTTTCACTTGCCCCTTTCTGGTCACAAACCATTCATATTTTGAGACCAATAGTCGCAAATATCAACATAAATCCCGCCTATTTTAGCCCATTGATCACGCCATTTGTGCATGAAAACGTGTGTTGTGACACCCATGGAGGATGAAAAGTGAAGCGTCGATCAAAAGTTGTTCGTAAAAGCAGCAGACGCAGGCGGTCTAATGACTGGAACATAACCACGATAGAGCAGTTTTTTGCTCTGCCAGAACGAATCCAGGAGATGGTGCTCGCGTTGCCGAAAGCGGTTTCTCTGATGAGATCCAACGGCATCCCCGCTCGAAGGGCAGCGGGCGTGGCAGGAGTTTCACGGAGCACACTAATACGAAAAGGCGGCTCAGCCCTAAAGAAACTCAAGAGCGGGCGATACGCTGCCAAGCCTAACGATCGTCTATTCCGTCCTGTGATCGTCGTTTCCGAGAATGGGCGGGTGGAGGTTGCAACGCGTAATTTCCGCGAAGCCAGCAAGGCAGGCAAGCATTCCTCGGCAGTTGAACGCTACCTCGAGACGGGCGATGACTCGGCGCTCCGACAATTCAGAGGCAAGTACATCATCGATGCACAGGGGAACCGTGTTGCCTTGCTGACCGATACCGACGAATTGGACGAGTTGGGTTCTGCGGGTGAGCTCTCTTTCGAATCTCTGTACGCGAGGAGTCGGTAATGCCGCGCAAATTGCCAAGACGTGATCGCATCGGGGCTCATCGTCGGAAGGTTATCGCTACTCGACGTGTCGGTGTCGGAGCCCGTTGCTCCTGTGGCGAGGATCGACCAGAGGCTCTGATCGCAGGCGATGGCCCAACCATATGCGCGGCGTGCCAACGCGCGGCGAAGGGAGGTCCAACAATCGACCAACACCATTTTGCTGGCAGGGCGAACAATCCCGCCACGATACCTGTTCCTGTTAATGACCATCGCGCAATCCTAAGCGTTGCCCAGGCGGAATGGCCAAAATCAACTCTGACAAACACAGAGGGGAGTCCACTACTGGCCGGCGCCGCGTGTTTGCGCGGCTGCATAGACACAATCCTCTACTTGATCGAAAAAGGCCTGCTTTGGTTAGCGGACATGCTGGAAAGGCTGGATGAGGTTCTGATGAAGAAGCTCGGGCCGAAATGGTGGGCGAACACGGTAATAGAACAGTTCGCCCCGAAGAAGAAGCCCGATGCGAAAGCCTGAGATCAGGCCGCTGCCAGTTGCGGTCCGCGTTTTCCCGTATGCCCCGGACGCAGGGAAAGACCGCCGCTCGATGAGTTCATGGATGCGTCCAGAGGGGATGCTCGTCATCCACACCGCCGGGCGGAGTGGCTCGACCCAGAAACTCACGACCGGAACCTACCGGTTGATCGTCAGCGGCCAGAGTCTCGAAGAAGGTTTGTTCTACGCGGATGACCTGCCGAGGCGCGAGCTTCAGGTCCTGAAAGACTATGTTCTGCGTCACAATGTGCACGCAGCACCGGGAGATGACCAACGCCTGCGGCTGCTCACCCGGACTGAATTCCTGGACCTGTTTTATCAGCTCGCGTACAAGGCTCGGTGCCTCGTTGTCGGCTTTAACCTCGCCCACGACATTTCGCGGCTGGCGTTTGATTCTTCATCGGCGCGCGGCTTCTATGCGGGAGGCTTCTCATTCTGTTTATGGTCGTATAAAGACAGTAAGGGTCGCGAGCGTAAGGATGGATTCAGACCCAGGATTTGCGTTAATTACATCGATAACAAACGTTCGCTAATAGGCTTTACTGCCAGAAACTCTCCGGATCAAGTGGACCTCATTCCAGAAGGCTCCACCTCTGGCAAGCCGCAACCGGGGTACAGGTTCCGGGGCCATTTTCAGGACCTGCGCACTCTCGCATTTGCCCTAACCGACGAAGGGTATTCGCTGGAGGAAGCCTGTGAAGCGTTTGCCGTAGCACATCGAAAACAGCAGCCAGTCCGGCAGGGTGCGATTAGCAAGGAGTACATCGACGGCAACCGTGGCGACCTTCTGGCGATGTCTGAACTGGCTCCGAAGTTGATCGGTGAACTTGCAGAGCATCCGATAGCGATTCCTCCCACCTACGCTTTCTCTCCGGCTTCAATTGGAAAGGGCTACCTACGAGCGATGGGCATCCAGCCCATTCTCAAGCGGCAACCGAACTTTCCGAGGGAATATCTCGGGTACGCGCAAACTGCCTTCTTTGGCGGGCGAAATAGCGTCCACATTCGCAAAGTGGTCTGCCCGGTCGTATACACGGATTTTCTGTCGATGTATTCCACAGTGAATACCCTGATGGCACTCTGGCGATTCGTTATTGCCGGTGAAATCCGCGTTATTGAGCACTGCAAGGATCAGGTCGAAGAGTACCTCCGGAAACTCACTCCCGGCAGACTCTTCGAACCCGATACGTGGACAGGTATGAACGGCTTCGTCAAAGTCGTGCCGAATGGCGATGTGCTGCCAGTCCGCAGCAAGTACAGTCCAGCAAGCAACGATTGGCAGGTAGGTATCAACCACGTTTACGCCAAGAAGGAAGATGCGCTCTGGTATTCAATCCCCGACATTGTCGCCTCCATCCTCGCAACCGGTCGTGTCCCCGAAATTCTCGACGCATTTCTGATCGAGCCGCGCGGAGTCTTGTTTGAACTCGTCCCGACGAAGCTGCGGGGAATAGTTGAGGTTGACCCGGAGCGCGATGACTTTTTTAAAGTGATCGTCGAGGAACGACTGCGCCTGTCATCTCGTGCGGGTGTTTCCGACATAGAACGCAAGAGACTTGAGAAAGCACTGAAGATCCTTGCAATCGCAACATGCTTTGGCATCTACGCACAGATGGATCGCCAAGGGGAGGACGACAAAGTCGAGGTCACATGCCACGGCATCGATCCTGATCCGTACACGTGCAAAGTCGCCCATCCCGAATTCCCAGGCGAATTCTGGTTCTCGCCGCTGGGTTCTTTGATCACGGCGGGGGCCCGCCTAATGCTGGCATTGCTTGACCACTGTGTCTCCGAGCTCAGCGGAACCTATGTGATGGAGGACACCGATTCGATGGCAATAGTCGCCACTGAGCATGGCGGGTTGGTTCCGTGTCCGGGAGGTCCATTCCAGATGGCAGACGGCCACGCTGCGGTCAAGGCCTTGTCATGGAAAGAAGTGGACGAGCTTGCAGCGCGCTTTGCGAAACTTAGCCCGTACGCGGACAAGTCCCGCTCCATCCTCAAAATTGAACGCGACAACTATCATCCGAAAACGGGTGAACAGCGGCAGGTTTACTGTCTGGCAATTGCGTCCAAACGGTACGCGCTTTTCCTCCGCGATGAGTCTGGCAATCCTGTTCTTCTCCAGAAAGGAATCAATAATTACGAAGATCGCTGGTCCGAGCACGGTCTCGGTCATCTCAGAAACCCGCTGAACCCCGAAAGTGAAGATCGCGATTGGATTCCGCAGGCCTGGATCAGCATCATTCGTAGGAATTTGGGTCTACCTGCCCAACCACTGGGTTTTGAGCGTCTGCCCGCTATGGGACGGGTGCCGATTACGAGCCCGACCGCCCTGCGTGCTTTAGGAAAGCTGAATCGCGGCAAGAAGTATCAAAATCGGCTAAAGCCGTTCGACTTCTTGTTGACGTGTCATGTGAAACCATTTGGATTTCCGCCCGACGTTGATCCGGAGAAATTTCATCTGGTTGCGCCCTATGTGCCCGATCCGGACTGCTGGGTTGATTTGCCGTGGATCGATCAATACTCGGGAACACAGTATGAGATTACGACGGAGAGTTTCCATGGCAGTCGGGGCGTCGCACGCGTCAAGACGTACGGAGAAGTCTTGCGCGAGTACGAGTTCCATCCCGGCGCGAAGAGCGCGGATGCGAAGGGAAAGCCTAGCGGAAAGCAAACCTTTGGGCTGCTGCGCCGCCGACACATACGGGTCGAAAGAATCATCTACGTTGGCAAAGAATCGAACCGGCTCGACGAAATCGAAGCGGGCGTAATTCACTCACCTGAAAGCGTCTATACGGAATATCCGGACCCAAGCCGGAATGAGTGGCAGACCAAGATTCTTCCTTTACTGAAAAAAATCCCGGTAGCAGCCCTAATGAGAGTCAGCGGCAGATCCCGTTCGATGCTGCGGCGAGCCTTGGCTGGGCAGAGTAGGCCAAGGAAAAGGAATCAGCAACTCCTAAAATCAATCCTCCAGCGACTCGGGGTGGTCTAAAGGACGCACTGGGGCCATTCTGAGTGTAATGGGGATTTTTCGCTAATTACGCTACCCAAAAGAGGGTAACCGTATCATCGACAATGCTTTGTTAGGCAGCACGAATGGAATCTCCACTACCCTCGCCAGATCATAGGAGACGGGCTGCAATCGTTGCCGCCAAATTTGTCATCCCGAACCCAGGATTGTCCCCACATTTCGTCCAAGTTCCGGCGCATATCACAGACATGCCGATCACGTTTTGGTATAAGAGCCGGTTGCTCTGTTGTTAAACCCTGGTTACAAAGGCGGAACCCGCATGCAATCTCGGCTGGCTTGGCGAAACTCATTGACCCGGATCATGGCTACGTTGGCAGTGCTGGTCACTTCATTATGTCTCGTGCACTGTGGATCGAATTCGGGATCACGGACACAACCTCCAGTGCTCAGCTACTCCACGCTTAATGCCACTTATACTAGGGGCACACAAATACCCGACAATACCCCCGTCAACACGGGCGGCACCCCGAACTCCTTTTTGGTGTCTCCGGCGCTTCCGGCGGGAATCACTCTGAATACCACCACTGGCGTCATCAGCGGCACGCCGGCCGCCGTCACCGCGGAGACGGCCTACGTCGTCACGGCGAGCAATGCCGGCGGCAGTGGCAGTGTTTCGCTTAGCATCACCGTGAATGACATCGCCCCGTCGGGCTTGACCTACGGCATGAACCCGGCGACCTATGCCGACCTAGCTGCCATAGCGTCCAATGCCCCCAGTTGGAGCGGCGCTGGCGGCACACCGACGAGCTTTGGAGTGTCCCCGTCTCTACCGACGGGATTGTCCCTGAATGTGGCGACCGGAATCATCAGCGGCACGCCTACGAACGGAGTGACTCCCCAAACCAACTATACGATCACTGCCAGCAACACCGGAGGCAGCACAACCGCCGCACTCAGCATCACCGTTATCCCGCAGGCTCCTTACATCTCTGTACAGCCTGTTAGCCAGTACGTGGCGAGCGGTGCCTCAACAACCCTCTCCGTCCAGGTGAGTGGAATGGCAATCAACTATCTAACTCTGAATTATCAGTGGTATCAAAACGGCACGGCTATCGGGAGCAATAGCACTCAGTACACAACGCCGCCTCTCACCTCAACCAACAGCGGTGAGCAGTTTGACGTCGTCATCACCGACAATTACAGCCGAAGCGTAACCAGCAACACAGCCACACTCACCGTAAAGGGAACGGCGGGCACGTTTGTTAGTACTGGAACAACGACTATTGCGCGCAGCGGTCCTACCGCCACGCTTTTACACAACGGCCAGGTTCTTGTAGTAGGCGGTCGGAGTGGAAACAACGTTCTGCAATCGGCGGAACTCTACGATCCATCGGCCGGAACTTTTACCGAGACCGGTTCGCTCAACACCGCGCGCGACGGTCACAGCGCGACCCTGTTACAAAATGGACAGGTGCTCATCGCGGGCGGATGGTCTGTCGCCGTTGGGCTCCCGACGATTGCGAGTGCGGAACTCTACGACCCATCCACCGGAACTTTCACTCCCACTGGCTCGCTCAGCGAAAGCCGCACCGGTCATAGTGCGACCCTGCTCGCAAACGGGAAGGTGCTGATTGCAAGCGGGTCCCATACTAGCGATGGATATACCTGGGCGAATATCGCAACCGCTGAACTCTACGATCCGGTTGCGGGGACTTTCTCCGACACCGGATCGCTCAATCACGCCGGCGAAGGGGGCGGCGTGTTATTAGGCAACGGTCACGTGCTCTTTGCGGGTGGTTACAACGCCACGGAAGGAGTTCTCGCCTTTGCGGAACTTTATGACCCGAGCGCGGGAACATTCTCCCTGACAGGTTCGCTGATCACGGCGCGGATGGACAATAGCGCGACACTCCTGCAAGGCGGGCAGGTGCTGATCGCGGGAGGAACGACCGGCCCGACAGGTCCGACGTCCGCCGAACTCTACGATCCTTCCTCGGGAACATTTTCAGCAACGGGTTCACTCAACACGCCCGGTTTCCCTTCCGCCACGTTGTTGAACAGCGGGCAGGTGCTCATCGATCTCGGTATCTATGCCAACTCGGAGATCTACGATCCAGCCTCCGGAGTCTTCATCACCAATAGTTTGCCCAATCCCAATGACCAAAGTGGCGCCGACACTCTTCTCAGCAACGGCAAAGTCCTCCTCCTCGGCCAGGGGACATCCGCGGTGACGCTGACACAACCCATACCGGCGCAGTTGTATGAGCCATAAGCTATGAGGTGGACGGTTCGCGCACGCCTGGGGAACCGATCACAGCACCAAACTACGCTCCCGGCAAACCCGGCTCGGGTAGTTAGTGAAATCGCGATGTTACAACAACTGACCAAGCGGAACGCCGGTGTCTGATACGCTTCTAGTCATTATGTCATCCAAATACGGGACCTTAGCGTTGTGGGTCACAGCGGTCCTTCTTTTCCTGGGGTTCTTGTGGTCCCTGAATCTGACCGCATTCAACTATTGGGCGAGCGGGGGACCGCCAACCCCACACCCTGAAATCTACAGGATGCGTGGAAACATTTTCTCTGGAATCGCATGCGTGTTCTTCGTAGCGTTCGGGGTCTGCGTATGGAGCTTGGTTCGACGCCAGAAACGTCACACGCCACGACCCCCTCTCGGAAGTCAATGAGTGTAATGGCGATGTTACAACAGTTGGCTTTCTTGAGACGACTGGTTACACTTGCAAGTTCAGGCGTCTGTTCTTCGATTTGTGAAACTCATTCGCAATGCATTCTTGGCGGTAGCAGTCTTCGCTTCGGTTGCGGTCGCCGTTTGCTTGTGCTGGTTCTACCTGTATTCGGGTGACCTTCCGAATCTGTCGGCAGTCGCGAACTTCACACCTGATTCCGCTGCGTCTGTCCGCGACCAATGTTCCAATAGTTCGATACTGGCTATCCCATCCGCTTTGATCGGTACGAACTTGCAAAACGCCACTCTGGCGGCAGAAGGCCAGAACGATGAGATTGTCGCGGTCCAAATCTCACGGACGTTGTTCTGCGATTCTCGAATGAAAACGCTGACGCGACATCTGCTCGAATACAAAGCATCGGTCCACCTTCGGCGAAGATTTACACACGAGCAACTGCTGACGATTTACTTGAACCGGGCGTACTTCGGAAATGAACTGATCGGGGCGGAGAATGCCTCCCTGCAATACTACGGGAAGCACGCTTCTGAATTGGACTTAGCGCAAGCGGCCATGATCGCAGGTCTGATAAAGTCCCCGACCATCTATTCGCCCGAACGTCACCCCGACCGTGCGAAACAGCGGAGGGACTTGGTGATTCAGGCCATGCTCAAGAACGGTGTTATCACGGCTGAACAGGCTCAGGATGCGGAACAGAGCACCATTCGCTGACCGGCGGTTCTTGTTAATTGTCGAAATCAGGCCATATCACTCAAATTTCAATTCATTTCAATTGAATTCGGATTTGAGCGTTTCTCGCGACCAATCCACATCCGCGCGTCGTTTCATCCCAAATATCTCCAGATGTTTATCATCTAGTAAACAGAGGTGTGTCGTTTCATTTTCTCTATCTCCTATCCCCACCCGCGATTGACAGCTGGCCAGACACGCGCTAGCATTGGGCGAACAAAAGGCGAATTATGTCTTCCCTGCCCTTGCTCCCGCCCGAAGTTACTCATGACAAGCCCCGGCTGGTCGGCATTGCCCGCCTTGCCTCCGAAGGCGAGTCCATCCGCGAAGGGCATGACGTTGAATACTTCTCGCTCGAAAGCAAATCCCTTCTGAACCGCTGCGTCAGCAACCGGGCGATGCCCTTTACCTGGACCATCAATCCCTACCGTGGCTGCGAATTCGCCTGCCGCTACTGCTATGCACGCTATACGCACGAATTCATGGAATTTCGCGATGGCCTCACCCGGCTTCACGCGGCGTAATTCAGGGCGGAGCAGTCCGGCGGCGTGCTGTTTGACATAGATTTTCCGCTCGAATTCGAGGCCATCGCGAAATTCCATGAAT
>Ga0075017_100001207_pt1 | contig 15657 bp, 15 predicted proteins | sample AleBraG_ABR_2012_FD_71475 | JGI IMG/M metagenome (GOLD analysis project Ga0075017, IMG submission 71475) | Freshwater sediment microbial communities in response to fracking from Pennsylvania, USA - Alex Branch Run_MetaG_ABR_2012 | ecosystem: Environmental > Aquatic > Freshwater > Creek >... | reverse complement strand
TGGAGCCGGAACAGTTACGCCCCAAGCCACTGCTGAGCGGAAACGATCTGATCGCCGCCGGCTACCATCCGGGTCCGGCGTTTTCCAAGATGCTGGAAGCGGTGGAAGACGCGCAATTGGAATCGCGGATTTCCGATAAAGAAACAGCTCTGGCTCTGATCGAAGCCGCTTTCGGCCCACCCCAGCCTTCGCACTGATATACAATTGCCCCAGCATGTCCGCCAAACAAGAGTCCCTAAGCGGGAAAGTAGCTACGCCGCCGAAAACTCAGATCGTCCAACAACCGTACCCGCCCGCGGGTTACTCCTGGTATGTTGTAGCGGTCCTGACGCTGATTTACGTGTTCTCCTTCATTGACCGGCAGATCTTCAGTTTGCTGGTGGGTCCGCTGCGGCGCGATTTGCATATCTCCGATACGCAAGTCAGCCTGCTGATGGGATTCACGTTCGCTCTGTTCTACACCTTCTTTGGAATTCCGTTGGGCCGACTGGCGGACACCAAAAGCCGCCGCGGCATTATTGCAGCGGGTTTTGTCGCTTGGAGTTTGTTCACGGCCGCCTGCGGCTTGGCCAGAAGCTTTGCCCAGATGCTGCCGTTGCGCATGGGCGTAGGCGTCGGAGAGGCCTCGCTTTCTCCATCGGCTTACTCGATGATCACCGATTACTTTCCGGAGAATCGCCGCGCCACCGCCATCAGCGTCTACTCGATGGGCATATACATCGGTTCCGGCATGGCGTTTCTGCTGGGGGGGCTGGTGGTTAAATTCGCGGTGGCCAGGGAAATTTGGATCTTCCCCCTGATTGGGCAGATTCGGCCCTGGCAGGTGATCTTCCTGATTGTCGGGCTGCCGGGCCTGCTGTTCGCGCTGTTGCTGTTCACCGTTCGCGAGCCGATTCGGCGCGGGCTGGGCTCCGTTACCGCCAAAATGCCGTTTGGCGACGTCATGGCATATTTGTTCAAGAACAAATCCACGTTCCTCTGCCACAACGTCGGCTTTGGATTGCTGTCCATGGCGTCCTACGCGGCTGCGGGCTGGATTCCCGAGATGTACCGGCGCGTTTTCCATTGGGACATTCCCACCACCGGCCTTTGGTACGGAACCATTGTCGCCATCTTCGGTTCGGCTGGCATCGTTTCGGCGGGCCGCATTGCCGACTGGCTACGCGGACGCGACGTTCTGAACGCCAACATGCGCGTAGGCGTTTACATCGCCCTGCTGTCGATTCCTTTCACCATCGGCCTGTGCCTGGCGCCTTCGGGACAAGCAGGACTGTTCTGGCTGATTCCCACGTCCGTGCTGGCCGCCGCGCCGTTCGGGATCGCGCCGGCCGCCATCCAACAAATGATGCCCAATCCGATGCGTGGGCAGGCTTCGGCGGTCTATTTGTTCATCCTGAATCTGATTGGCTTGGGAATTGGGCCGTCCGCCGTCGCCATGACCACACAATACATTTTTCAGCGCGACAATGCGGTGAATCTGTCCTTGATGTACGTTTCGCTAGCCGGGTATACGCTGGCGGCGATTCTGTTGTTTGCGGGCTCCAAGCCGTTCCTGAACAGCTTGGACCGCTTGAAGGAATGGCACGCCACCAACTAGTGGCCGACCGCCTGCCCTACCAAGTAACGGAAGGAGCGCGCCCCTATGAGGGCATTGTGCGCCTGCCGGTCTGCCTGCTGCTGGACAACGTCCGCAGCATGTACAACGTTGGCGCGTTCTTCCGGACGGCCGACGGAGCGGCCTGCGAGAAACTGTTGCTTTCCGGGATCACCGCCCGGCCGCCCAAGAACGCCATTACCAAGACAGCTTTGGGCGCCGAAGACACCGTGCCTTGGGAGTATCACGAACCTCCGCTAGAAGCGGCGTTGGAACTGCGCCGCCGCAACTACGAGATTGCCGCGATTGAAACCAGCGTGAACGCCGTGGATCTTTTCGACTGGCAGCCGCAGTTTCCCGTTTGCCTGGTGTTCGGGCATGAAGTGGAAGGCGTTCGCCCACAACTGCTCGCTCTGTGCGATACCCACGTGCGCATTCCCATGCTGGGGCGCAAGCACTCCCTGAATGTCGCCACCGCCGGCGGCATCGTGATTTACGAACTTCTGCGGAAGTACCGCCGATTGTTAGAGAATACAAAGATACCGAGATGAAGTACAAACTGCTCTCCCTCTTGCTGCTTTTGCCGGCGGTGATTCCAGCCGACCCGCCCACCATGATCCCGCCTGTTCGCGGCACGCGCGAGATGGTGGGCGCCGCCAACAATTTCGAAGTCGAATCCGGATACCGGCTGCTGACCGAAGGCGGCAACGCCATTGACGCCGGCGTCGCCACCACGCTGACCGCCGCCGTCACCGAACTCAGCCGCTTTGGCTTGGGCGGAGAAATGCCCGCCCTGATCAAGATGAACGGCAAGCCAGTGGTGGCCATCAGCGGCATCGGCATCGCGCCCGCCAAAGCCACGGTCGAGTTCTACACCACTCGCAAACCGGAGCCCTGGGAAGATGCCAATCACATGCCCCCGGTGCCAATGCAGGGGATTCTCTCTGCGATTACGCCGGGAGCATTTGACGGTCTGATCGTCGCGCTCGACAAATACGGCACCAAGTCGTTTGCGCAGGTCGCGGCGCCCGCCATCGAATACGCCGAGAACGGCTATCCGGTGCCAGAAGAACTGGGCGGGATGCTGCGGAGCTATCGCCAGATCCTGAATCTCTGGCCGGATTCGGCCAAGTTTTTCTACCCCGAGGGCCAAATCACGCCACGCGGTTCGCTGCTCAAGGAGCCTACGCTGGCTCATACGCTGAAGGAACTGGCGGCTGCGGAGCGCAAGGCTCATGGGAACCGCTCCGCCAAACTGAAAGCGGTGCGCAATCTGTTCTATGAAGGCTCGCTCGCCAAGCGTATGGGTGATTTCTCTGAAACGCACGGTGGGCTCATCACACTTGAGGACTTGAAGAAGACTCGCGGCGAGGTGGATCAGCCGCGAACCGGCACTTACCGGGGGTACGAAGTCCACAAGACCGGTTTCTGGACGCAAGGTCCGGTCATGATTGAGGCTCTGAATATTCTCGAGGGCTTCGACTTGAAGAGCATGGGTCAAAACAGTCCCGAGTATCTGCACACGGTGGTGGAGGCGGTGAAACTCGCGTTCGCCGACCGCGACCAATACTATGGCGATCCCAAGTTCAGCAAGATTCCGGAAGAGGTTCTGCTTTCCAAGGAATACGCCGCCGAGCGGCGCAAACTGATCGATCCCAAGCACGCCTCGCTGGAAAGCCGCCCGGGAAATTTGGGCGCACACGCTCCGTTGCCGAGCAATCCGCCCGCCTTCGGCCCGGTCAACGACACCACCTGCGTGAATGTAGTCGATCGCTGGGGCAACGCGTTTTCGGCTACACCCAGCGGCGCCTGGCTTCCCTCCGTGATTGCCGGCGACACGGGCATCCCCTTCACCAGCCGTCTGCAGTCGTTTGTGATGACCGCCGGCCATCCGAATGAGTTGAAGCCGGGCAAGCGACCGCGCGTCACGCTGAGTCCGACGCTGGTCACCAAAGATGGCAAGCTCGCCTTTATCATGTCGACACCCGGTGGCGACAACCAGGATCAGGCCATGCTGCAAGTGATGCTGAACATGATTGACTTTGGCATGTTTCCGCAAGACGCCGTGGAAGCGCCGCGCTTTCAGACGGAGCATTTCTACAGTTCCTTCGGAGGCCACGAATTTGTGCCGGGCCGTTTGAATGTCGAAGGCCGCATTCCGCGCGCGACTGCCGATGCCTTGACGGCGCTGGGACATCGCGTCAATGTGGCGACAGACTGGAGCAACGGATCCGCTCCAACCGTGATTCAGCTCCGCGACGGAATCTTAAACGGCGGGGCCGATCCGCGCCGCGCGCGAGTCTTGTTCGGACGGTAGGACATGCCAAAGACCGCCGTTCAATTCCGGGAAGAGGCGGAGTTCTTGCGGGAATCCAGCGGCTCAAATATCGAAAAGACGCTGATCAAGGCGGTGAAGGTGCTGGCCCTCTTTCAGGTTCCTCATTACGTCTGTGGCGGCTTTGCCGTCCAAGAGCATGGCTATCGCCGACTCACGGTGGATGTGGATATTATCGTGCCGGACGTGGATTTTGCTCGCGAGAAGTTATGCATGAATGGTTTCCGCGAAAACGTCGGCTCCAAAACGACCGTGACTGACAAGGATGTGAACGTGGAAGTGAGTCTTTTACCGGGCGGAAGCGAGCTACCCATGCAGGTATCTGACAAGCAACAAATCCAGCCTTTGCAAAGCCTCATCTCATCCGAACTTTCGACCTATATGGACCGGGGTATCAAGCGAGCGCAAGATTACGCCGATGTGGTGGAACTCATCCAGGCCAACAGTCTGCCGCTCGAATTCGCGGTGCCCCCTGGAGTACTGGAGCTGTATCAACAGAAATGGGATGCGCTCCATGCCTCTTAAGCAACTATGATCGCCCGCCCCTTCACGCCGTTCATCGCTGGGTTCATTCTTGCGTGCGCCAGCGCATTCAGCCAGGTACCATCCGAGGCCGAGATTCGCAGGATCCTCGCGGACCGGGTCGGCGCGGAAAACGCCGGCGCCGCCATCGTGGTTGGCGTCATCGACGCAAGCGGCCGTAGGGTGGTTGCCTATGGGAGTCTCGCGAAGAACGACAATCGCCGCCCCGGCGGCGACACCGTCTTCGAGATCGGTTCGATGACCAAGGTGTTCACTTCCCTTCTGCTCATGGATATGGCGCGCCGCGGCGACGTCGCATTGACCGACCCCGCGTCCAAGTATCTGCCGGCGGGGGTCAAAATGCCCGAGCGGAACAACCGCAAGATCACCCTTGCGGATCTCTCCACCCAAAGCTCCGGCCTTCCCCGCCTGCCCTCGAACTTGAAGCCGAAAGACGAGATGAATCCCTATGCCGACTACTCGGTTCAGCAGATGTACGATTTCCTTTCCGGATATCAGCTAACGCGCGACATCGGCTCGCAGTACGAATATTCGAACCTGGGCGTGGGACTGCTGGGCCATGCGATGTCCTTGCGCGCTGGCATGAGCTACGAAGCGCTGGTGCGCTCCCGCATCTGCGATCCCCTGGGCATGACAGACACGCGCATCAGCCTGACTCCTGAAATGAAAGCGCGTCTGGCCGTTGGCCACAATGCGACGCTCACTGCAGTAGCGAATTGGGACATCCCGACACTCGCCGGCGCCGGCGCGCTCCGATCCACCGCCAACGACATGCTCACGTTCCTGGCCGCGAACCTAGGCTATATTAAAACGCCGCTCGCAGCAGCCATGGCGGACCAGATTTCCATCCGGCGCAAAGCTGGTGCGCCGGACATGGAGATCGCTTATGCCTGGCACATTCAGACTAAAGACGGCAGCTCCATCATCTGGCACAACGGCGGCACAGGCGGCTACCGCACCTACATGGGTTTTGATCCCAAGGCCCGTACTGGAGTGGTCGTGCTCACCAACATCTCCACAGATGCGGGAGCGGATGATATCGGGAGGTATCTACTCAATGCCAGCTACCCGCTGCTGAAGGTCAAGCCACCCACGGAACACAAGCAGATCACACTGGATTCTAAGATCTTCGACCACTACGTGGGGACGTACCAGTTGAACTCGTATGCTCTGCTGACCGTGTCGCGCGACGGCGACCGGTTTTACGCGCAGCTTACCGGACAGCCAAGGTTCGAGGTCTTCGCGGAAAGCGACCGCACATTTTTCCTCAAGGTTGCCGATGCGCAGCTCACTTTCGGCGCCACAAGCGTCACGCTCCACCAGAACGGAGCGGACAGCGTCGCAAAACGCCTCAATGACGCGGAAGTCAAGCGCGCCGTGGATGACATTGACACCCACAACGCCGAAATCGCAAAGCGGTTCAAGGAGCAGGCCCAGTCGGGTGGAACTGAGGCCGCGCTTCGCCGCGCCGTTCAGGAACTACAGCGTGGAGAACCGGACTACGAGCTCATGAGCCCACAACTCGCCGCGCTCACGCGCCAGCAATTGCCTCAACTGAAAACCATGATCGCCCAGTTCGGCGCGCTGCAATCGGTGTCGTTCAAAGGCGTGGGGCCGGGCGGCGCCGACATCTATGAAGTCAAGTTTGAGCATGCTACGACGGAATGGAGAGTCGCGCTCGGCCCGGACGGCAAGACCCAAAGCATGACCGTCCGTCCACTGTAAGAAGCCCTCTTTTGTTCGGCAGAACTCCCTGCATGTCCGTCTCAGTGTTGGGACCTCTGTTGCTACTTCGGCCGAAAGCAGGCATACTGCTGTCCCAAGGTCCGCCGTTCGTCGACGGCTATCTGGCGCTCGGCGGCGCTTAAGAACTGGACGGCGGGCCAATCCGTGTTCCGGGGCTGAGCCGTGACCAATTCGATCCTGTGAGTGGCCTGGAATCTGGCGACCAGGGTGGGCGTGATACTCCGATCCAGGTATTCGGAATCGTGGAGCTCCACAATCATACGAACATGTTTGAGGGCGGGTGTTTTGTCCGGATCCAGCAAGAAAACCTCGCAGCCCTCACAATCGCAAATCAACAGGTCTTCCGGGTGAAGGAGCTGCTCCAAACGCGCGGCGGTACACTCGCCCTCAATGAAGACCCGGTCCTGCACGTTGTTCAGCACGGCCATCTTCCGGCAGTCCGTTTGCGCTTGCGGGTTGATGTCGAAAGCGTAGATCCGGGCCGAGAGGAGGCGAACCGCCATGCCCACGGCATAGTAGCCCTCGTCGCAACCGACATCCACCACCGTAACGGCACGATCATGAGCGCAATACTCTTCGATCATGGCGCTGATTTCCGCCTCATATGAGCCAACCAGCTTGGGCGCCAGCGCGCTTCCCTGCGACTCCGGCAGGTAGCGCATGCCTTTGAACGGTCCCCCGTTCACGATCATTCCGTGGCGCTCGATAATGGCCCGCTCAATGGCCTTGATTCGCGGGCTCAGCAAATTCTCCCTTTTTTCGCGCTGGGCAGTCCGGATGCGCCGGGAGAGCTGAAACAGCGGCCGGCAATACGTCCAAAGAAATCGCTTGATGCGTATCGCCAGATCAGGAGACATAGGGAACGGAACCCTAATCGTATCATTCGCACTCTATACGCCGGCCTAAATTGCCGATCTGCGATAATCAAGAGAATGTGCGGCATAGCGGGTTACATCTCCGCTTCCAGGAGACCCGAAACATCCGTGGTGCGGTCCATGTGCGACGCCATTCGCCATCGTGGCCCGGATGACGAAGGGTTCCATGTCGAAGGCCCCTGCGGCATTGGCATGCGCCGGCTCAGCATCATCGATCTGGCTACTGGACACCAGCCCATGTCGAATGAAGACGGCTCCATCTGGGTCGTCTTTAATGGAGAAATCTACAGCTATCAACAACTGCGCCACGACTTGATCGCGCAAGGCCATCGCTTCCAGACAAACTCCGATACCGAGACATTGATTCACCTCTACGAGCAAGAGGGGCCCGCGAGTATCGCCAGGCTGCGGGGCATGTTCGCTTTTGCCATCTGGGACCGCAACCTGGGAAAGCTCTTGATCGCCCGTGATCGTTTCGGGAAAAAGCCGCTGTATTACGCCAACCGCCCGGAAGGCTTTTATTTTGCCAGCGAATTGAAATGCCTGCGCGCCGCGGGCATTCCGTTAGACCTCGATCGGGAAGCGCTCAAACTGTACCTGCAATTTGGATATATCCCCGACCCGAGGAGCGCCTTTCAGGGAATCAAGAAACTGCCTCCCGGCTTCTGGATGACCGTGGATTTGCAGGGCCGCGAGGAGACCGCGCGCTACTGGCAGTTGCCGCCGCCCCGGGAAACCGGGACTGACCGAAGTCGTGAAGACATTTGCCAGGACATCCGGACCACCTTTGACGAATCGGTGCGTCTGCGGATGATTGCCGATGTTCCGCTAGGCGCCTTCTTAAGTGGCGGCATCGACTCCAGCCTGGTGGTGGCGTCTATGGCGCGCCAATCCGATCAGCCCATCCGCACCTTCTCCATTGGTTTCGAGGAAGAAGGAAAGTATAACGAACTTCCTTACGCGCGTTTAGTGGCCAAACACTACAAAACCGATCATCACGAGTTGATCGTGCGCCCCAACGCGCTGGATTTAATTCCGAAACTGATCCGTTTCTTCGACGAGCCGTTCGCCGACAGTTCGGCGATTCCGACGTATCTGGTTTCTCAGTTCGCCGCCCAGCACGTCAAGGTGGCTCTGAGCGGAGACGGCGGCGATGAGCTTTTTGGCGGCTACCATTCGTTTTTTGAAGTGGAAAAGCTCAGCCGCTACGACGCCATTCCGCAGATGGGCCGGCGTGCGCTCGGAGCCATGGCCCGAGCGCTGCCGTATTCCGCCTACGGCAAGAACTTTCTTTATTCGCTGAGCCGTCCGCATGCGCTGGAACGGTATTTCGAATACATCAGCTTTAATTCCTATTCGCTCCGCGAGCAAGTGCTCCAGCCTGAATGGCTGAATCCGCCCGGCATGGGGTTCTTGCGAGCCACCTTTGGCGATTCCATCCTGGGCGACGATCACGATGCGATGTCGCAAGCGATGTATTTCGAGGCAACCACCAAACTCACCGGCGATATTCTGACCAAGGTCGACCGGATGTCGATGGCCAATTCGCTGGAAGTGCGCTGCCCGCTGCTGGATCATGAGCTGGCTGCGTTGGCCAACAGCATTCCCAATCACTGGAAAACCCGCGGCGGAAAAGGCAAGCTCATTCTGCTGGAAGCGCTGTCGGACACTTTGCCGGCGGAGCTGTTAAACCGGCCGAAGCGCGGATTCAGCGTGCCGTTGGACGTGTGGTTCCGCGGTCCTTTGCGCGAGTACATCGGAGACAATCTGCACGCCAAGAGTTTTCTGGATCGCGGCATCGTCTCCCAGCGGCACCTCGACGCCATGCTGGCCGAGCACTGGAGCGGCCGGCGCTTGAACTCCGGCTTTATCTGGCTTTTGCTGGTGCTGGAATTGTGGCTGAGCGAACTGGAATCGCCGCATTCCACGGAATCCTGCTACATTCCCGCAGGCATGCCGGCAGGCGATGTCTCGCTCAGCGCCGGATGATATACTCAGCGAAGTTAGCGGAGCACTTATGACGGACCACCGTTTGGGTGACGTGATTGACGATCATTGCATCAAGTGCCGTCGCGTTACCAACCACTCTATTGTTTCCATCGTGGAAGGGGAAGCAGCCAAGGTGCGCTGCCGCACCTGCTATCACGATCACGACTATCGGCATGAGCAGGCGCCCCCCTCCAAGAAGGATTTGAAGAAGCAGGAACTCTTCAAAGAGGTGCTGGCGACCGTAGCACCCGCCAGCGCCGAGGAGCTGCAGTTGGAAGAAGAAACCGCTGACAAGAAGAAGTTTCGCGGCAAACGAGCCTAGGCGGCAGACTCCAACGAAGCTCTCGATCGACTGCGCCGTTATCTGCGGGCTCGTTTGACGACTTGACCGGGTTTTGCTCCCGTGTGCTCGCCTTTGTGGATGACCTCGACACCGTTGACGAACACCTCGGACACGCCGGTGGTCAGTTGACGCGGCTTCTCGAAGGTGGCGAAGTAGCCCGCCTTCCGCAAGCGCCGACGATCGATGCCGAGATTCGATATGGGCAGTCTCGTCGTCTTGCGGATCGCCTCTTGTGTGGTCAGCAGTTTCTCGTCCCGTACATCGCGGGAGTAGACTCGAGCAAAGTTGCCAAACGTGCGCGGGTGCACGCTCGATTGATGCCGTATATAGAAAGCGCCTATAGGTCGACCTGTTTCAGTCTGGGCACCATCCACTGCACGACGCCGAGCGCGAAGAGATAGGCGGAGCCGGCGATGAAGAAAATCGGCCCGTACGATTTGTGCGAGAAATCCAGCCAGTAGCCGATGGCCGGGGCCACCAGCATGCCGCCAATGGCGCCTCCGAAGCCTCCCAGTCCGACAACGGAGCCGACAGCCGATCGGGGAAACGAGTCGGAAACCAGCGTATATAGGTTTGCCGACCAGCCTTGGTGCGCCGCTGCCGCTAAGCCAATCAGCGCCACCGCGGCCCACAGATGGTCTCCAACAAACATCAATCCCGAAACAGGAAGAACGCAGATCGCGCACAATAGCATCGCGGTTTTGCGGGCCCGGTTGACCGTCCATCCTTTGGACAGCAGATGGAAGGAAAGCCAACCGCCGCCGATGGAGCCAAAGTCGGCCGCAACGTAAACCGCAATGATTGGCGGACCCAAATGAGCCAGGTCCAGGCCATATTGGCCGTTCAAGAATCCAGGCAGCCAATAGAGATAGAAATACCAAACCGGGTCGGTCATGAACTTGGCGATCAGGAACGCCCAGGTTGGGCGCTTGTTCAGCAGTTGGTTATACGGAGGACTGGCGACGGTCTCCTCATGATCGCTTTCAATCAGCGCCAATTCCCCCGGCGACAGACGGGCGTGCGCGGCGGGTTGGCGATAGAAGCTGAGCCAGGCAATGAGCCAGATTACGTCCAAGCCGCCAGTAAATAGAAAGGCAGCGCGCCAACCGAAGTGCAGAGCAACCAGCGGGACCATAATGGGCGCGACGATGGCCCCGATGTTCGATCCGCTATTAAAAATGCCGGTAGCCAGAGCCCGCTCGCGCTTAGGAAACCAATCCGCGACGGTGCGGATCGCGCTGGGAAAATTGGCCGCCTCGCCAACGCCCAGGCCGAACCGGGCGATGGCGAACTGAACCGCGTTCCGCGCCAGCGAATGGGACATAGAGGCGATGCTCCAAACCACTACGGCCAGTGCATAGCCAGCACGGGTGCCCAGCCGGTCGATGATGCGGCCGGCAATGGGCATCATTAGGGCGTAGGCGCCGGAAAACGCAAACACCAACCAGCCAAACTGCGCTTCGTTCCAGCCCAACTCGCGCTCCAAAGTTGGCTTCAGCAGGCCCAACACCTGCCGGTCGACATAGGCGATGGTGGTGGCAAAGAACAGCAGCCCGCAGATGTACCAGCGCAAATTTCGAATCGGCCGGCGCCTGGGCCGGGCCTCCGAATCAGGCTGCCGGGCCGCGGCTTGCAGGCTCATGCGGGATTCCTACCCATTCCTGAAAGTTGGTGCGGAACAGGCGTTGGATATCGCGGGCAATCTCGCCGCGGGTGATGGGGCGTCCATCTTCCGACAGCAGTTGGTAAGCGTTGGCAAGAATTGGCGCTAGCGTGCGCCGCGTGTTCCGCCATTTGTACATCACCTGTTCCAGAATACGCGCATCCGAATGTTGCGGAATGAAACTGGTTCCCAGCATCTCCAGGCGTTCTCGCGTGATCTCTTCCACGATGGAAGGATTGTTTAGAAACCACCAGCAGCCAAAGGGCAGCAGGTTACTGAACTTGCGCGCATACACGCACAGCTCATGCTGATTTTCACGGCTCAGCACGCTGATGAGAAAACGATTGCCGGGGTTCTGCACGCATAGGCGCTCGACCGCGCGCAGGTCGGCCCTTCCCACGGCATCCCCCGCCAGACGCAGCGCCGGGTTCACCAGATAACGTACGCCGATCATCACCGAAAGGGGGAGGTTGAATTCACGGCAGACTGGCAAAACGGCGGACTCCAGTAAGCGCCCACGCGCGGAATGCTCCGGAAACTGGAACGTGTCTGGCAGAGAAACAGCCAGGTACACCGGGTGGATGCGACGCATCCAATCGGCGAGAAACCGGCGCACTTCCGACAAGGCTGCCGGCGAGGCATGCTGGTCCACGCGGTAGCCCTGCGCGGCCAGCACGCTCCAATGCTCCAGCCATTTGTTCACAATTCGATCCAGCCGGAGGGCAGGATGAAAGCGCGGATCGCGCTCCACCTTTTCCCAAGCGGACGCCTCCACCGGGTCCAGCGGGTCGTTGGTCATCACCACTTCACTCACGCCGGCCAAGGCCAGCACTTGATCGATGTGACGGTTCAAATCGCGCGACTGGAAGAATTCCCGCGCCTGGCGCAGGTCGGGACTGCTGGTGGACAGGCCAAACGCGTACAGCACGGCTACAACGCCGCGGGTCGCCTCAGAAATGGGAGTATTCTCCACAAACAGCGTGCGCCAGATCAAATCCGCTTGGTCGCGCTTGGACATCGCCCAGTATTGCTCCGGCTGCACAGCACAAGACCGGAAGAGCTCCGCTTCCAGATAGTGATACGTGATCAGTTCGTCGATTCCCCACAACCCGAGCTTGCCCAGCGACGGCATAAAGAGATGCGTGTGAACATCGATGAACGGCGTGGTCTGCAGTTCTTTCTCGACGATGGAGAGAAAGTCCACGGTGCTCATGAACCAGTTCCCGCGTTGACCCCGGATGCCAGAAAGCCGCCATCGACGGCGAGGCACTGGCCGGTGATAAAGCTGGCGGCGTCGGAGGCGAGCAACACCGCGGCGCCCACCAATTCCTTCGGCTGGCCGAAGCGCCGCATGGGCGTTCGCATCAGGAACTCCCGGCCGCGGTCGGTATGGTCCAGCAGCTCTTTGTTGAGATCGGTGCGAAACACGCCGGGCGCGATCGCATTGACGTTGATATTGCTGGTGGCCCATTCCACCGCGAGACTGCGTGTCAGGCCGAGCAGAGCGGCCTTGGACGTCGCGTACGCGGCCACTCCGTTGAGACCGACAAATGAGCTCAGCGACGTTATGTTGATAATGCGCCCATGACCGCTGGCCCGCAGAGGCTCATAGAAAGTCTGGCAGGCACGGAGGACGCCGGTGACGTTGGTGTCCTGAGTCTCCAGCCATTCGCTCTCGGAAATGTCTTTCACAAGGGCTTTCGACATGCGTCCGGCGGCATTGACTAGGATGTCGACACCGCCCAGTTGATGCGCCACTGCGGCCTTCAGGTCGTTCAGGGACGAGCGGGACAAAACATCGCTGGCGCAACGAACGGTGCGGCGGCCCAGGCGCTCGATCTCGGTGGACACCGAATCGACCAATTCGACGCGCCGGCCGGTGGCGGCCACATCGGCTCCGGCCTGCGCCAGACCGATGGCAATCGCCCGGCCCAGGCCGGAGGTGCCGCCCACCACTACGGCCACCCGGCCGTGCAAGTCTAAACTGGACATCAACTGAGCACTATACGGAGGATTGGCGGCCATGTCAAAAGCAGTTGCGCCTACCGCACTCGATCACAACCTGCTTCTTATGTTTGGTAAAGTATTTTTGCCCTTTCCCTGCCCGCGAAGATCCTCTTACTCGTAAACTTCGCGCCGGTAGGCGATGCGCGTTACCTCAGTCACCGATGAGTATTCGCCATTCGTTATCCCTGCCCTTAAGTTATTTGCAGCCCTTAGGCCGGGGAGTTTCTGCCAGAGCCTCCAGACGCGGCACAATGCGGGCGACCAACTTAGCGGATAGCCCACGCAGTTCTTTTTCCGCGCTTGTGGTCAACGAAACGCGGTAAGTCACTGGGCCAGCTTGCCGCTCTTAATGAGGCCCGCCTTTACTTGTGCCAGCGGAACCCGCTTTTCATGCCGCCGCGACCGGGACAAAAGAACATCCTCGATGTCTTCCCAAAGTTCGCGATGTTTCTTCAGATCGAGTTGAACGGCCACTCTGCGGCCTTTATCATCGGTGAGGAACTGGATTCCGTTCATGGCTCTATTGTCCTTCATGGGATGGTCATCGGCGCGCTGTGTTGCCGTAATCCTTTTGGACGGAAACGCCACGAGAGCCGCGCGGCGAAAGCCCATTTCGCTGCGACTCGAATGAGCGTGTGATCATTGCAGTATGTTTTCCGTTCGATGTGTGCTTGCCCTCACCCTGACTGCCGCTGCCTTTGGCGCCGATCCGGATTCCGCTTACCAGCAGCTCTCCCGCGATATTTTTCGGCAGTTGATCGAGATCAACACCACCGATTCGGTAGGCAGCACCACGGTAGCGGCGGAGGCGATGGCCAAGCGGCTCCGCGATGCTGGCTTCGCGGACAAAGACGTCGTCGTTCTCGGGCCGAATCCGCGCAAGGGAAATATGGTTGCCCGGCTGCATGGCATGGGCGCGCACAAACCAATCCTGTTCATGGGGCATCTGGATGTGGTTGAGGCGCGTCGCGAGGACTGGACCTACGATCCGTTCCAGTTTCTCGAGAAAGACGGCTATTTTTACGGGCGCGGCACGCAAGACATGAAGGCTGGCGACGCCGTCCTGATCACCACGTTTATCCGGCTCAAGAAGGAAGGCTACACGCCGGATCGCGATCTGATTCTGATGCTGACGGCGGATGAGGAAGGCGGGCTATCCAACGGCGCCGATTGGCTGGTGAAGCATCATCGGGACCTGGTAGACGCCGAGTTCGCCATCAATCACGACGGCGGCGGCGTTTACACCGTCCACGGCAAGCCCCTGCTGGTTTCGGTGGACGCCACCGAAAAGTTGTACGGCGATTATGAGCTGAAGGCGACCAATCCGGGTGGACACAGTTCCCTGCCGGTGCCGGACAATGCGATCTATCACATTGCCAATGCTCTGGCGCGGCTGGAACGCTACCGGTTTCCGCTGGAGCTGAACGAGATCACGCGGGCATATTTGGAAAAGACCGCCGGTGTGGCGCCGCCCGCCATGGCCGCGGACATGCGCGCGGCCTTGAAGCCGGCGCCGGATGCGGAAGCGGTGGCCCGGCTGTCTGCCGATCCCATCAACAACTCGACTTTGCATACAACTTGTGTCGCAACGCGGCTGGACGCGGGCCACGCCAACAATGCCCTGCCGCAGATGGCCCGTGCGAATGTGAACTGCCGCATTTTGCCGGGCCATTCCAAAGAAGAAATTCGGCAGGAGTTGATCCGGGTGTTTGCCGATCCGGCCATTACCGTGCGCTATGTCGCCGATAACGGCCAGGCCAGCGATACTGCGCCCGACCGGACGCCGGCGAAACCGGAGCCGATGCGCGCCGATGTTTTAAAACCGCTCGAGAAGATCGCCGATCGTATGTGGCCCAGCGCTCCCGTGGTGCCCACCATGGCCACCGGAGCGTCCGACGCCATCTACACCAATCCAGCAGGCATTCCGACCTATGGGGTGTCCGGGATCGCGGTGGATCTGCATGATATTCGCGCGCACGGAAGAGACGAGCGCGTGCGCGTTCAGTCGTTCTACGACGGCGTGGCGGTTTATTACCTGTACGTCAAGGCGCTGAGCGGAGGCCGTTAGACGATTATTTAGTCCGCTTGGGGCGTTTTTCCAGGATCGCCGGCGGACGCATCTGGAAAACGGGAATCAAGGACTGCTGGGACTCTTCAGCCAGATTGCCGCGGCGCGCGTGCGAGATCAACTCCTGGTTCAGCGTTTCCACAAACTGCTCGATCTGGCGCTGCATGGCGCCCATCTTCTCGCGCATGTTCATGATGATTTCCACGCCTGCCAAGTTGACGCCCAGGTCGCGGGTGAGCTTGAGAATCACTTCCAGCCGCTCCAGATCCTCGTCAGTATAGAGCCGGGTGTTGCCTTCGCTGCGAGAGGGCGCGAGCAGGCCTTCGCGCTCATAGAGGCGGAGGGTTTGCGGGTGGATCTGATATTGCTCCGCAACTGCGGAGATCATGTAAGCCGCTCTGGATTTCGATTTGGCCATACTCTACACTTCAACTCTCAGTGAGGCGGACGCCTTCATGTCACTCTCACACCTGGCTCCATATTTCCGCCCGAGG